>Ga0181348_1000129_pt1 | contig 28484 bp, 41 predicted proteins | sample Su13VDMM110DN_FD_130092 | JGI IMG/M metagenome (GOLD analysis project Ga0181348, IMG submission 130092) | Freshwater viral communities from Lake Michigan, USA - Su13.VD.MM110.D.N | ecosystem: Environmental > Aquatic > Freshwater > Lake | place: USA: Michigan | collected 2013-07-16
CCCTCGCAGAGGACGACACGTTCTGGGAGGACATCTAATGGACCTGCTTCACATCTTCCACAACGATCACGGCGAGTGGAGCGCCGTGGCCGCCTTCGTCGCGGGCTTCCCCGCGATTCGGGCGTTCGTGACCGGGGCCTTCGCCCGGTTGCGCTCCACACTCAACAACACCAACCCGTCCGGCACGACCGGCGAGGAGTAGACAATGCCAAACGACATCACCAACATCGAGCCGGGGGCCTGTGGCCTTCCCGGCTGCAACTGCCGGGCCGAACAGGCCGCGGCCCGCGTCGCCACGGAGGCCCTAGCGCAGAGGGCCGCGGCGGCGACCACCCCCGCGGATCCCGCGGCCCCCGACGAGGGGGAGGACGTGCCGCCCTGCGAGAACTGCGGCGAGGACGAGAGCGACTGCGGGTGTTTCACCTGCTCGCCGGGGACGCGCCGCGAGCACCTCGCGGTGTCGGATAACTGCAACGAGTGTTGCGGCCGCTGCGGCAACCATTGCGAGTGTACGGGGTGTCCGGGGTGCGAGCGCCGCAGTCCGGATCTCGTGGTATGCAGCACTTGCGACCATTGTGATGGTCGTTGTTGTGACTGCTGGTTCTGCGAGGGGTGCGGCGAGAGCCACCTCACGGACACGGGTCGGTGTGACGACTGCGACACGTGTACCGACCGCTGCGAGTGCGGCGGCGACGGCGACAGCGACGATCCGGACGAGGGGGACGGCGTGCGGGGCGACTCGCCTCGCATGTTCAACTACCCCCTCGTGTTCCACCGGGGGCGCCCCGCACGGTCGCTCCCGTCCACGCGGTTCGCCGCCGTGGAGATCGAGGTGCAGGGGGTCGCGAGCGAGGCCCACCGCGGGGCCGAGAGCCTCGTCAACCTCGCGGCCAAGAAGTGGTCGTTCTCGGTGGTCCGGGACGGGTCTCTCGGGCCCTACGGGTTCGAGATCAACACGGCCCCCGCGAGCGGCACGGCGTTCATCGAACAGGTGAACGACATCTGCCGAGTGCTCAATGCCAACGGGGCACGGGTCGACCGTTCCTGCGGGCTCCACATCCACATCGACGGACGCGGCCTCACGCCCGTCGAGGTGCTGCGGTTCACGCGGGTATCGAACGCCATCCGGGAGGCGATCACGATGGTGCTCCCGCCCTCGCGGCACGGGAACGACAACTCGTATTGCATCCCGTACCCCTCCTCGTTCGAGGGGACCATCGCGATGCACCCCCTCGGGGACACGGTGGACAGCAGGTTCACCAACCTCGCCAAGGCCGTCTACGGCTGTGGGGATGAGTACGCGAGGCACGCCATCAAGACGATGAGCGACGTGCAAGCGTACTCGGTGCACAAGTACTCCACCAACCGGTACTGGTGGGTGAACCTCCACTCGTGGTTCCATCGCGGCACCATCGAGGTGCGGTCGCACTCCGGCACGACGTCACCGCGCAAGATGGTGATGTGGGCCGCGTTCTGGTGCGGGCTCGTGGATCGCGTCTGCCGGATGACGGACGAGGGCGCGGCGACGCTCATCGGGGACGCCGTGAGCGCCCCTTGGCGGGTGTTCCTGCGGCTCTGCCCCACGCCGGAGGTCGCGCGGTTCTACGCGGCGCGGCGAGAGACGTTCAGCCGATACGGCTACACGGCAGCCGAGGACGGCTGCTTGACCGAAGAGGTCGCAACCATGGAAACCCCGGTGAAGCGGGGCCTCAACATCATCAACATCAACAGCATCATCACGGACACGGAGTAATCATGTGCGGCATCTACGGCTTTGACTTCACCCCGAACGCAAACATCAGCAAGGCCCGCAAGGCGACGCTGCTAACCGCGCTGACCATCGCGAATGAGGACCGCGGCGGCCAGTCGTGGGGCGCGTACCTCCCGGAGAGCGGCGGCGACGGCCTGATCAAGCGGGTCGGCGCCATCACCGACGGACAGTCGGGCCTCGACGTGGGCCACCTCGTCCGAGCGCGGATCGCGATGGCGCACACCCGGTACGCCACGAGGGGCGCCAACACGCCGGAGAACGCCCACCCGTTCGCCCTCGGCGACGGTTGGGTGGGCCAGCACAACGGCGTGGTCGGGAACTACGGCGACCTCGATAAGAAGTACGGGGAGGAGCCGGTGGACAGCATCCACTTGCTCAAGGCCATCGCGAGGACCAACCCGATCCCGCTCTCCGAGATCAACGTCTACGGCAGCGTCCAACTGGTCCCGGAGAGCCGTGACCGCATCTACCTCGGCAAGATGAACGGGGGTCAACTCTGCATCGTCGAGATCCCTCGCGTGGGGATCGTGTTCACGAGCGACGAGGACCACATGAAGGTCGCCCTCCGGCTCGCGGGCCTCGCCGAGCGGGCGATCTACCTGAAGGTGGACGAGGGCGTCCTCTACGTGACCTACAACGGTGAGATCTTCGTACACGACAACGAGGGGCTTCGCGTCGGCGGGTACTCCCGGATGTCCTACGGGACGTGGCAGAGCGTCGGAGGGGCCGCAACGGCGAGCAAGCCCGCGTCGTCCTACACGGCGCCGCGCTCCTCCGTGTACGGGGGATACGACCGCTCGGACGAGTGGGGCGAGGCGTGGTGGCAGGGGGAGTTGCGGACCCGCGAGAGCGGGGTGACGCTTTCCACCGCGACCACCGTCGAGGACGCGGACGACGACGTGATCGTGGTGCACAGCGGCAACCCCACGATCGACGATGCGTGGAACCTCTACATCGAGTGGTCGGGCTCCGACCTGCGGACCATGAAGGAGCAGGACTTGCTCGACGCGGACGACATCTTCCGCAAGATGCTGCGCCGCCTCGACACCGTGGAGGCGTTCGCGATGCAGGAGAACGACGTGGGGGTCTACGCGGAGGTCGAGGACGTCCGTGAGTACCTCATCGAGGCCCATACCGAGGTGACCGAGGCCTTGGAGCAGCGTGAATGGGAGAGGGGCCTCGCCCGCTCGCTCCCGGCGCCGCGCAGCCTCTAGTCTGTACCGGCGGGTTTGACGGCACACTCCCGCCGGGCTACGCCCCTTGCCGTTCGGAGACACCCATGGACGATACGCCCATCCCCCTGCCGCTACGCGTTCGCGTGGCGGACGCCGTGCTCGCGACGTTCGCCCTCGCGTGTGTGGCGCTCATCTGGCTCGCCGTGCTCGTGCTGGCGACCGAACCCGACACCATCAACTACAACATGAACGCTCACAACTACCCGGAGACCACCCCATGAACACCACCACCCTCAACACGATGATCATCAACAACGTCACCGACACCCTCCTGTGCGAGGTCCGTGCCTCGGTCGGAGACACCGTGACCCAAGTCGTCCGCGAGGAGGTGCGGAACGCGATGGAGCGGGAGGCCGTACCCGAGGCCGTCGCCGCGCGGGTCGCGAGCATGGACATCGACGTGTACTCGTCGCTGAACGCGGTGCTGCACGAGAGCGTGGCCCAGCAGATCTCGACCGTCCGCGAGGTCATCATGCAGAGCATCATGGCGGAACGGGTACGGAACGTCAGCCCGTCGGACCTCGCCTACTACATCATCAACACCGGCGGTGCGCTGACCGATCAGATCGTAGAGAAGTGCATGGAGCAGAGCGAAACCATGGTGGCCCTCGCGACGGATCGGGCCGTGGAACGCTGCATCGACGCGCTACTGGGGTCCGCGACATCCCGACGGCGCATCGAGGAGTTGATCGCCGCGAAGATGGCCGAGACCCTGCTGGCCCGGATGGAGGCCACCGCGACCGCGTCGATGGTGCCCGACGGGACCGCGGAGCCGATCCGCGATGACGCGGAGGCACTCGCGAACGCCATCATGAACGGCGGCCCGTTCTAGCGTGAGCCGGGGGGCGAGCCCGCGAGGGCTCGTCCTCGATCAGGGCGACCGAGCGACCGTTCGATCGTCCCGATCGGGGATCAACCAACCCGACCGGAGCGGACCGGAACCTTCCGCATCAACCCCAAGGAGTGCCACATGGCCAGCACCAACACCAAGACCCACACCCCCAAGATCTCCCGCCTCCCGAAGGACTACGAGATGTTCCTCATCGACGCCTCCATCTACGCGATGGACCTGCTGGAGGAGGACGAGTACCTCACCCTCGACGAGGCGATCGCGGAGACGGTCGGGCTCACGGACACGTGGATCGGCACCCCCAAGGGTATCGCCCTCGTGACGAAGCACACGACCCGCCTCGCGCTCGCGGCGACGGCGACGACCGCCAGCGCGGTCCCGGAAGGAGAGCAGGGCAAGAGCCTCGCGCTCGCCGCGGTGCTCGCGGACCTGCGGCACGAACTCGTCGAGGAGTGCGGCCTCGACGCGAGCCTGTTCGAGTGAACCGGCCCGACACCAACCCGTACAACGTCAACAACACCAGCAACAAGGACAAGACCATGGACACCATCATCAACGGCACCTTCCACCACCTCAACGACGACGGCAGCATCCTCCTCACGGGGGACTACGAGACCGTCGGCAAGTCCTACGCGGCGAGCGGCTTCACGGGGCGCCTCGTGAAGGCCCCGGAGCCGGCGACGGCCCCCGCGGTCCCGGAGCCGGGCACCGTCACGACCACGGTCGGGACGGGGGTCGTATCGCAGGTCGCCCTCGCCCGTCAGGCGGAGGTGGACGCGGCCCTACGCGCCCTCGGCATCGCCCCGACGCCGCCCGTGTACGCGGCGGGCTCCGTCGTCCATCCGATCGGCGTCGACAACTTCCGCATCTCCCGGCAGGAGTGGTCCGCACTCCCGACGGTCGACGAGGGGGTCAAGGACGTCGTGGACCGCATCCGTGCGGAGAAGCGGAAGGACATCCTCGTGAAGGTGACGGACCTCCGCATGAACCCGGACGGGACCATCACCCGCGGGACGGGCGATCTCGGGGTCGAGCGGAACGCGCTCCGGCAGTTGCTGGCGCGAGCCCGCGTGTTCCCGGACGCCTTCCGCGTGATGGAGAAGGCACCCCCGGCAACCCGTGCCGCGTTCTTCAACGACATGGTGAAGCACAACGCGTCGGACCTCGGGGATGCTCGGATGACCATCCGTGCCCGTGTGAACCCCTCGACGAACACCCCGCAAGCCTACGCCGTCGTCGGGCCGGGCTACGCGGCCTTCGACGCGGATCGGGTCGCGTCCATGCTCCCTGAGGCGTTCCGGGGCCGGGACGCGCGAGCGGAGATCGTGTACGACCCCGGCAGCACGAGCCTGAAGGCGGACGTGCTCTACCACGCGGATCACGTGACGGACCTCTCCGCGGGTGACGTGTTCAAGGGCGGGATCCGTATCGGGACCGCGGACGATGCCTCGTCCTCGATCTACGGCGGACCCCTCGCGTACCGGAACCTGTGCCTGAACCTGATCATCATCGCGACGGAGACGGCGGATATGTTCCGCCGCATCCACCGCGGTAGCGTCGGGGACATCGCACACGCGGTAGCGAACGCGGCGGACCGGGTGAATGACGCGTTCGATTCGTTCGCCCACCTGTGGGGCCGCGCTCGAACCCCGGTGAGCAGGGTCGAGATCTACGGCAACACGTACTCCAGCGTCCCCGACGCCCTCACGGCCCTCGTGGACGGGGGTCGCATCGACCTCGGGGTCGCGCGGGACACCGCGGTCGAGTGGCTCCTCGCGGGCTACGCCGCGGAGCCGGGTGACACGTTCGCCGACGTGCTGAACGCGGTCACGCGGCTTCACTCGCTGGAGAAGGTGCCCGTGTCGGTCGCGAGCCGTGCGGAGGGAGCCGCGGGCCGCATCCTCTCGGATGTGATGGCGTAGCCTGACGGCAGGCAGAGGTGCCCGTGGCCTCTGTCTCGCCCTCGGCCATCCGTGCTTACGGATGTTCGAGGCCGGGACAGAACCCGGAACAAGGAGAACCCGTGAAACTGCTCGCGAACAACGTCAACCTTCCGACCGAGAACCTCCCCGACCCTCCCGAGGGCGCGATCGTCGACATCGACGCGGAGGAGATCCTCGCCTCCGTGTTCACGCTCGGCGGCCTCTTCGTGACCGCTGACGCGTGGGGGAACGTCGTCCTGTGGACGCCCCGGTACGAAATCGGCAAGCCCACGCGAGCCCAGAGGGTCGCGGGAGCCGCTTGCCGGGGCGTTCCGGTCGATGCCGTGACCGACCTCGACCTGTTCCTCATCGGGGGAGCGTCCCCCACCACCGTCCTCCGGGACACCAACCCGACCCTCAACTAGGAGACCCATGCCAACTCACCCGACCCTACCCTCACTCCGCGCCATCCTGCTCCCCACGGTGGAGACGTGAGCCCTCGCGTGTTCGTGACCGTCCTCGCGCTGGCCCTCGTGATCCTCACGTGGAGGGCCTGCCGCGGCCCGACGGACGAAGGGGCTGAGGCCCGCGAGCGATGGCAGTTCCACGCGAACAACACGACGACTGTCCACTACAAGAACGGAGTGACCTGCTACTACCACCAAGAATGGCGACAGATGTCTTGCGTTTACAGCAACGAAACCTACGGACCCAAGGAGTACTAGACCATGACCAACGACGAAACCACCCCTGTCCTCCCCCCGAAGATGATCCTCCTCTCCGCGGCTCGCACGGTCGACGACGAGTACGGAGGCCCGCGAGCCCGATGCCTGACCGTCCCGGTCACCCGCGAACTGATCGAGCGGTGGGTCAACCACACGGAGACCCTTCGCGCCCTTCAGAGGGGCGATGGCACGATCGTGTCGCTCTCGCTCTGGTCCCCGAGCGCGGTCTTCCACGAGCACCTTCCCATGCTCGATACGAACCCGCACTACACCGACGCGTGGAAGGCGGTCGTGGACCGACGAGAGGGGTGGCTGCTCGTGCCCGAGGACGCGGTCGACATGAGGTACGCACACGGGACGGAGGGAGACTGCGTGAACCTGCTCGGGAAGGACATCGTGTTCGAGGCACAGGACGCCTACTCCTCGGCCCGCTTCGAGAGCGACTGGATCGACCTTCGCGACGTCCTCGCCGGGCTGGTGGCCCGATGACCGGCGACGTGGTTCACGCGACCCCCAACGGCCTGTTCGTCGTAGCGCGGCGCCTCCGCGACGGGCGCTACGCGGTCCCCGTGCACGCCGCGCTCTGGAGTGTGTTCGGTCATGTTCGCGTCGGGCCTCTCCCCGAGGTGTTCATGGTCGGGTACACGTACGCGAACCCGGCGAACGCCCGGAACCGCGCTCGCTCGCTCTACCCGATGGGGTAGATGAGCACGGGGGCGCGGTCGAGCCCACGGGATCCCGCGCTCCCGACACCTCTCGGGCCCTGCCTCCTGTCGCCGTCCCGGACTTTCTCTTGTTCACCACGGGATCGCGACGGTCGAAGGCGGGGCCCCTTCTACTTCTTCTCCTGCGCGCGAACGCGAGCCGTGCGTCGGCGCGAGGGCGCGCTCGCGACCGGGGGGCGACGGGCCGAGTTGAGGGCGACCTCGCGAAGCCAGCCGCTGAAGGCCACCTCGTACTTGTCGCAGTACGCCATCAGGTAGTCGCGCTCCTCCTGCGAGAGCGCGATCGAGACGTAGATCGTCCGAACCTGCGACGGTTTCAGCCCGAGGCGACGCCGCAACGCCGGTCGAGTGGACGGCGGTTCGGGGGTCGCGGGCTTGACGACGGCAGCCGGTTTCGGTTCCGGCGGTCTCGTCACGGGCACGGGGGAAGGGATCGTGGGTGCGGGGGAGGGCTCAGACATCGGGGTCGCCGGGGTATTCCCCTGCGATCCCTTGCGGTTCCAGAAGTTCAGGCGGTCGCTCATGCCTCTAGGCTAAGCACCTTTCGGCCATCGGCCACTTGCCACACGCGGACGCGTGCGTAGACTTCCCGCATGTCTCGACGCCCTACCCGTGGACTGGTTCTCCCCGACGACCCGATGGACCTCCTCAACGAGGACGAGACCGACGCTGCCGAGGACGGTGGCGAAGGTGACGACCTCGATGGCGGTGGCTCACGGATCGCCTCCCGTGACACCTCTTTCCTCGACCCGTCGGCCGGCCTGAACCGCTCCGACGTCGAGCACCTCCCGGACGCCCCGCACGTGGGCGGCTACGGGATCCGTGGCGACATCTTCGGCCACACCGCGAGCCAGCCGGTCGGCCGCGCGTCCAGCCCGAAGTTGTACTCGTCGGCCGCGCTGCACGTTCAGTGCACGCAGTTGCGGGTCTGGAAGGTCGAGAACGGCATCCCGACGGCCATGGGCGTCATCGAGGCGACGGCGAGCGAGGAAGACTTCGTCCGCCACTTCATCAGCGCGATGCCGAAGCCCGGCGAGGGCAAGTGCGTCTTCAAGTTGCGCCCGATCGACATCAACGGCAACGAACTCGGGCAGGAGGTGACCACGATCATCTCCGAGCACCACGCGGTTCTGCGCCAGATCCGCGACGCGACGACCGCGGCGAACGCTGCCCCGGCAGCGGGCTTTCCCTTCATGGGGGGCGCCGGGATGGGCGTTCCCGGCGGAGCGTGGGACATGATGCAGCGACTGATGGACATGCAGTCCATGCAGGCAGAGGTGCTTCGCCGCTCGGTCGACGAGGAGCGGGACCGGTACCGCACGATTCAGGAGCAGACCGCGAAGGAGCGCGTGGAACTCGCGAACAACGCCGCGTCGGGCGTGCAGGCCCTGACCGAGCGCATGATGGTCGACGAGAGCCGCCGCAACGAGTCCGCGGTTCGGATGCAGCAGGAGCAGGGACAGATGCTCCTCACCACGCTCACGTCGATCTTCAGCCAGCAGATGACGATGCAGCAGGCGCAGGCCGAGCAGGCCCGCCTCGCGATGGAGGCCCGTCTGGAGCAGGAGCGGCTGCGCGCGGAGCGCGAGTTCCGCGAGGCTGAGGCGCGGCGTCACCGTGAGTCCGAGGAAGCCGAGCGTCGGCTCCGTCACGAGCGCGAAGAGGCGGCGCTGAAGATGCAGCGCGAGCGGTCGGACATGGAAGCCCGTCTGGAGCGCGAGCGTCTGGAGTCCGAGCGCAAGGAGCGCAAGGAGAAGGAAGACTTCGAGCGCCGGGAGCGGGAGCGTGAGGGCGAGCGAGCCCGTCAGCACGACCTCCGCATGAAGGAGATGGAAGTCCAGCGCGAGCGGGACCGCGAGCACTCCGAGCGCATGTTCGAGTTGCGCAAGTCGGCGCTCGACGTCCAGAACGGAAGCGGGCTGAAGGGCACGCTGGAGCAGGGAATCGGCATCATGAAGATGATGGGCGTCGAGCCGCAGGACCTCATGGACCGCCTCCTCGGCCGCAACGACGAAGAAGAAGACGAGGAGCAGCCGCCGCAGCCGAGCCCGTGGGCCGCGGCACTCCCGGCGATCGCAGGCGTGGTCGCGGAAGTCCTGAAGTCCAACAACGCGAAGGCCGCCCAGCCTCGGATGCTTCCGCCCCCCGGCATGATCCCGCAGATGATGCCGCCGATGGCAGGGGCGCCGGCTCTTCCGGCGCCGGGAGCCATGCCCGCCTCGTTCCGTGGCGGCGACTCGGCGCAGGAAGCCGCCGCGCAGCAGGCCATCGAAGAGGTGATCGCCGCCCCCGCGGCGACGACCCTCGACATCGACCTCCCGCTGCCCGTCCAGCGGAAAGCGCGCGTGGCGGTCCGCGAACTGCTGCGGAAGTACCGCTCGACGCCCGAGGCCGAGTGGGCCGACCACACCCTGCAGGCGATCAGCAACGAGATGTCGATCTACCACTACTGTCAGGCGGTCTCCGTCCGCTACGCCCTCGTCGAGGGGGGTGCGGACCCGGCGCTCGCGGCCCGCGTGATCGACCTCCTCAGCGAAAACAGCCTCGTGCCCTCCGACCTCAACTACGGATGAACCGATGAAGAGCACCTACGAACTCACCGAGCGGGAGACCCTCGCGCTCGTCGACCTCATGAAGTACGGGATCGACGCGCTCGTTCGGCTGCAACTCGCGAGCCGCCACCCCGCCGACTTCGAGGACGAGGACGACGGTGACGCCCCCGCGGAAGACGTAGACGGAGCCGACCACTTCGTCCCCGAGCGCGACGAGAACGTCCACGAGCACCCGGCGCCCGCCGCCGCGGCGCGAGCCGCGGCGGCGCCGGAAGACGTCCTCGCGGCCTACGCGGGCGACAAGAACGCGCGCGTCATCATGCCGTCGGCGATCCGCCCGCTGCCCGCCGAGCACCCGCTCGTCCGCGAGGGGCGCACCGCGTACTTCAAGTTTGTCGAGGTCTGGCAGCAGAACTTCGGCATCGAGGGCGCGGAGCAGCCCGACCGCGCGAACCTGATGCGGTCCACCACCGCGACGAGCGCGGGGCCCGTCCTCGCGTACCTCCGCTTCAAGGGGGGCCTGATCGCGGGCGTGCTGGAGTTCTTCGCCGACAGCGAGGGGAACGTCAGCCCCGAGGACCGGCAGCGGGCGGTCGAGATCGCCACCAACATCGCGCAGGTCGGGAGCGTCCTTGCGCCCGAGTTCACCGACATGATGGAGTTCGTCAAGCCCGACGGAACCTTCATCCCTCACGTGCGGTACGAGCAGGTCCGCATCCCGCAGGAGTAAGCCATGGCCGCAGACTACGATGACGAGTTCACCTGTGCCCTGTCGGGCCTCACCCCGACGGACGCCGAACTCCCCGACGAGAGCGATCAGGACGGCATCCCGATGGGGTGGACCCGCGTGACGCTGGAGCGTCGCGACCCGAACCCCGAGTGGCTGCAGGTACAGGCCGTCAAGGCCGCCGTCATTCAGCAGACGCTGGAGCAGATCCCCGAAGAAGTCCGCGCGCAGGCCGCGGGGGTGGTTGAGATCCAGATCCGGGCGCAGTACGCTGCGCTGGAGGCACAGATCCCCAAGTTCACGACCGATGAGGTCACGGTTCACCTCGCGCCGGGCAGCCGCGGGGCGGAGATTCAGAAGGCCATCGACGCGCTGTACGAGAACCTCGGAATCGAGGCGGACGCAGAAGACGACGGGGCGGACGGCGAGTAGCCGACCACTAATCTTCGATGGCGCGCGAGGTTCTCCGGGTAGGTGGCCTCGCGCGCTCTGCCGTTGTACGGTCGACAGGTCATGCACCCTACGCAGCACCTCGTCGCCCCCGCGTACCCCACCATGGGGGGTCTGCCCGCCGCGCTGCCGGTTCCGCCGGAAGCGCGTCCCGTCGCGCTGGACACCCCCAAGGTTCACCACATCCCCGCGTGGGCCGGCTTCTCGGACCCGCAGCGGCTGTCGTTCTTGCGGAAGATCGTCGACCACGCAGGACGCGACCCTCGGATCGCGACCCTCACGGTCAAGATCCTGCGCGAGGCGAGCGTCGAGCCGCGGCAGTACAAGTCGCAGGCCGCGGCGATCCTGAAGTGGGTGCAGAACAACATCTACTACGTGAACGAGCCGGGGGAGCGTCTGCAGGACCCCCTCTACACGCTCCGCGTCGGCTACGGCGACTGCGACGACCTCGCCATCCTGCTCGCGTCGATGTTCGAATCGGTTCGGATGAGTTGGAAGTTCGTTCTCTCCGGCGTCGATAAGCGCACGGGTGAGAAGGTTCGATACATCGAAGGAAACGGCGCCCCCAGCCCCACCGCGCAGTGGTCCCACATCTACGTCATGGTCGGGTGGCCCCCGTTCCGCCCGACGAAGTGGGAGTACGCCGAGCCCACGCTGAAGCGCGCGCCCCTCGGCTGGGACGTCGTCGGCTTCGGCAGCAAGGGGCCGATGATCATGCCCGAGATGCAGTTGGCGGGGTCGGGGCCTGTTGTCGCAGGGTCCGTTGCCGCGGCGGAGTCGCAGGGTGACGACAACGAGAGCGGAGATCCGCCCATCTTCTCGCGCGCGTTCTTCCGTCAGGTGGCCCGTGCGGTCACCATCGGCGTCTCGACGGCCTTGCTCACATCGGTCGTCCTGAAGGCCTTTCCCGTTCTCCAAAGCAACACGTCCTCGACCCGCCGGAACTACAACCGGCGGCGTATCGGGCGCGCTCTCGAAGTCGTCACCTACCGCTGAGGTTCCCCATGGCCCGTTCTCGTCGCAACCCCTCCAAGACCACGTGGATGCTGCTCATCGGGGCCAGCATCGGCGTCGCCGGTCTCGTCTACTTCATGTCCGACGCCAAGGCTGCGCCGGCGATCACGTCGAACGCGGCGCTCGCCGAGTGGCGCAACGACAGCATGGACGGGCAGTCCGCCCGCCCGCTGCTCACCAAGGCTGACGGCAGCATGGTCCGCATCGCGCAGAGCGTGGCGCTGAACATGGTCGCGCGCGGCAAGGCGTACTGGGAGAGCGCGTACCAAGGCAGCCTGCGTGAAGGCGTCTCTCCGTACACGGGGGGCTTCAAGGCCACCAAGAACACCCCGAAGTAGGAGCACCGATGCCCACGCACGCCAACAAGTCGTACGGCGGGATCAAGCGCGAGGGGAAACTCGGCGGTCCCGGCTACACGAAGAAGACGACGGCTGCGCGTCACCGCATCCTCGCGGGTGTGGTGAAGAAGTACGGCTACCGCTCCGCGCTCGGCAGCATCATGGCGCTGGAGCGCTCCACGCAGATCTCGGCGACCGTGCGGAAGGTGCTCGTCTCCGACCGCGTGTGGCTGCGTGAGACCTACGGCGCGGCGTCGAAGAAGCGCGCAGCGGCTGCTAGCCCGATTCGGCGTCGGAGCATCCCGGCCCACAGCCGTGTCCCGGCTGCGCCGCGGTCCCGTGTCGAGATCCGGGGGTTGCTCGCGCGCGCTGGGTTCCGTTTGCTCGGCACCGGAAACAGCGTGTCGTACACGGCGCGCGGCGAGCGGGGGCCGCGCGTCACCGCCCCGTTCCCGAAGACCATGGCGGCTGCGCGGGCGCTGATCAAGCGCGCACGGCCGAACTATCGGGAAGGGCGTGCCGGCGGCGGCATGGAAGCCTCGTTCGCCGCGTACGCGCGCGCCGGGCGTCCTTCCCGTGCGCTGAGCAGCGCGCAGTTGGAGCGCGCGGTGGCGAAGCGTCGGACGACCCGCAAGAAGCGCATGACGGCGGCTCGCGAGTTCGGGCGCGGCGCAGGCGTCCTCGCGGCTCTTCGCGGAGCGGGGCCGTCGACCCGTCGGACGCGGCGCAACCGGCGGCTGCCGCAGGGCGCGAACCGCGTCGACACCATCGTGGTGCGCGGGGTGCCGTTCGCGGACGTCTACGAGATCACACGCAGGTACGACGGGATGACCGACACCGTCTACGTCGGCTTCGTCCGTAGCACGGGCGAACAACTGGACGCGATCACGCGGATCCCGCGCGACCTCGTCGGAGAGGCCAAAATCCTCGCGGAAGATGCCGGCCTGCTGAAGCCCCGCAAGTACCAGAAGCGGTTTCCCATGGGTTTCCGCGCCGTGGCCACTGGTCCCGACATCTACCTTCAGAGCGACGAGTCGACGATGTTCGACAAGAAGCCCGAGTACGAGGACCCTGACAAGTACGTGCGCTACAACGGGCGCATGGAGTGTGGCTACCACGGCGTCCCGACGATCCGCGGCGAGTGCGTCGTCTGCGCGTACGAAGCCGACGTGCGTTAGGAGAACAAAATGCCTCCCCAGCCTACCCTGAAGCACACTGCGGGCCTCAACAGCCTGCTGACCGCGTGGGCCGCGATCCACGGCCTGCATCACCTCCTGTGGACCGCGCACTGGGTCTCCGAAGGCGACCCGCAGTACGGCGACCACCTCCTCTACCAGCGCCTCTACGAGGCCCGCGTGATGGAGATCGACGGCATCGCGGAGCAGTTGGTCCTCATGGGCGGGCCGGCAGCCGTGAACCCCGCGGAGTCGTGGGCCATGGCAGGTCAGTTCATCGACGGCATCGCGGCGGCCCCGCACGCGACGATGGCACGCTCGATCCTCGCCGCGACGCAACTCGCGCTCACGTCGGTCAACAAGGCGGAGCGCGCGTACCGGACCCTCGATGACGGGCAGTACTCGCTCGGCGTCGTGAACCTGCTGTCGGGGATCGCGCAGTCGCTGAACGAGGCGATCTACCTGCTCGGACGGCGCGTGAAGATCTGATGGACCTGTCGACCCTGCTCCAGTACCCGAAGCCGCAGACGATTCGACTCCTCGACGTCGCGGTGATCGGGCCGCTCATGGTGTGGGCGGGGGTCAAGTTGCGCGACGAACACCCGAACGCGGGGTTCGCGCTCATCTTCTTCGGCGGCACGACGATGACGTACAACCTGCAGAACTACCTCATCGCACGCGAGAAGGGCGAACTGTGAACGCGATCCGTCTCCCCCCGCTCCCCTACGGTTTCACCGACCTCGCGCCCGCGATCGACGCGCAGGGCGTGCGGAGCCACTACCTCGACAACCACGCGGGGTACGTCAAGAAGTACAACGCGTTGGCCGCGGAGAGCCCCATCTGGCGGGACCGGACGTTTGAGGACGTGCTCGCGAACGCGCCCGTCAACACGCCGATCTACAACAACGCCGCGCAGGCGTGGGCGCACGACTTCTGGTGGCATGGCATGACGCCGCGGCGGTTCATGCCCCCCGCGTTCCTCGACTACCCGCGCTTCGTCGAGGGGTGGCTGAAGGAAGGCAAGGCGCTGTTTGGCAGCGGTTGGCTGTGGCTCTACGTCAACAAGCGCGGCGAACTCGTGCTCGAAGCCCTGCCGAACGCGATCCTGCCGCAGCGCGCGGGGCACACCCCGATCCTCGTCATGGACCTCTGGGAGCACGCGTACTACTGCCAGTACGGCACGAACCGCGAACCGTACCTGCGGGCGACGCTCGACATCATCAACTGGCCGCTCGTCGAGCAGCGGTACCGGAAGGTCACCCGTTGACATCTGGCACGGCGCGGATACCTTCGCGCCATGGCAGCCTACGTCGAACTCCTCGAATGGATCAACGCCGAGACGGTCGAGCACGCGTACCGTCGGGCCCGTCGCGCGCAGCGTGAGGGCAACCAGCGGTTCGCCGATCAGGGCTGGCGCGTAGCCCTGCGCGGCGACGCGAAGATGCTGAAGGTGCTGGAGATGGCGACCGAGATCCTCCGCAAGATGTCGGAGCAGCAACTCGGCATCCACGGGCTCGACGTCGAGGGGACCTACGCCGAGGCGACGGAGTACAACCTCTGGCGCGAGGCATACAAGGCGATGGACAGCGGAAAGCCGCTGCGGAACTTCGAGTGGATCTACGGCGCTGCTGCATGGCTGGCGGGGTACAACGACTGACCCGCGCCGAGGGCCAACGGCGCACCCCGCTGCCGTTGCCCGCTTCCACCCGCACGGAGTAGGGTTCTCACGGTCTACCTTTCGGAGGTTCCGTGAAGTTCGTCTCTCCCGCCGTCCTCGCGATGATGCTGCCGGCGCAGCGTGCCGCGATCCCGCGCAACCGCTACGGTGCCGCCCAGTTCGTCCGCAAGTTGGCCGAGGAGTGCGTCTCCGCCGCGCGCGGAGCCGGTAAGGTCGGCGCGCTGACGACCGCCGAGGAGCGCGCGAAGTTCGCCCAGATGGCGGCGATCTACTACGCCGAGGCCCGTCGCCTCATGGCGATCGCCCCGATCCGAGACCGCGAGGCCGGTCCCTCCGTCTACGTCGCCTACAAGGATGCCCGCGCGGAGCGTCCGAGCGCGCGGCTGTTCGCCAAGATGGCGGATCAGCCGATCCGCATGGGCGTCGTGAAGCAGCAGACCCACTACGGGTACACCGACAAACTCGCCGAGCAGCGCGAGAAGGTGGCCAAGATCGTCGGGGGCATCGTCTTGTTCTCCGTCGCGGTGACTGCCGTCAGGTTCTACCGGGGCGAGATCTGACAGTTGACGATAAGGGGGCAGCGGAGGCCAAGACCGTGAAACTCGACTTCGCAACGATGCTGCCCCTCGTCTCCAAGTTGGGGGACTTCCTGAAGACTGGGTTCGACGCCTACGTGCAGTTGAAGGCTGCTGGCGGCGACCTCACACCCGACATCCTCGCGGCCGTGCTCAGCGACCGCATGAGCGGCTGGGATCCCAAGATCCACGGGCGCTCCGTTCTCGACCCTGAAACCCGTGCCGCGTGCGCCCGCTTCCTCGCGGGAGTGGCGTACAACGCTTCCCACCGGAGTTAGCCCCATGGAGTTCGACGATCCCACCTTCGGCGGCGACCTGCCGACGTACCTCACGAACCCCGACGACCTCGCGGGCTACGGGGACGCGCGGGACGAGCGTGCCGCGCGCGAGCACACGTGGATTCGCGACAACGCCGAGCGCATGGTCATCATGCCCGACGGAAGCGTGTGGGGGATCGTCGGATCGCAGGCCGCGAGTTGGGCCGTTGACGCGTCGACCGGCAAGGTCGCGGCCCCCTACACCATCCTCTACCTCTACGACCCGACCGGGCAGCGCCCCTCGCCCGTCCGTGGCGCGGAGCCCTCGCACCCCGACTACGTTCCGGGTGTGACGGCGCTCCGCACCGAAGGGAAGGTCGTGTCCGTCGAGGACGGGACCGCGTTCGCAGCGTCCCGTCGAACCGGCACCGCGGAAAACGGTGGCGCGGGCGACGCAGTAGCGGCGCGGCGTGGCGTCGGCTCGAAGCCGGGCCAAGGGCGCGGCGTCGGTCGCTCGGCCTCGGGTGTCATGGGCACGGGACGCGGCGACAAGGCGGCGGGAGCGAAACTCCCCGCCGTCGTGAAGTCGTCCGTGTTCCCGACGTGGGCCATCCCTGTCGGGCTGCTCGCGGTCGTCGGTGCCTACCTCGGGTACCGCTACTACAAGGCCAAGAAGATGCGGGCCCTCGGAGGTTTCAATGTTCGGTGACATGCACACGTACGGCAAGGCGCCGGGGTTCTTCGATCGGGCCACCTCTGCGGCGAAGGCCGCGCAGGTCGAGGTCGCCACGACCGACGGGCTCGTCCTGTCGCTCGTTCCCGGCACGAAGAAGGACATCGTCGTCGTCGCAGACCCGTCGGGCCGCTACCCCACGGGCCCGGTGTCGTTCGTCGCGAACCCCGTCCTGTGGACCACGCTTGCCGTGACCGCGGTGGACGCGCTGAAGAAGAACAAGGCGGTCATGACCCCGACGGTCGTTGATCCGCGGGCAGAGCAGAAGTTCCGCCCCGGCGGTGGCGCGGCGACCACGGAGATGACGACGACCGAGGAGTCGGGGATGCACCCCGTCCTGAAGTGGACCCTCATCGCGGGCGGCACGGCGGTCGGCGTCTACGGCGTCTACTACGTCGCGCGCCGCTACGGGCTGATCTGATGTCGCGGCACTACTACACCTACGCGCAGCAGCCGTACTACGGCGGTCAGTCGCTCGGAGACACGACGGATCCGAGCGCGGCGAACATGGCGATGGACACCTCGTCTACGACGACAACGAGCGAGTCGGGGACCGACTGGGTCGAGGTCGGCACGAAGGCCGCCGATGCGCTCTACGACTGGTGGCAGTCGAGCCAAGACGAGAAGGCGGCTTCGGCTGCGGCGAACCGCGAGCGTCAGGCCGCGGCGCGCGCAGAACGTGAAGCGGAGCGCGCAGAGGCGGCAGCCGCGACCCAGCAGAGCCGCGAAGAGCGGCGCCGCGAGCAGCAGACTGCCGACGCGCAGGCGCTCGAACTCTACGACAAGGCGATCGCCGCGGCGAAGGCGAACAAGGTCATCGTCGGGATCGGTCTGCTCGGCGTGTCGGCCGGCGTCGTCTACTACGCCATGAGGAAGATGCGATGACCCCCGCAGAGAAGAAGGCACTCTGGGCGAGCGTCGGCGTCACCGCGGTCGGCGCCGTGTCGTACGCGTACTACCAAGTTCGGCTCTACATGCGCGACGAGATCGAACGCACGTTCAACGAGGAGTACAAGTACGACCGGATGATCGGCGCGGCGAAGACCGCGTTCGCGCTCGTCGAGAAGGACGTGAAGTTGCCCTCGGCGCGGAACTTCGCGAACGCGATGGTGCCGCTCCTCGGGCTGAACACCCCGTACGACTCGATCGACGACATTCTCGCGAAGGGCCGCAAGAGCCAGTACTGGCCTCCGAAGTTCAAGGAAGGCGGCGTCTCCGCGACGTTCGAGCCCTACGTCCTCGCTGCCATGCGTGGCGCGTACAACACGCCCGAGGAAGCGACGAACGCCGAGATGGCGGCTGCCGCCGCGAAGGCCGTCGTTGACGCGGTCGTTGGCGGAGCGGGGAAGAAGCCCGGCAAGAAGAAGTGAGCAACGCGTCTGCCGTGTGGACGTACGGAGAGGCTCGGAGCGCGGAAGAGAACGCGCTCGTCGAGCGGCTGAAGATGTACGCGAACGTCGCACTCACGCAAGAGGCGCCGTTCGCCGTGCGGTACGACACGCCGTACAAGAAGCGCGCACGGTCGGCGATCATGCTCGCCGGCCTCATCCTGAAGGCGGCGGACTTCTACACGCTCGTCGCGATGGGGTACCGTCTCGCGGCCGATCCGAAGTTGGACCTGCTGTTCAACCTCGAACAGCGCGCGACGATCCGCGGCGGTCTGGCGGCGTTGAAGGCCGCGAAGATCCCCGGCTACGACAAGGTGAACATCAACGCGCTGAAGTCCGCGACGTTCCAATGGGAGAGCGACGACAAGGCGCTGTACTCCATCGTCAAGGGCAAAAACCTCAGTGACGGCGTCACGAAGATCCGCAAGATCGTGAAGCGGTACAACCTCGGCGAGGCGGCGTTCGCGCTGCGCGCCGGGTACATCCTCGACGACCGCGAGTACGTGAACAACACGCAGTGGCTCGCCGAGGCGCTGCTCGGCCTCGTAACGGGCGGCTTGTCCGCGACTGCTTCGACCGTGGTCGCGGCGCTCACGGGCGCGTTCAAGATGTTCGTCGGCGACCCGTTCTACGAGCAGGTCCGCATCGGCGCCGCAGAGGGCCTGCTGAAGGTCAGGATGCCGGCCCCGAAGAAGACGCCCGAGAAGCGCGCCGTGCCCCCCGAGGAGAAGACCGTCGATCAGGCGGTCACGGAAGACCTCGCCATCGCCGATGGCGGTCCGTTCGGCCTTCCGGCCTCGTGGAAGGGCATCGACATGCGATACATCTTGGCTGCAGGCGCCATCGCCGTCGCGGGCACGGTCGCCATCATCTTCTCTTCCGACGATTAGGAGCACTCCCTCATGTCCTACACGCAAAAGTTCCCCGGACTGAACTACGTCTGGCCGAACGCCCCGAAGAACGACACCGAAGTGCAGGCGATGGTGTACATCGCTGCCGCCACGATGCGCAAGAACTACCTCGAAGCAGAGCGCGTTGCGAGACGCATCCGGGGCTGGACGTACGTCGACGACGTGACCCCCGCCGTAGAGCGGTTCTTCGACGGGCAGATGGCCGCCGGCGTGAGGGGCGCCTTGCTCCTTGGAAACGCGTCCGCTGCGCTGAACGTGCTCAAGGGTGCGTACCTCGACAAGGGCGAACTCGCGGTGCTGAACGCCGCGAAGGGGGGTCTCAGTGGCGCGCTGGCTCCGGGCTACTACAAGGACGCCGCGAATCCCCCGTTCTTCTTCTTCGTGGACGACAAGAAGGTGATCATGCTCGGCAGCAGCCGCGGCCCGATCAACCAGACCGTCAACGCGGGGTCCGACAAGTACAACAGTATCGTCGCGGACCTGAAGAAGAACGGCAGGCCCGTGGACGAGGCGACCGCGACGGCGTCCGCCCGCGGCGCGGCGACCGCGCAGTCGACGGAACTCCCCGCTGCGGCGACCGCCACCGAGCAGTCGTTCCTCGACCGCCTGCTCACCGACCCCGTCGGTGCGGTGAAGGACGCCTTCAGCAACCCGTACGTCCTCGGCGGCACAGCGCTCGTCGGCGCGGGCCTCGTGTACTGGTTCTTCATCCGTGAGCCCGCGGCGTCGCCCGCCCGCGCGAACCGCCGCCGTCGCCGCAGCAAGCGCGAGGACGTCGAGATCGAGGTCGACGAGGACGTCGATGAGGATGTCGACGAGGACGTCGAGGTCGAGGACGAGGAAGAAGAAGAGGCTCCTCGCCGCCCCAAGAAGTACGGCAAGCGTCGCAAGAACCGTCGCGGCGGGCGGTGATCCATGCGGCCGTACGGCTTCAACGCTGAAACAGACCGGCTCCTCGAACTTGCCTCGTCCTACTGGACGCTCGGCAGGACCGACGAGGAGCGCCGGGTCGCGCGCGTTTACGCAAACAGCGGGCCGATCGCGGCGAAGTTGTACGTCTACAACCTCGACGCCGTGCGCGCGGCGAAGGACAGCGCGCTCTCGCTGAAGAACAAGGCGAGCGCGGGGAACGACTGGCCGGCGGACTACGGCGGTCACCCGAACGAGGTCTACCTCTCGCCGACGAACACGTACGGCGCGATGCTGAAGACCGCGTACTGGCTCGCCGTGGCTGCGCGCTACGGGCACCCCGCGCTCATCACCGAGTCCGAGCGGCTCCAGAAGAAGGCGTACGACTCGATCCTCACCTACGCGTTCGGAAAGGGCGACAACTACTCCGAAAACGTGATGTCGATCCAGAAGATCATTGACGGCGGCGCGGCGGCCATGGACGCGGCGGGCGCGCGCACCGACGGCCGTCTGACGGGGATCTACAAGATCTTCAACGTGCAGATGGACCCCACGGGGATCTCCTACACGAAAGACGTGCGGGAGTCGCAGTCGGCAGGCCGCATCCTCGACAACATGGGGAACGACATCACCAACGCGGTGTACGTCCTGCGCGGCCTCGTCACGGGCGAGAAGCCGCCGGGCATGTCGGACACGGAGTGGTTCTTCCGCAAGTGGGGCCTTCGCGCCGGTATCGGCGTCGTCGGGGTCGGCATCCTGATGGTCGTGGGCCGCCCGTACGTCGAGATCGCCATGAAGGCGCTCGACAAGGTGAAGCCCGACGAGGCGCCGCGCGCCAACCGTCGGCGTGAGAGACGTAACCGGCAATGAGGAAGAACCGCGAGTTCAGCATGGACGCGCCCGACGATCGTGCGGCGCAGCGTCACCGTGACTTCGTGTGGGACAAGGACCGCGAGGTCAAGATCTACCAGCACGACGACCCGGCGTACCCGTTCCACAAGCCGACGTGCGGGAAGTTCCTTGCCGTGAAGTTGCAGGTCCCCGGCCAGCCGGGCTTCACCGACGTCAAGATCGACAAGGCGCACCAGAAGAACTCGCACCTCGTGTTCGACGGGACGCTGCCCGCCGACATCACGCCGCTGTTCGTGATCACCCCGGAAGCCGTGATGCGGCGCGCGGAGACCCTGTTCAACCCGCGCGAGGCTTGCACGTTCCACGAAGCCGCGATCGCGGCGGGCGGGCGGCACAAAGACGACTGCCTTCAGCCGTGGTGGCCCGATGGCGCACGGCGTTTGATCGTGTGCCCCATCGGCGTCATCATCACGGTTACCTACTTCGCGGACAAGAAGAAGCACGGCCCCTCGAACTACATTCACAAGTTGGGCGAGGTCTCGGGCATCCGACCCATTTTCTGCGTCGATGGCTACGGGCGCTTCTGGTTCGCCGGGGGCAACTACACCGTGACTGACGACGGCATCGACGACTAACCCCTCTGCCTCTGGAGCCTCCCATGGCCGCCCGCCGCAAGCCCGCTCGTAAGCCCACGACCCGTCGCGCCGCGACCGGGACCGCCAAGATCCGCGTCCACACCGACGAGTACGGCCGCAAGGTCTACACCGTCGTCGGGACCAAGAAGTTCGCGTACACCCTCGCCAAGGCGAAGGAACTCGCGGCGAAGAAGGCCCCGAAGAAGCGCGCGTCCTCGAAGAAGTCGACCGCGCTCACGACGACCCGCAAGCGCACGACCGTCGCGAAGCGCAAGCCCACGACCCGTCGCCGCACGACCGGCGCGAAGCGCAACGCGAAGGGCCAGTTCGTCAAGGCCGGGGGAAGCAAGAAGAAGTACTCCCGCCAGCACGCGGGTCCGCAGTACCGTCGCGCCACGCGTCGCAACCCGACGGGTGCGGAGCGTCTCGCGCAGAGCCTCGACGATCGGATCTTCTCCGTGTACGTCCGCATCAAGGAAAAGATCGGCGAGCGGGAGAAGAAGGTCCGTTCGATCCGCACGGGAAAGATGGTTCTGCGGCGCGTGCCTGAGTACACCGACGTCGTGTACACCCCGGACCTCGTCGTGCGCGGGCGTTCCGCAGCGATCCGTGAAGCGGAGCGTCTCGCGAACGAGGCCATCGGAGCCGCAAACTTCCGGCACTACTTCTACCGGGAAGACGTCGACCGCGGCGAAGGCGCGGGGACGGTGGAGTACCAGATCAAGTCCGGCACGGACAACAAGTACGGCGGGACCATCGCCATCGAGCCGCTGCCCGAGGACTACCCCGTGTACAAGAAGCGCGGGCTCGGGGTCGGCGGTTTCTTCTAGGAGTTCCCCATGGCCAAGATCACCAAGAGTACGGACAAGTCGGGCCGCACGGTCTACAAGATCGCGGGCACGAAGAAGTTCGCCTTCACGCTGGCGAAGGCGAAGGAGGTCGCGGCCAAGGGGAGCACCTCCACAAAGGCTCCGGCGCGTCGTACCGCCGCCGCGCGCAAGAAGCCGTCGACCGGCTCTGCGTGGCGTCGCGTGCGCAGTCCCGAGGGGAAGGGCTACTCCCACCTCCGCACCATCAACGGCGTGGACTACGAGGTCTGGGAGCGGATCTACAGCGATGGGGGAGAGGCCATCTACCTCGAAGTGGTGAGCGATCGCCGCAGGCGTATCCTCGCACCCAACGGGGAAGACAACGGCTGGGCCAGCGTTGACGCCGCAAAGAAGGCCGCGGTTCGGGACGCAAAGACGCGCAAGCCCGCCATTCGCCGTACGACGAAGCGCAAGACGGCGACCGCAAAGCCGAAGAAGACCACCAGCCGTCGCAAGGTGGGAACGCGCACGCCGAAAATCATCGGGCGCGCGTACATCAACCGCTACGGAGAGCGCGTCGGTCCTACCCGGATCCTCGGGCGCACCGTCGACTACGCGATGAAGATCGTCCGCACGAAGGGCCGTGACCTGAAGGCCACGCCGGCTCACCGCAAGGAGATCGTCGCGAAGTACCGGAAGGGGCTCCAGAAGGCGGGCTTCCTTCGGGGAGCCGCGACCCGCAGCAACAGCGGGAGGACGATGCAGTACTTCAAGGAGGTAATCTGCGAGGGGGGCACCGGGGGCGGGGGCTGCGGCTCTCCCCTCGCGATCCACAAGATCACGCAGGAGACCTTCGAGGCCGCGCGCGGGCCGAAGCGTTCCAATGCGTGGTTCGAGCACAACGAGGATGAGGGGCCCGAGGTCGACGGTCCGTTCAAGGTCGTCCTCGGGTATCGCCTCTGCCGGGACTGCCGGGAGTGATCTCCCGCTAGTCTTCGTTCTCCTCAGACGACGTGCCCGCCTTTCGGATGACGAAGGCGGGCATGTTCGTCTGCTCGGTGGTCTTGTAGCGCGACAGCGCCTCCCGCACGACCTCGCTGACGTAGATGAAGCGACCGCGGTCGTCGGTAGCCGTGGACGCTCGGTCGCGGAGCCACTCCATCATGTCATCGCGAACCATTACGCGGAGAAGGGTGTACTGCGCTCGGGGCATACGTGAACCTCGTGTTTCAGGTGGTTGCGGCGTCAAGTAGCCTACCGCAGCGCCGATGGCACTCCAAGTGCCAACGACGGGGTCCGGTTCCGTTGCGCGGCACCGGCACGGCGTGTGATGGTATCCACGGTTCCTCGGAGTTCCCTCGTGTCGATGCCTCTCGATGGCGCGCTGTACATCAGCAACGGCCGCAAGCGGCACGGCACCTCCACCCCCCGCGTCCTCTCTGGCCTCGGAGATCTCATGGCGTTCACCATCAGCAATCCCTTCTACATGAACCGTCGCAAGCGTCGTGGCAGCAAGGCCAAGACCAAGGCGGCCAAGCGTCGCCAGCGTGACGCGAAGGGGCGCTTCCTCTCCAAGGGCCGCAGCCGCAGCAAGTCCCGTCGTCGCGCGCTCACCACCGGCAAGCGCCGCGCCGCGCAGCGCCGCGGGAAGCGCATGACCGCCAGCCAGATTCAGGCGCTCGCCCGTCGCTACGGGTACACCGCGCAGGTCCGTCGCCCCAAGAAGCGCATGATCTCGGCCGAGCACAAGGCCAAGATGAAGGCCGCCCGCGCGGAGAATCAGGCCAAGTTGAAGGCTCGCTACGGCACCGGCACCGGCGTCGGCGACATCTTCGCCGGCAAGCCGATGTCCCGTGAGGCCCTCATGGCCGAGCGTGCCGCGGTGCTGGAGCAGTACGAGGGCGTTCCGCGCTCGAACCGCAGCCGCCGCAACAAGAGCCGCCGCAACAGCCGCACGCGCCGCAACGGTCTGTACGAGCGCGGCCTGAACGTGCTGGCGCAGGCTCCGTACGGCGTGGGCCGCATCGCGGTGCTCGGCGCCGAGATCGCGACCGCCGTCGGCGTGCACCTCCTCGCGGCAAAGGGCATCAACGCTCTCGCCGACGCGAGCGGCGACCTCGCTGCCGCGCGTAACGCCGTCGCGCCCTTCGGCTTCACGCTCATGGGCCTCGGCGTCAAGTACGGCCTCCAGCCCACGCTCAACCTCGCCCACCAACTTCCGTGGGTCGGCGGGTTCGTGAAGGCGGCGCAGCAGACGCTCATCTCTGACGCCTCGCTCGGCGAAGTTGCGGAACTCGCGTTCATGGTCGGCGTGGCCCTCGACGCGTACCGCTACTTCAAGGGCACGTCGAGCACCTTCGGCGCCCTGAACTACGGCGACGGCACCGCGTACGAGATCGTCCCCTACACCAACCAGTACGCCCCGATGGCGAACGCCAACGTGATGTACGGTGCGATCGAGGGCGGCGGGCTCATGTACGGCGCGATGGGGGGCCACGGGCCCATGCACGGACTCGTGTACGGTGACGCGGACCTCTCGGACGCGGCGCACTGCGGGACGGACCTCTCGGGGGCCGAACTCTCCGCGGCGCGTTCCGGGATGCACGCCTACGCCACCCGGTTCCCGAGCAGCGGCTCCGCGGCCACCCGCGTCGCGGGTCGTCCTTCGGTGAACGCCGGTCGTGAGGGGTACCGCTGGGGCTGGCTGATCAAGTTGGTCGGCTTCGAGAAGTTCCAGCAGATCGCCGCGCTCCCGGCTGGGCAGCGCTGCCGGGTTATCGCCCAGTTGCGTCTGCAGGCCATGCAGAGCCTCCAGAGCATCATCAACGGCAGCGAGATGGTTCTCCCCGACCACTCTTCTCCGGTCAACTCTTCCCCCACCATGGCGGGGCTCGACTACTCGGGCCTCTCCTACAACGGGTTCGTCTACGCGGGCGTCTGAACTGACACTCACGCAGTCGATCTGAACAACCACCATCTTTCGAGGTTCCCATGTACGGTCAGTCCGTCCCCCTCCTCTCTGCCGGCGGCCCCCCGCCCGTCTCCTTCGACCTGCCGAAGAACGTGTACCGTTTCGGTGAGCAGACCCTGTGGAGCACCCAGTTCCTCGCTCAGGGCGCCATCGCGAACGCCACGTTCCGCCTCTTCACGACCCCCCTCGGGCAGGTCGGGCAGGGCTTCGCGGCCGCTCTCTCCATCAGCGAGACCAACCTGAAGGAGGGTGGCCGTATCCCCTCGGGTATCGCGTTCGACTGCTTCGGGATCGCCGCGCAGCAGATCCAGACGACGACCTCGACCGACACCGGCACCGGCGCCGGCACGCTCGTCAACACCGACGACACCATCGGCAACCTCGTCAACCTGCAGCAGAACGGCGTGATCCAGTGGGACTTCACGCAGACTCAGGTGGACGTGTGCCCGGTGATGCTCGCCGGTTCCGGCGGCGGCGCCTTCGGTGCCCTCGCCGCGTCTGACACGGCGGCAGCGGCTGCTCAGACCCAGCAGGGCAACGCCAACAACGGCAACGGAAGCGTGTGGCTCTACCGCAAGCACCCCGTCGCGCTGCCGGGCAACAGCACCTTCAGCATCCTCCTCCGCTTCGGGTCCCGCGCCGCTGCCGTCGCCGCCCTGAACGCGTTTCAGGTGCGCGTGGTGCTCCTCGGCTACTACAAGAACGTCATCGAGATCGCCTGATCCGATAACGGTCTTTAATCACACCACTTCTGGAGATTCCCATGTACGGTGTTCCCGGCATCTCTGCCTTCTCTGCGGGCTACCCGAGCCTCGCGGCCGGTGGTCCTCCCCCGGTTTCCTTCGACCTCCCCAAGAATGTCTACCGCTTCGGCGAGCAGACCCTGTGGTCCACGCTCTTCCTCGCGCAGGGCGCGGCCGTCGCCAACGGCTCGAACCGCGTGTTCACGACCCCGCTCGGCCAGCAGGGTCAGGGCTTCGGCGCGGGCCTCAGCATCGCCGAGACCAACCTCAAGGAAGGCGGCCGTATCCCGAGCGGTATCGCGTTCGACGCGTTCGGCATCAGCGTCTCCGTGGCGTCCAGCGCCCTCGCGGGTGACACCGGCGCCATCGCGTCCCCGATCGACACCGCGGGCCGTATCGCCAACCTCAACAACGTGATCACGAACTCCGTGCTCACGTGGGACTTCACCCAGACGCAGGTCGACGTGTGCCCCACGAACCTCGCGGGTGCGGGTGGCGGCGTGTTCGGCGCTCTCGCGGCGACCAGCGGCGCTGCTGCGGCGCAGCAGATCGGCTCGATGCAGAACGGCAACGGCGCCGTGTGGCTCTACCGGAAGCACCCGGTGGCGCTCCCCGGCAACAGCACGTTCTCCATGCTGATCCGCTTCGGCAGCCGCGCCCCGGCGGTCGACGCCGCGAGCGGCTCGCTGGCCGTGCGCGTCGTGCTGCTCGGGTACTACAAGAACGTCATCGAGGTGGCGTGACGTAGGCGGCACTCTTCACGGAGTGCCACCGAAGATGGGGGCGGGGCCGCGCGGGATCGTGCGTCTCCGCCCTTCGTCGTGATACAACCTCTCGCGGGAGATCTCCAGCATGTCGAACCAGAACTACGGCTACAACAGCCCCGCCGGCCCCTACATGGCGAGCGGCGTCACGCTGTCGCCTCACGACAACTACCGGGCCGCGGTGCCGAACATGCCGTCGGCTGGCGAACTTGGCGGAAAGACCCCCGGCGTGCCCCCGTGGTACCGTCAGGGCTTCTACCCGACCGCGCCGTTCTACAGCACCGACCCCATGGTCGGGTACCAGACCCGCTTCTACAGCGGCGGCGTCGTCAACCTGACGATCAACATCGAGCAGATCGTCACGGTGCAGTTCGACATTCCGTGCCGTCTCATCGCGATCAACGGCGCGGCGTTCAACACGAACACGCTGACCGCGGTGACCAACGACACCTACCTGTTCCGTCTGGAGTACACCACGGGTGACAAACTCCACACGGCAGCGCGTCTCGGGACCACGGTCGTCGGCTCCGCCGAGCGTCCGGGTGAGATCGGCGGCGCTGGCTACACGATTGATCAGGGCGCGAGCGTCATCCTCGGCATCACGCCCCTCGTGCAGAACCTGCGCATCGACATCACGCTGGTCTGTCTGGAGATGCGCGGCCCCCGCAACTTCCAGCGCGGGTGATCCATGTCTAACGAGTGGCGGTTCCCAGCACCCTTCGAGCGTCAGCCGTACAACCCCGACGGGCTGTTCAACAACCCGGCGCAGACGCTCCCTCTCCCCACGCCTACGGCCCCGCCCGTCGGCGTGTGGATCGGTGCGCGCGAGCCGCTCACTTGGATCGACAACGGAGCCGGCGAGTACGTCGCGACGTGGGGCACGCCGATCTTCGATCTGCGCCCCGCGCTCCGCGGGCTCGTCGAGCGTAGCCAGAACCCCGCCGCGCAGGGCGCGACTCCCGTCTGGGTCGCGTCCGGTATCGGGGCGGGCGGACGGCTCTACGTCCAGATCAACGACCTGTTGAGCAACGTCGGCGTGAGTCAGGTGGCAGGCGTCGAGGTCTACGCGCAGGAGTTCTGCGCGATCGCCGACGTCGGCACGCTGGACTCGGTCACGCCGAACACGAACATCACGCTCAACATCATCGGCGGCTCGTCGTTCGGAAGTGCGATCGCGCCGTTCACGCCGCGTGGCGAGGGGTACCCCGTTCGGTACTGGCAGGTCCGTCTGGAGTTTCGTCGCAAGACGTCCTACGGCACGCCGTTCCCCTTCCGCGTGCAGGGGGCGTACTACTAATGGCCCAGATCACCTTCGGCAGCATCGGCAGCGCGTCGGTCGCGTCGGGCGTCGTCACCGACTTCGACAGCATCTCGGTCGAAGGCCTCGCGGTCAACGGCAAGCGCATGGACGTCGCGCAACTGCCTCACTACTTCTTCTGGGTCTCGACGCTGGGCGTCGGTGTCAACGTGACCCCGCAGTTTGCGGCACGCGACCTCCCGGTCGCCGGCACGCCTGACTTTAAGAACCTCTCCGCGCCCGTCGCGCTCGCACCGGGCGTCCCCGCGATTCTGGAGTTCCGCTTCCCCGCGCGGTTCGTTCGCCTGCAGTTCACGGGGGGAGCCCCCCTCGCGCCGATCGCAGTCGAGTACATCATGGCCGCAGCCAGCGGCGTCTGACCATGAGCGCGTACGACGACGGGCTGCGTCGGCTTTCGGAGATCTCGGACGAGATCGTCGGGTCCCGCGTCCGCGACGAGCGTCGCCGTGAGTACGGC
>Ga0181348_1000130_pt1 | contig 28444 bp, 41 predicted proteins | sample Su13VDMM110DN_FD_130092 | JGI IMG/M metagenome (GOLD analysis project Ga0181348, IMG submission 130092) | Freshwater viral communities from Lake Michigan, USA - Su13.VD.MM110.D.N | ecosystem: Environmental > Aquatic > Freshwater > Lake | place: USA: Michigan | collected 2013-07-16
GAATCTATCATCTGGTAGTACCGGTGAAGGTTCAGAAATTGTCCAAAGAATTATAGATTCACTATCAAGAATGCCTCACGACCAGTTAATGGATACTTATTTTGTATATAATTGGTTACGTTCTTTTGATATTGATAAATTATCTTACGGGGAAAAAATGATGATAAGAGATAAGCTTAGCGATTCATTTGTTGATCCTAACGTTGTTATGCCCGCTGAAGACGATGAAAGTCTCCCAAAATCAGAAGAGGATGAACAATATACGTCGATGGTAAAAAGACCAAATCAGCCAGAAGACCCTATAGATACAGCTAAAAAAGTTTTAAGAACCCCAGCTACTCCAGGTACTCCAGAAGCAGTAGAACAAGAAAAAGTTAGAAAAAATTATAAAAATATTTTAGGTAAACTTACACAGCGTTTAAATCAAACTGCAAGTAAGATGGGTCAACAACCAGCCGGTTCTTCAACAAATTCACTCGCATGAAATTTTTAAATATTATAGAAAATTATAAACAGAAAGTCTTAATTGAACAAGACACTCCACCGGTACCAGAAACACCGGAACAGCAAGTAACTAACGCTCAACCATCACCAATTCCAGACGAAGCTGAAGGAGAGCCTGACGTACCAGCTAGTATAGCTGCTTTAGGTAATTTACTTAGAAAGTCTTTAACCTTAGATATTTCAAACGAAGATAGAGCCTCAATAGCACTCCAGATTCCAGAAATTGACGAAGAGAATGCTACAGCTATTATACCTCAAATCATTAAATTGATGAATACCTATTCATCCAGTATTGATGTTGGTGATAATAACCAAAAACCTAAAATATCAGGTACTGATGATGTGACAGCGACCCAACCTCAATCACGGTAAGTCAGTTTCAATTTCAATTACAGGTTTATCTATAGAACTACCAGTATCTATATCCGAATTACTATATTTCATGTAATCTTTAGCAGTCTCGATATAGTCTAACCCAAGAGTAATTTTTGAAGCTACCCAGGGCTCTAAAGTCATTTGCTGGTTATGGATTAAATCAAATAATTCAATTGCATTATCTGCTACTTGAAGTAATTGTGCCTTAGCCATCTCAATATTATCAGCATCAATTTCTGTCTCTTCATTTTCAGGTGATACTGGACCCACCCCTGGTGTACCAACCCCAGGTTTAGGTGGTACAGCTGACGGCTTTGCATAGTCTACACCAGATGATTGATTACCAATATCGTTATATCTAACAGATGATGAAGTACCATTACCCATATTAGCTACGGGACCTGCTTCGTTTAATGTCCTAAATATGTTATATATTTCTTTTTGATCGTTTCCAGGTAATCTCATACTATTATTTATAAATAATCTTATGGGATTTAACGAACTTGTAGAACAGATACTTCAAGATTGCTCGGCAATTGTTTTAGAAGCAAAAGGTGCACGCTGTACAAAGGTTACAGGCCAACAAAGTTCTACGCGTCCAAGTAAAAAATATATGAGATGTGCTAGAGTTGATGGTAAACTTAAAAGAGTACACTACGGTGATCCTAATTTACGTATTAAGAAATCTAACCCAAAAAGACGTAAATCATTCAGAGCCAGGCATAAATGCTCAACCGCAAAACCTGGTACTGCTAAATATTTCAGTTGTAAGAACTGGTAAAAAATGATAACCAACATCAATTAAAAATGAACTTCAAAGAATATTATAATCTGCAAGAAAAAAAAGAAAAACGTCGTCTTGACCCTAAATGCTGGAAAGGCTACCGTAAATCAGGCACTAAAATGAAAGGTGGTGTAAGAGTTAATAATTGCGTAAAGATTAATGAGCAAACTTTTTATAAAATGAGAATACCTGTACCGGAAGATTTGAGATATAAATTTGGACCTACTTTATCTGTAGAATCTTACCCAGGAGACACTCCAGAATCTGCAATGCGTAGATTTATAGCTTCTAAAGCTGCAGGAGCTGGTATGTCAAATAAAATTGGATTAATGGTTAACTACGCTAAAAATCATCAACCTTTTATAAAACCTGTAGTTTTAAAATCTGAACCTCGTCAATTAGATTTACCGCTCGGTAGTTGATTGCTAGTTTTACCTGAATAAAATAATGGGTATGAACGATAATATTACATCATTAACGACAAATTTTGCTGAATTCCAAGAGAATATCTCAAAGTTTATGGAAAAGGATAACGCATCTGCTGCAGCGCGCGCTCGTAAAGCTCTCCTAGAAATTGGTAAGCTTACTCGCATGCTCCGCAAGCAAATTCAAGAGCGTAAGAAAGAGTTGAAAGCTAAGCCAGCCGCTTAATACGTTTTAATAAATAATTGAGTGATATCATTCAAATTATTTTTTGAGAACGCGTTAGGTTTGATTGAAACAGTTACGTTTAAAGAACTAGGTCCCGTTGAAGCTAAAGTAGATAGCGGCAACGGGGCCTATAATGTTCTACACGGGAATGATATTCAACAACAAGGTAATTCTGTGACCTTTTTAACCGTAAATAACAAACGGATATCAAAACCGGTTAAAGAATATATCGATATTAATATCGGTTCAGGTAATATCGAGAAAAGGCCTGTGGTATTATTTGATATTATGATAGGGGAAAAGTCTTATCCGGGTACACCTTTTAGTATTGCCGATAGAGAGCAAAACGAACAAAAGGTTTTAATTGGAAAAGACTTTATTGTTAAACTTGGTGGTATGATAGATGTTACCAAGTCAAATAACGTAAGCTAATTACTTACCCCTTGACCAGTGATTAATAAACTGGTAGAACTCAGCTCTTACAGCTGCATCATTTAAGAAGTCACCTGACAGCTTCGATGTATTCATCTCACAACCATCATGTCTTACTCCACGATTACAAGCACAGGTATGTTGAGCACTTACCATTACAGCCACCCCAAGATTTTTTTCACAAACATCTGAAATAGCTTTATGAATCTGCATTGTAAGACCTTCTTGAATCTGTGGTCTACGAGCATAAAACTCAACAATACGGTTAAGCTTTGATAAACCAATAACTCTACCTTCTAGAGATGGAATATAAGCTACATGGCATACCCCGGTAAATGCTAGATGATGGTGACTGCAAAGAGACTTTACAGGTATACCACCTTGAAACACCATACCATCGTAACCATCAGCTGGAAATGAAGTAATCTTCGGAGCATGCTCAAAACAACCACATGCAATGTCATGCACGTAAGCTTTAGCTACTCTACGAGGAGTACCTTCACTATTAGGATCATTACGCCAATCAATACAAAGGGCATCTAGAAACTGTTCATATGCTTTAGTTGCATTGTTAATTATCTCAATCTTTTCTTCATCAGTACGAGGATGATTGCTATTAGCTGTAGGTATAGTTGGAAATTTTACTCTATCGGACATAGTACTATTATAATACATTTCCCATTAAATCAATAAATAATATTATGAGATTGTTAAAAATCTTTGAAGATCAATATAAAGCTATGAAGCTAATACGCGTAAGGCTTAAGAGTGACCCTGCAAACCAATCAAAAGGTTATGAGGGTTATGTTTTACATGAAAATGACGATGGTACCATGGATATGTGTATTGGCAGTGATAATACGTTAGCCCCGATGATTATCGCTATTAAAACTACTGATATTGATATAACCAAATCATTAACAAATGTTGATAAACTTAAAGATATTATTTCAAAGCAAGTAGATGATAATACTATTATAGAATTAATTCAAAATTTAAACACAATTTCAGATATTGAGGCAATGCTTATTTCTAACGGTTTAACCTTCGAAGATTTATATAAAATATATAAATGCTACTTCTTAACAACTGAAAGTAATTTAAAGTTAAAGCCGAGAATTTTTAAAAACTATAAAAATATACAAAATGAAGCTTTACAAGACTATGTTGATAGTAACGCTTCTTCTTTCTTAAAAGGTGTTCAAAAAGTTGGGGGAGTAATGAGTGGTTTAAAATCTGGAGCTGATGCAGCAAAAAGATTTACCGGTGAAGGAGATTGGTCAGTTTTATCAAATTTAGGTAACCAATTTTTAGCAAGGGTACTAGATAGGCAAACAGATAAAATTAGTTTGTTTGGTAAAAAAGGATATACAAGTGTCCGTATTGTAGATGAAAACGTTAAACAGATTTTATTAAGAGAAAATATTTCATCAAAAACTGACACTATATTTGAAGATGCGGCCTCAAATTTTTTAGCAGTGGTTAATAAAGATGTACAGAACTATAAAAAGAAAAAAAGAGGTGTGAAAAATGTTACCCCAGCCCCAATACAACCATATAAAGATAGTGAAGGGCGTGTAAAAAATACTACACCAAGTTCTAATCAATCTAGGGATGTTAAAGATGGTAACCTACAACCTACTCCCCCTTCAAGCGGTACCGAGGCGTTAGATTTTTTTAAAAAACCAGAAAGCGGTAATAAACCACCATCAAGAGGTCCAAACAAACCAAAAGATGACGATCAACCTGATCAAGAAAAAATACCAGAGTTAAATTTTATAATTATAAATCAAAAATTTTACGGTGCAAAAGGTACCGGGTACACTCTACAACCTGCAGATGAAGCAACTAAACAAGTTCTTGCAAATAATAATTTAGAGTATGCTTTATTTGTAAAAAAACAAGACTCTGATTTAGATATGGTTAACAACGGCTCTTTATATTTTTACCAAACCAATAATGTTTTAAATCCGAAATATACCCAACAGTCATTGAATTTTACATACGACGCCACCATAAAATCTTACGTTATGGGTGCTGCTGTTACTCAAAAAATTACTTTTAATATTGATAATGCAAATATAATGATTATCGATGATCAGGACTTTATTATAATGGGTAGACAAGGTAATATTATTAATTTTAAACCTAAAGATATTAAAGTATTTAACGCCGATATTATGAAAGTTTTAAAAGATGATAAACCAAAATCAGCAAAATTAATTTTTGGTAGAGATGGTAAACCTTCAAGATTGAATAGACGTAATCAATACATGATAGATGTAAGAACTATAAAACAGTTGTAATACCAAACACGGAACTATGGTATAATAAGACATATAATATAGGAGTTGATATACTCCTCTTATACATTATAATCCTTTTATGTCAAGTTTACTTACTTCAACAAAAATCATACCTCTCGGTTCGTGCGCTTTCCGCCAACCTTATGCTACTAGTCATTGCAGATATCTTCACGGTTATAGATTGCAAGCTAAATTCTGGTTTACGTGCAATTCGTTAGATAAAAATAACTGGGTTGTAGATTTTGGATCACTTAAACCTCTCAAAAATATCTTAGAAGAGCAATTCGACCATACCACAATAGTTTGGACCGAAGACCCAGATCTGCAGACGTTTATTGAACTTAATAAAAAGAATATTATCGATCTTCGTATCATGAAAGAAGGTGTTGGTATTGAAATGTTTGCAAAGTATTGCGCTGATAAAGCAAATGAATTTGTAAGTAATCTTACAAATAATAGATGCTGGGTTAAAAAGGTTGAGGTTTGGGAGCATGAACAAAATTCAGCAATTTATACCCCACTTCAACTTATTTCGACGACTATTGACTGGATCGGAGGGCAATACGTTGCACAACCAACCATTACACCTTTTACTAACGCATCAATTGAACTAGACCCACCATCACCTGAAACTGTAATTACCGCAGTTACCCCACCCCCATTAACTACTATGACAAGTTCAGAGACTGAGGCAAACTTAGCTGCAAAGTCAGTTGTAAATTCTTTTCTACAACCTAATTCACCTCCATTATACGGTACTAAATCTACAGGTTATAGTGACCCATTTAAAGGTACTACCTGGGGTAACAGCGCAGGAGCTAAAAGATGAAATTAAAAGATATTTACGGTTCAAGTGTAGCAGGTAGAGGTCCGATTATGCCTGCACAGACAATGGATCAAATGTCAGGATCCTCTCAATACCTACCGGTAAAAGAGAGAGATCCTAGGAGTATTAAACTTGAAAATGATGTTGCTCAAAAGATGACACAAGCTGTTGTAAAGGCATTACCAAAGAATGTACCGGTGGCTCCAGTAGCTCCTCCACATTCTTTAAAAACAGTAAGTTTTGAAGATGCTATTAGAGAATTAGCTGAATTAGAAAAAAATAACAAACCTACTTGATTATAGGAATTATAATATAATATCTACATATGAGTATTGACCCGAATAAAACGCTTTTTATTAGCGATGACTTTGTATTTTATACACTTGAAGGAGAAGGTAAGTATATCGGTTACCCTTCGGTGTTTATGAGATTAGCTATGTGTAATCTTACTTGCATCGGCTTTAAGAGTGAAGATGCACCATACGGTTGCGATAGTTACGTAAGCTGGTCTAAAAAGAATAAAATGACGTTCGAGGATATTGCAAAATTCTTTGAAGAACGTGGTTATCATGATCGTTTACGTGAAGGGGCATTGCTTAAATTAACTGGTGGTGAGCCTTTCATTCAACAAAAGAATCTTCTTGAGTTTATATATTTTATTAGAGATCGTTGGGGGTTTGCTGATTTTAGTAAACCTATTAACGAATGGGTCGGACCTACTCTAAACATCGATTTTGAGACGAATGCTACTATTATGCCTGATAAAGGTTGGGATAATTGCGGATGTGAGGTTAGTTATACTACCTCTCCTAAATTATCTAATAACGGTGATCCAGAAGATAAACGTTTTAAACCAGAAGTATTAAAATATCTTATTAAACGTAATGCTTGCTTTAAATTTGTTGCAAAACAAGAGTCTGACCTGGATGAAGTGTTTAAGAAGTATGTTGATAGCCCAGATATTGATTTACCTCGAGACCTTATTTGGGTTATGCCAATGTGTGGTTCACGTAAAGAGCTTCTTGAAATAGGTCCTACTGTAGCTGATATCTGCAAGAAACATAATCTTAAATTCTCTAACAGAATGCATTTACAAGTCTGGGATAAAGCTTTAAAAGTGTAATAAATAATATCATGCAGATCGTACCATTACTATCATTTTTAGACCAGCTTAAAATTTATCACTGGCAAACCCGTTCATACGCTGAACATAAAGCTTTAGGTAAAGCTTACGATGTTATTAGCGATTTAACGGATACTTTAGTTGAAACATATCTCGGTAAATATGGTAAGAGTTTTGTTAATAAAGAGTATAGTTTTTCTTTAGAAAGTTATACTTAAGGAATGGATATTAAGAAAAATATTATTAATAAAAAATTAAACTTAATGAATTATTTACGGAATGAGATTTTATCTGAAAATGATAGGGATCTTCAGAATATTGTAGACTCTATTGAAGGTGAAATTAACCACCTCCAATATTTGTTAGACCTAAAGTGAGGTTGGTGGTTTAGGAGTTTCATTTAATAGTTGGGCTCCTAATTGTACTTTATGTTGCATAGCTGATTTGAGATTTTTATGGTGTGAACTCCATACTACCGCTATAATCATTATACCCATTACTGCACCTATCACCCACATTGGCACCATTATAGCAACATAAGCTAAACCAAACGAGGTTATACTCACACCTAAGAAAGTTATACTTTTTAGTAGCGCAAATAGTATTAAAAATAATATACCAACCCCCACTAAAGCTTTAATCATATATCCCATCATTTCTGCTTTTTGAGCTTCTCTAGCTATTGCAACTTTATCAGCAGTTTCTTTTGTAATTCTCTCAATTTCAGCTTTTTTATCAGCTTCTAATCTATCAATTGTTTGTTTATTGGCAGTTCTAAGGGCATCTTTTTCTTTTTCTTTTTGAGCAATTAAAGCTTCAGCTGCATCTAAAGCTGCTTTTTGTTTAACAGCTAAGTCAATGTTAGCTTTGTACTTGATATAAAGTTCGTCAATAGTTTTAGTTTTTTCTTGATCAAGCTCTTCTCTAATTTTTTCTTTTTCTACTTCTGTTAATGCATCAGCACGCATCATTATTTCCTTTGAACGTAAATGTGCGATCGTCGTATTAATATCTATTTTTTTCTTTTCTTGAGTTATTTGATATACACCGTAGTTAAGTAGACTAATTATATGAAAATTTTCATTGTCTTTTTTAGTTCTATCATCGTAAGCTTTTTGTAAGTCTTCTCTAAACTTAGCGTATTCTAATTCCATTTTCTTACGAGCCTCTTCTACTTTTTTATCAGCATCACCTAATTGTTTTACATTTTCACTCTCTTTTTGAGCTACTATAACTGCAGCGGCAGCCTTACTACCACCACTAAGGTTCTTCCAAGACTCTGGCATTTTAAGACCTGGTACCAAAGAACAGCCTGTTAAACATACAGCCAATATAAGAAAAGTTAAATAGCGCATAACGATATTTATAAATATATTGTAGATATGGCTAAAAAGATTAAAGTTAAATATGATGAGATTAAAACTAGCCCTTTATTTGCAGGTGTACCAGATAAGATAATAAAGAAGATTGCGGCCATTCCTACAGCCCAAGAAATATCTACCGGTGCAGTTATTGTTAAAGAAAATGACCCGGGTGATAGCATGTTTATTATTATAAGCGGTAATGTAGATGTCTTGAAAGGTGAAAAGAATTTAAAGTTAGCTAGTCTTGGATCTGGCGTATTCTTAGGGGAAGGGGCTTGTGTATCTGGGTCTCCACGTAATGCTACACTAGTTGCGACCTCTCCAGTTAAGGTTGCGATGTTCGATAAAGAAGCATTTAACAAGCTAATCGTTAGTCACCCAGCTATCCCCGTAACGCTAATGAAGGTTCACAACGAAAGGTGTAAAGATACTGTACGTAAAATAAACGTTATGAAATCCAAGGGGTTTATAGCTATTGCTGCTTTAGGGGGTATAATGTTATTAAAAAATGCTCCTAGTTTAATACCAATACCAGCCCTACAACCACTATTTCAACAAATAGCTGCAATGTTACCAGATGAGTTAATGGCTATAGGAGGACCTGGTGCTATTGCAGCATTTCTTAAATTTCAAAAAATGGATATGGGGGATATAGTTTCTAAGCTTGAAAAACTATAACCTCCTATTAAATTGTTAAATGCGCATTGCAATTTCTGGTACCGCAAATCAAGGTAAAACAACTTTAATAACTGACTTTTTAGCTGAATGGTCAAACTATAAAAATGCAGGAGATAATTATCGTGAACAAATTAAAAAAGAAAAATTACCCCACAGTAAAAAAGCCACTAAAGATTCCCAATGGAAGATACTTAATACAATTGTCGACGAAATGCAAAAATATTCGGCAAAAGACTATGTTGTCTTTGACCGATGTGCATTAGATAATTTAGTATATTCTCTTTGGTGTTTTGATAAACAAACGTCGGACATAGATAAAGAATTTATTGATAAATGTATACCGGTTGTAAGAGAGAGTCTAAAGTTTTTAGATATTATTTTCTTTCTACCTATTACAAAAGCCGCCCCCGTTAATATTAAAGAAAATGGTACGCGAGAAACTGATGAAGTATATGTAAAAGAAATTGACTCTCTTTTTAAGAGTTTAACAATGCAATATACTCACGGTCTAGGTAAGACTCCTTTCTTTCCAGCTGAAGACTGCCCAGGTATAATTGAGATATTAGGTACCCCGTTTGAGCGTATTCAAATGATTAAATGGTATTTAAATGCTGAGGGTGAGTTAATTGGTGGTGACCCAACCGCTCCAGACAATTTATTTAATCCTGAAAATCTCGAAGCAATGGCTGAACTATTAAAAGGTCAAAAGACAGATCTCGGGAAAGAGAAAGCTTATCATAACGAGCTTGAAAAGATTAAAGACTTTGTAAAAAAGACAAAGCGTTAAGCTGTACGTTTCCAAACATACATACCATATAAAGGTGGTATGTTATTGTGAGATTGTCCGCCGCCGTAACTAGTAGATGTTAATGTTTGTGTTAACTCTAGTCTCCAACCAACAGCCTGTGGGCCGTTCTGGTAAGAATTATTAGTACCTGTACCACCAGGTCCACCGTTTTGTGTGACGTTATGGGTATGGGCTGGTACTTCAGATGTTATTAAAGTGTGTTTGTACTCGCCAGTGGAGTCTGTAGCTTCAACAGGCACGGTAAACCCTGCACCGTTTTTATCTACCCCAGCACCTACACCTGCCATAAATAGACCTTGAGCTACTTGGGTCCAAGATGTACCAACTAAGTAAAAACCGGGGTTTACATTATCAATTGTATGTTTAATACTGTTAACCGGAAACATTAAATTAACAAAAGAAGCTGTTGCAGATTGAATATTAGTGTTAATTAAACCTGTTAAGTATAACACATCACTTGCTTCTTGAGAAGATAATGAAGTTAAATCAGATGATAAAGTTGCAATGTTTGTTGAGTGTGCTGATATTGTACTTGCAAATGTAACATTATCTAAACCGAAGATAATATTTTGAAAGTCAATTTTCTTAGTTACTACTGAGTCATCAATAACGAAGAAGTCGCCGGATTTTACTTCATCTGCAGTAGGTAATGCACTAATATTAATTTTTGCACTTGACATATATCAATTATTTATTAAAATACCTTATGGCTAAAATAGGTGTTGGTATAATTACATGCAACAGATTAGATTATTTGCGTAACCTTTTAAAAACGTTACCGAAATACCAGATTAATGAGTTAGTAGTAATTAATGACGGTAAGCCCCAGTTAGACTACGTTGAAACAGAGTTTGAGTTTGGTCTCTGGATTGATAACCCCGTTAATCTTGGGGTGGGTAAATCTAAGAATAAAGCAATGAAGTACTTATATGATGCAGGATGTGATTATATCTTTATCATTGAGGATGATATGTTAATCAAGGATGTAACAGTGTTTAACAAATATATTGAAGCTTATAAGGCATCTGGTATTCATCACTTTAATTACGGGCCTGGGTCACCTTTTAATAGAAAGCAAACAATTCAAAACTTCGACTTACATAATAGACATCTATTAGATCAGCATAGTGAACCAAACCCAAAACTTATTATCGATTATAATAAAGATATAAAGATTGCATTATATGAACATACAGTTGCAATGTTTTCTTTCTTTACACGCGAAGTGCTCGAAAAAGTAGGTTATATTGATGAAGAGTTTTATAATGCCTGGGAGCATGTTGATCATACTTACCGTATTATTAAAGCTGGTTATCACCCACCTTTTTGGTGGTTTGCAGATATCGCAAATAGCGCGGACTATTTAACTGAAGCTCCTGGAGCTATTGATAATTCATCTATTGCTAATAAAACTGAACAATGGGAGAAGAATGTATATGGTGGTAGAGAGATATACTTAAAAAAGCATGGTCATTATCCAAACCAACCTCCATTTGTTTCAAAAGATGAAGTAATTTCAATCGTTAAAAAACTTAAATCAAATGGTAAAAAATAGTTGCATATTCTACTTAGTAAATAATAATCCGATTCATTTAAATAGACTCTATAATAGTCTTGACTGTTTAAAAGAGAACTTCTTAAATGATTATCCATATCCAGTCGTATTTGGCCATGAAGGCTTGCCTCAAGATATAATTGATGCTATTAAAGCAAAAGCTCCTACTAAACATTATTTTTATAATGTAAAGTTTAAAGTACCTGATTACCCGCAAGAGATACTATCTCAAATTCCAGAGAAGTTTAAAGGTCACTGGGATGAGAACGCTTTCTTCTCTATAGGATATAGACATATGTGCAGATTTTTTGCCGGAGATATGTACAAACATGAGTTTTTCTCCAACGTAAAATACTTACTACGTTTAGATTGTGATTCATATATTACTGATAAAGTAGGTTTTGATTTCTTTAAAAAAATGGAAGAAACTAATGCAGTTTATGGTATGATAGGTTCAAGAGAGAATGAGATGGACTATGTTATTGAAGGTCTTGAAGATCATTTAAAAAAATATTTCGGTAAAAAATATAAACATAATGATATACATACAACTTACGATACTCATTTTGAGTTAGTAGATATACAATGGTTTAAGAGTAAAGCATACATGGATTACTATGAAAGTATCGAAAAGACAGGCAACATCTATATTAAAAGATGGGGAGATGCACCTATTAAATATCAAGGGGTAACTCAACTATGCGACCCTACTCGCATTTATCAATTTATCTTTTCATACAAACATGGAGGAGATTTATAATGCAGTATAATTACGTTGATTGGGATATTAGAAAAAAACCATACCCTTCTTTAATGAAGGCTATTGAGCTTTTTAAATCTATTAATGGTAAAGTTATTGTCGAAGTTGGGTCAATGCGTAAAGTAGCTGAACATGATATTCACGATTATAGTCATGAATGCTGTATGGAAGGCCATAGTAGTATGATATTTGCTTTAAGTAGTGATGAATTTCATACTGTAGATATTGACTTACCTACTTCGAGAACAACCTTTAACGCTTTAAAAAATTTAACTCCAAAGACAAATTGGAGTGTTTATAACGGTGACGGTATTAAATTCTTAAAAGATTTTAAAGGTACAATTGACTTGCTATTTTTAGATGCCTGGGATATCGGTGTACCTAACTACGCAGAAAATCATCTTGAAGCCTATAAAGCTGCTGAACCAAAATTAAACAAACAACATATTATTTTGATAGATGATACTGACATCAACTGGACCCAAGTAAGAGGCTTTCATAACGACGAAGAAAGTATGGGAGGTAAAGGAGCTGTTGTAATTCCTCATTTAATATCAAAAGGATATGAAGTGGTCTTTAAAGGTCGTCAAACCTGCTTAATTAAAAGATAATATGAAGATTGCAATTTTAGTACCCTCAAGAGAAAGAATGAATAGACGTCTTACTATGCTGATGTCTATTCTAACTTCAGTGAAAGATATCAATAACGTCAATGTATACTTTGGTGTTGATGAAGATGATCCAACTAGAGATAGAATAAAAAAGATTGCAGCAGCTATCCCATGTGTAAAGATTGTGGATATTAAAAACGAAGGCAAGTTTATCGGTTTAGGTAAGATGTGGAATCTTTGCTCAGATGCTTCAACAGAAGAAATAATTTCAATGATTGGTGATGATATGGTGTTTGCAACTCCAGGTTGGGATGAAATGTTAATTGAAGAGTTTAAAAAGTCACCAGCAGATAAAATCTACGGTGTTCATTGCAATGATGGTTACCATGGTGAGAAACTTGCAGTTAATTTCTTCTGTTTAAGAAAATATGCAGACTTAATGAGCGGTAAGTTTATGAGAGAAGAGTTTAAGATTAACTGGATTGACCAATGGTTACATCAAGTATTCTCTTCTGTTGGTAGATTAAAATACCGTGGTGATATTATGATCGAACATCGTCATTGGGTATTAGGTAAAGATAAAAAAGATAATGTAGCTGATAGAATGGCTACTGCTGATGTTAATAAAATTAGTGATAAACTTTGGTATGATCTGGTCGATGAAAGAATCAAGGATGTTAAAACTATTTCAAATTATATGAAAGTTAAACCGGACTGGAGTAAAGTCGATATTCAAGGAGGTACAATCTAATGGGTGAAATTACACGTAATGATACTTTCGGTAGAGCGATTATAGACACAGTTAATAACTACGGTATTAGAACGGTGCTTGAAATAGGCTCCTGGGATGGTACAGGCTCTACTCAATGCTTTATTGAAGGTATGGAAAAGCTTGATAATAAACGTTTAATTTGTTTAGAAGTTTATACGGATAGATTTGAGCAGTTATGTAGCAACACTGCAAAGTATAGCTGGGTAGAATGCCACAATCAATCATCGATTAGCTATGATAATATGCTATATAAGAACTTTGACAATATCTGGGATTCGCCATATAATTTTATACCTAAAGAAGATCAAAATGGTAGCACTAAGCCAGTTGTATCTGAATGGTTTAAACAAGATATTGAGATGATAAATAAGTTTAAATCTGGTTACATTGAAGATCATCCAGATGAAACCTACGATGCTGTATTAATCGACGGTGGTGAGTTTTCCGGTTATAGTGAGTTTAAACTTTTAAAGGACAAATCTAAGTTCTTTATTCTTGATGATTATTATAAAGCTTTTAAAACCCGTCAAGTGGCAGATGAACTTAGTAAAGATCCAAACTGGGAAGCAATCGCTGGTAATAAACATACTAGAAACGGTTGGGCTATTTTTAAACGCAAATGAAAAAGAAAACAATAGGTATTATACAACCAGGTAAACTGGGCGATTTAATTATTTGCTTACCCATTGCAAAGTATTATCACGATCAAGGTTATGAAGTATATTGGCCAGTTTTTAGTAACTTTGCTCCAATGATGACTGAAGTAGTAGATTACGTTAAATATATTCCAGTTTCAAATGACGTATATAAGTGCGTACCTGAAGCGTATGAATATTTTAAGAAAAAGAAACCTACTATATTATTTGATATTGCTGCAACTTTTCCTGGTAGTAAATGTACCGAAGAATATGTTGCATTAGGTGATGGTTATGGTGAAGAGAAGTTTGATCAGTTTAAGTATAGAAAATGTAATGTACCTTTTGATTTAAAATGGAAGTTAGAATATAAAAGAGATTTAAAATTAGAGCAGAAAGTTTACGATGATATGGTTACAAGTGAAAAGTATGATGTAATATCCACTAAACATTCTAGAGGAGATATAAACGTTAGATTTGCTAGTAAATATCCAATCGTCCAAGTTAACGAAAATTACAATATCTTTCATTGGAGAAAAGTATTAGAAAACGCTAAATGCATCGGGTTAGTAGATAGTGCAATGGCTAATTTAGTTGAACAGTTGAATTTACCAAATAAGAAGGTATTATTGCGTAAACCAGGACACCCGACACCTACATTCAGAAATGAATGGAGAATACAAGAAATTCAATGAGAATAGCTTTTACAATTATATTAAATGGTTTGAGACATCTCAAACACGCTAACTATCACCATGCAATGACTACGATGTTTGATCATTGGGTTATTGTTGAAGGTGTTTCTAGACCCACTGGATCAACTTCTTGGTGTAAAGATCTACCTACCGATTTTCATAATAATTACCTATCTAACGATGGTACTACTGAGTTCTTAGACTCTATCAAGTCTGATAAGGTTACCATTGTGAGATGTAAAGACAAACCATGGAATAATAAAGACGATCAAGTTAATGCAGCTATAGATCATATTAAGACTATAACAAACGAATGTATGCTTTGGCAAGTAGATATCGATGAGAAATGGACCCAAAGACAATTAAGAGAAGCTGAAGAAACACTTAAGTTAAATAAAGGTAAGACTGGTTGCTTCTTATGCAATTATTATGTAGGTCCTAAACAGATTGCAACAGGCCAATGGGGTGAAGGTAATTATGAACCTTATAGACGTCTTTGGGATTGGAAAGGTGAGAAGTTTATATCCCATGAACCTCCTAAACTGGATGGTAAAAACGGTCCAGGTTTACTATTACCGCAAAAGTTTAATCATTTTGCTTACTACTACGAAGAAGATGTTAAGTTTAAAGAAGCTTACTATCAAGGTTATGAAGGGTTGTTAAGTCGCTGGAAAGAAGTTCAAAATAATAAAGGTACAATACATCTTAGTAAGCTCTTAGGACCGAATACTTGGTGGAGTAATACCAATACATATATAAAATATGTAGATGCTAGTTGATGGTAATAATTTTATATCCCACTACCTAAAAAATGGTAAACCGTTGCTTGCTGGTAAGATTGGGGTTACGGAATTAAATTTACTTTATTGTAACCATACTTTAGAAAACGCTAATCACTTCCAATCACACCTTCAACACGAAGCTGAAGACATCGCAGGATTATACCCATATAACGTAGAGACTACTAAAAAGTTTGGCGCTGATATGATTAAAGCTCTATCTTTAATAGATATTATACCTAAATGGAATAAAGTTAACCCGATGTTCGAACAGTATGCTTTTGAAAACTATTGTCCGAATGCATATAAGACCCAATTACAACATTTGGAGCCGTATTTTTTTGATAAGCCTTGGACAGATTATCTTGAAAGTAAAACTGTTCTTGTTATTAGTCCTTTTGCTGAATCGATAGAAAATAATTACCCCAATTTAAGTAAGATTTGGAATAGTAAAATTAAACCTAATTTTAAACTTAAAACTCTAAAGTATCCTTTTGCTTTAAAAATTAATCCTCTTGCTCAAATAAAGTGGTCTACTTCAGATCATATCTATAAAGAATATATAGAACTAATACGTGGTATAGATTTTGATATCTGTATTACTGGTACTGGTTATACATCTCTTTTACTCGCTGCAGAAGCAAAAAGAATGGGTAAAATAGGTATTCATTTAGGAGGATCAACTCAGATAATGTTCGGTATTAAAGGTCAACGCTGGAGAGAGATAAAAGAATTTCAACCATTTTTTAACGAACACTGGACAGACCCTCTCGATCTTGAAAAACCAGATAAACGAGAATTAGTTGAAGGGGGATGCTACTGGTGAAAATTATAGTTAAATATGATCCATATGGTAGAATGGGTAATAGAATGTTTCAGTATGCGTTTGGATATGTATTAGTTAACTGGAAGATTTTAACACAGAGACATAATCCAGAATTTTATCACCCAGCAATACCTAATTTTAATATACACAGTAAAGAATGTAAAGAAAATCTTAACAATCCTTTTAACACTAAATCATTCGGCGACCATCATGTAGATTTCGATTTTCTTTTTAAGCATGACGGCGATATTATTATAGACTCTTTTGTACAAAAAGCAAAATACTATGTACCTTATAGACGGGAATTAATTAAACAATTTTTACCGAACAATCATATGTCAGGTAACGATTACTTAGTTGTACATATACGTGAGACTGACTATACATTAATAAATGGTTTCTTAGGATATGATTACTATAAGAAACTTATAACAGATTCTGGCTTTACAAACATTATTATTGTGACAGATAACTCTACTTGCGATACTGTACAGCGTTTAGTTTCAGAAGGTTGTAGATTAAATTCAGAGGGCAATGTTAATAAATTTGAACATACCAGCGATGCAAGAGCGATGGCTGACTTTGATTTACTTGTTCAAAGTAAGAACATTGCTATTTCGCAATCATCTTTTTCTTGGTGGGCAGCTTTCTTAGGTAATCATGATAAGATTATATTCCCATTCAAGTCAGAAGGTGGGGTATGGCCATTATATCCAAAAGAAAATGAAATTGATCTATATTTTGATTTAGGTCAATCGCAAAAATTTATACTATGAGTGTTGAAATGACAATCTATCAACCATGGGGTGGTCTTGGAGATAATTTAGCTCATTCTATTATACCTGAACTTTGTAAAGCTACTGGTAATAAATGTTATCTTTCTAAACATAATGCATACCGTAATCAGCAAATTTACGATCTAATTTGGGGCTTAAATCCATTTTTAGAGAAAGAACAAAAGGATAGTAAAGATTTATCTTGGTTGGATAGATGTAGTGTTTTTGAAAACCAAGGTTTAAATCATGTTCAAGTTATACAAAAGACGCACGGTTTTAATACTTTATTTGAATATCCGAAAATTTACTATACTCCTAAGTTTTTACCTGAATATAAAAATTCTACTTTTATTGACTTTAATAGTATATCAGTAGGTTATGATAGAGATGTTCTTGATAGTAAACTCAAACAACTTTTAGAAGAGAAGAAAATGTACGACGATGTTGTTGTTGTAACTCATAGTAAAGTTGACAATAATCAATATAAACTTGATCTTGCTACTGAAGTTATTGATATTAACGATTTATTTTTTTATAGTAATGTAGTTTACTCTTGCAAAAATATAATAACACTTAACTCAGGTATGACTAATTTAGCTTCAACTATAAAGAACCAGTTTCAAAATGATGTACAGATTTACACTTTCACTTATAAGAAGTACTTAAAAGAATATGGCAGTAACGGATATTTTTATAGTAACAATAACTATATTGCTGTTGATTAGTGTTTAATTTCAGATAAAATACCCATATGAAGTTTTTAATTACCGGTATTACTGGATTTGCAGGTCCGAATATGGCTAACCTTTTGATTGCAGAAGGTCATGAAGTTTTTGGTTTAGTACGTCATAGTAACGGAAGAGAGACTGATATTCTTGATATCGTTCCGCAAGACAATTTTGAAAAGATTAAGTTTGTTAGAGCTGATTTAACCAATTTTAGATCTTTACAGCAAGTATTTAGAGAGAATAAATTTGATGGGGTATTTCATTTAGCCGCCCAATCACACCCACCCACAAGCTTTAAGGACCCAATCGGTACTATGCAAGAAAATGTTATTGGTTCAGCTAATCTTATCCAGTGTATTGAGGATTTACAACCAGATTGTAAATTAATGTTCTGCAGTACTTCTGAGGTCTACGGTAATGTTGGTATTGATGGTCGTAAGATTAAGACAACAGATACTTTAATGCCAGCTAACCCATACGGTGCAAGTAAAGCTGCAACAGATTTATATTTGCAGGAACGTTTTGAGAATAAGAAAATTAAAGGTTTTATTACTAGAGCATTCTCGCATACCGGCCCGCGTAGAGGTAAGACTTTCTCTATCTCATCTGATGCATATCAAATTGCAAGTATGATGATTGGTAAGCAAAATAATACACTTAGGGTCGGTAATCTAGAAACCGTACGCGTCGTTCTCGATGTAAGAGATATTGTTAACTCATACTACAAGCTAATGCTTACAGATAAATCTAACGGTAAGATATTTAATATTAGCGGTGATGTACCTAGAAAGATGGGCTTTTATACTGACAAGCTTATTGAATTAAGCAAGTTAAAAAACGTTGAAAAGTGGATTGACCCTGCACTATATCGTCCAATCGATATTCAATATCAATGGGGTGATGTTAGTGAGTTGCTAGCAATTACCGACTGGAAGCAAACTTATACAATTGACCAAACAATCGGAGATCTTCTTAACTACTGGGTAAAGAAGCTTAGTTAATGAACTTTGTTCTATTTCATATAGGTTTAAATTTTCCTATACACTTAAGACAGTGTATACAAAACATTAAACATTTCAATCCATCTAGTAAGATATATTTTCTTACAGAAGTTGATGTCATATATAAAGCGTTTCCAGATATAGAATATATAGATGTAAGAGATTTTGATAGCTATCAATTATTAAAATCTAACATTTTTATATCTTCTTATCACGCTACGCTTTTTAGAAACTCGTTGTTTAGATTTTTCTTTATTAACGAGTTCATTAAAAAACGTGAGCTAAAAAACGTTATTCATTTTGATAATGATGTTTTAGTATTTGAAGATTATTCAAAGCATTTAGCTGCATTTGAAACTAGTGATATATTCATCACCCCTCATTCGTTAAATGAATATGTTTGTGGTACGATGTATATCAAAAATAATATTGATATTATTTGCGATTATTTTGCCAATCTTATCTTTAAAGATGAGCAAACTTTAGTTTCATATGCAGGAGAAGGTTTCATGCCTAATGAAATGAGGTTGTTAAGTAAATTAGATCAAGAAAAAAAATGCTTCAGTTTACTGCCAATTTTACCAATTGGAGAATTTTCATATAACTTTAGTAATTTTAAATCATTATTTGATCCTTCATCATACGGCCAACATATAGGGGGTACTCCAGAAAAACCTGAAGGTGGTTGGGTAGCTGCACAGAATGGTCATAGAGCTATTGACCCTTTGTTAACTGCAAGAACAATTGATATTATATTTGAAGATAAACTACCTTATGTTATGTTAACCGGTAAGCAAATTAAACTTAACAATCTACATATACATAGTAAACAACTAAGTAAATACTCAATATGATATCCGGTGAACTATTTCAATCCCTATCTCAGATAAGCTTTTGTACTGAAAAGAATTGTATTATAAATGATCAATTAGCTAGTATGCCACAAAATGTGCATATTATTAATAATTTTCCGGTTGAAGAAATTAAAAACTATAGTAAAATTTTTATATACTCTCATGATATACATCCTTTCTTTACAAAGTTTTTTGATTATTTAGCTGATGACACAGTCATTATTACCCATAACTCTGATATAGGCGTTGATAGTTCATGCTTTAAATATCTTGAATCACCTAAAATTAAAAAATGGTTTTGTCAAAACAGATACATTATACATCCAAAATTATTTTCTATTCCTATTGGCATGGCTAATAGTCAATGGCCTCATGGTAATACGCAAGCAATGTATAATGCTATAAATGCAAACCATGCCAAAAAATATATAGTATATAAAAACTTTGATATAGGTACAAACAGAGATAGAAGAAATTTTGTTGATGCTATTACAACATCAAACGGAATACCGATGAACCCGAATATACCGTTTCCGGTATATCTACAAGAATTATCTAAGAGTTGTTTTGCTATTTCACCACCTGGTAATGGTGTTGACTGCCATAGAATATGGGAGTGCTTACTTTTAAAAGTAGTGCCAGTGGTAGAGGATAGTGAATGCTTAAGTCAATTTAAACATTTACCAATATTGTTTATTAATAACTGGCAAGAAGTTACACCAAAAATGCTACTTGATAAGGTAGACCATTTTATGACTAGTAAGTTTGATTTTGCAATGCTTGATATTGAATACTGGAGAAAAATTATATGAAATTTGGAATTATTAGTAGAGATGAAATTGAATTAGTAAGTCATGGTCTATTTCAAAACTTTAGATTTGCATTAAAAAATTACTTACAAGTAGATTTTAAAAACGTTAATAACGTACAAGATCTAGACGGGGTCGATACTCTTTTTATCGTTGATGAGCATTTTGGACCTCATGTCGATATCTGGAAGAACGAGTCATTTATTAATGAGCTAAATAACCGTAACATTAGAACGATTATTTTTAACTTTGAAAAAATATACGATGCTCTATTTCCTTGGAATGTAGATCACCAACGTAACGTTGATCGTATTAAAAATCTCGTACAGTTTGTAAGCGATATTAATGATGCTAAAATTTTAAATAGACCGGTTATTAATAAACAGCTTCTTTCAAGGGATACTGTTTTAGTTCAATTAGAAAATAAAATTAACGAGATACTTTTTATTGGTCAAATAAACCCACACGTTTATGTCAGACGTCGTGAAGTGTTAGGTAATTTAATGGGTAAAAATTTACCTTTAAAAATTATTAACTCAGATAGAAAGTTTACCTATAATGAATATCTCAAGTTATTAGCTAGTTATAAGTATATTCTTAACCCGCTAGGTACTGGAGACTTTTTAAATTTAAGATTTTACGAAGCATTAAAAATGGGTTGTGTACCTGTTCAACAGGTTACAGATGATATGCTTATAAGGTATACGGAGTTAAATAACGGCTACACGGTAAACTTTAAACATCCGAACGAATTAACTGAGTTACCAACTCTTGAATCAAAACCATTCCATTACTATCTTGAGGATTATTTTGAAGAAATAAACTTGAAATCATATCTGTAGTACCTATAATTGGGTATGATTATTAAAGATGTACCTGTATATGATGGTTTGTTAATTCATAAGCGTTTTGCATACAATTATTTTCGTAAGAAGACATTGCCGATCGGTAATATCGTTGCATTTAGAGCTCCTATGAATGTATTGGCTGATGGTATGATTGATAGTGAAGATATCTTGCAGAACGATTTTATCTATAGCGACGACGCTGTTAACTTCTGTTGGGAGATTCCAAATCTTGACCCGTTCGGAGCAGTAGCTTGGCAAAGACTTTTTAATACTCAGATTGCTAATATCGTATCGAGTATGATTAAAAAGCCAATTGAAGTTGATGGTGATGATCTTCTTGTGCATGATAACTTTGAAGGTAGCGATGGCTCTCAACAAAATGTCGGTAAGTGTAGTGTTAGTATCACAGTATCTAAAAATAATGTTGCACTAGGGCATACCGGCATCAATATCAATGCTGGACGTAAAGCTCCTAACTTTGCATATAGTACCAAGCTTACGGATGCTCAAGTTGATCAGTTTATGAAAGCAGTAATCGATATGTTTTATGCATTGAACGATGATATCTTTATTGCGACGACTAAAGTTATTGCTTAATGACAATATTTGATTATATTAATTCAGTATTATTCACAAAAAAGAAAGTAGAATTAAACTGCGATGATGAGTCGCAGTTTAACCTTTTTATGATGAATAGATGGTTATCGTTTTATTCAAATGAAACTGTAGATTATGTAAATATGACTACTAATAGATACGGTAACTTGTTCAGTCTTAAACAAGATCAATATAATATGCTATTTAATGCGATGCCTGCTCTTAAGTTTAAACGCATTAATTATATAAAGAAGTTAAAGAAGGATGATAAGAAAGAAGAAGAGAAGCAATTTGTACCAGAGTTTATGAGTGTAAAAGAATATCAACAAAACGTTGAACTATCTAAAACGTTTAGTAAGTAGGTTATATGGCACAAGTATCAATCGACACTCTTGAAACAAAAAAAAGCTTAATTGATTTAGATAGTTATGGAAAAGGTAACTTTGGTCTCGGTGAAGATTTTGTCTTATCGTTTATCTTCGATGATATCGTCCTTGTTGAATTTGTTGATGAAGTAACCGATAACGCCGGTGATGCTGTAATGAGAGGTGGTATTTTTGTACCAACTAATGCTCTTATTAAAGCTTGGAGAAAAGCTAAAGTTATTTTAGTGGGTCCAAGTGTTAAATATTGCAAAGCTGGTGATATTGTTATCTTTCCGAATGATAAAGGAGCTGCAGTATCAAATATCATAATTGAAGGTTATGGTAAACTAAAGAAGGGTCTTTTTTTAAATGAACAAAGACTATTCGGTATTTGCAAGAGCGTTGATCAAAATTCAACCGTAACAGATTTTAAGCAAGATGATAACAACCCTAGAAAGTCTAAGAAATCTTCTAAATGATAATGTTTGTGAGATAGTGTTTGTACGTCGTCGCTTAAGATCAAATAGACCTCCGGTGAGACGTATGTTATGCACTCTCGATCAAAAAATACTTGATAGTACTAACGGTAGACTATCTTTAAATTATTCACCATCAAGTGGTATTCTGCCATATAATGCGCAAGCTAAAAACTTGTTACCTGTATGGGATATTTTTATGCAGGATTGGAGAATGGTAAGTTTAGATAGTTGTAATGTTATACAGGTAATTAAAGGGGAAGAGTTTTGGGGATACTTTAATAATAATTTATTAAAGATGTCAATGCAAGAAAAAATGACATATATGGACACATGAATAATAATATTGAAAATGAAATTAATTCTTTTTTACAAAAAGACGTGGTGTTTTTTATAAACAGTGAAAAACCTCTCAAAGTAGGTAAACTTTTAATCTTTAAATTTAAAGATTTTTATTTCAACTTTTTATTGAAAACGGATAGCTCTAATAAAATATTTGAGATACCATATCCTTTCCGAATTGAAAAAGGTTTTAATTGCTTACGATTTTCTTACACTCTTGAGGACTTTTCACAAAAGAATTTAGACTTGTATTATAAGTCACTAATTCTCAAACCTAAAAAGAAAAATAAATTATACAATTCAGTGGTTGTTTTATCTGCATTGAACTAGTATAATAGAGTGGTGTTAAGTAAATACCTATCAAAATTTCCAGATAACTATAATCCGAACGACCAACAAATTGAGCTTATTAAAAAAGTAGAAGATGCTTTTACAAAAGGTCATAAGTTCGTTATATGTGCAGCTCCTACTGGGTCAGGTAAAAGCTTTCTAGCTAGAACGCTAGGTAATGTTGCAAGTCAATGTACTCCTGAATTTAAACAGCTTATTACTTCGTATGATGCATTTAGAAAAGATTATATGGGTAATTATAGTCATGAAGTAGAATGTCTCGATCAACCACCACATGGCACGTTTGCTCTAACGATTACCAAGTCATTGCAAGATCAATACTATAGGTTATTTGACGATTCATACATTCTTAAAGGTAAGAGTAATTACCAATGCGCAATTGATGTAAACGTAGATGTAGAGAATGCTCCTTGTTTACTTACCCCTAAGATGAAAGAAGGGTGCTGGTCTAATAATATCTGCCCTTATTACAACGCTCGCAACGCAGCATTAGTAAATGAGTTTGCAGTACTAAATTATAAGATGTTTCTTGCCTTACCAAAGCACGTTAAACGTAAGAACTTTATTATCTGCGATGAAGCAGCTGAGTTAGAAGATGAGCTTATTAAACAGTTTACTGCATTTATCGATCCAGATAGATTAAAGATGTACGGGGTAAAAGTGCCTTACCTTTATACAACAGATCATGAGTCAGTACTTAAATGGCAAAACCAAGTAATGGTTGCAGTTAGTGAGTATATAAACATTCTTATCGAGAGAAATAATAATAAAGCTACTACACTTACTGTTACTGAAAAAGTTAAACTAAACTGGTTAAGTAATCTGCATCGTACTTTAAGCCTTATCGACGAAACGTGGGATAAGTGTGAGTATATTTGTCAACGGGAAGGTAAGACTGTAAAGTTAACTCCTTTTAAAGTTGATACTCTATCAAAATATATTTTCGATCATGCAGATAATGTACTGTTAATGTCAGCTACTATTGTTGATCATAAAAATTACGCAAAAAGTTTAGGTATAACTGAATATAAGTTTATCGAAGTTGATAGTACGTTCGATGCTAAAAAGGCTCCTATTTACGTATCAACTGGTAGTAAACTTAATCACGCTAATATGGAAAAAATGCTACCAAAGCTTGTAGATCAAATTGAAAGTATTTGTGAAAGTCATAAAAATGATAAAGGTATGATACATACCCATACTATGCAAATTACTCAATATCTGCAAAAGAAATTAAAATCGAGTAGGTTTTTATTTAGAGATAGTCAATCTAAAAACGAAACTATTATAGATAACCATTTTAAGTCTAAAGAAGCAACAGTTATAGTTAGTCCTTCAATGACTCACGGGGTAGACTTAAAAGATGATCTTGCTCGCTTTCAGATAATTATTAAAGCTGGCTATCTACCGTTAAGTGATTTAAGAATTAAACGATTATTTGATGAGGATAAAATATGGTATACTAATAAGATGCTCGGTAATCTAGTACAAGCGTGTGGTCGCGGTATTAGAAGTCAAGACGATCATTGTGTTACCTATATTTTAGATGGAGCTATATATGAGGCTATTATCAATAATAAAAGCAAACTGCCTAAGTACTTCTTAGATAGGTTTGTTTAAATATTAGTATGTTACCTTATAAGGTATATGTTAAACGTGAGATTCAAGAAGAAGGAGTAAAAGACTTTTTAAAGAGGGCCGCGTTTGCTGGAGGTTTAGCTTTAGGAGCTCATGCAGCGACTCCTCAACAACAAACTCGTACCCCTATTGTTAACGTAACATCTAATATTAACAAAAACGAAATGTTTAATATGCTTAAAAAGCATGAGGGGTATAAACCCCAAATGTATAAGGATACAGAAGGCCACTGGACTATAGGGGTAGGTCATTTGGTCACAGCAAATGAAATATCAAAATTTAAAAATAGAAAATTATCTGATACTGAAATAAGAAGCTTATTTGATTCAGATTTAAGCATAGCTATAGCAAATGCAAAAAAGTTTGTACCTAATCTCAACACACTACCTTTACCGGCACAACACGCAATGGTTAATATGGCATTTAACCTAGGTATCAATAGGTTAATGAAATTTAAAGACCTTAGACAATCTTTAGCATCAAAGGATTTTAATAAAGCTTCTAAAGATATGCTTAACAGTAAATGGGCTTCTCAAGTAAAGGGTAGAGCTGTAGAGCTATCTAACATGGTTAAATCAGCTGCTAAAAAGTCAACTAACGTTTCTTCCGTCGATTAAGTCTTTTTAGTAGAGGTATTATTATCTGGTTATTATGAATATTACCTTTTGTTGACTGACTATTCATCGAGGTATTCATCGTACCTTGATCCGGGTCTCTAGGCTTATTACCAGGAGTAAACTTATTATCAAAAGGAGCTATTCTAGCTTCGCTTACTTGGCTTTGGCTTTTTTTTTACCACCCATTTCATCTTTACCAAGCCGTCCAGCAATAACATCACCACGTGTTACTTTATTATAAGGCTTAGCGTTGTTAGCTAAATTACCGTCGTTTTTCTTTTTCTTTTTTTTCGCTTCTGTCAAAATTTGATTAACTAATTTATTGAATTCCATATTATTATTTATATAATGGTCGTATGATTAAAAGTAAAAAGACAGATGGTAAACCTGCTTTAAAAGAAGTGGATAGTAAAATAGAAGCCAGTAATAGCTTTGTAACTGGTTTAACATCTTTTACATATAATAAATCGGATAAAGACGTTGAAAGCTTCATTAATACCTTTATACTACTAAAACATGATTGATATAGAACACACTTTTAAGCCAGTAGATGTAACGTCTTTTATAGATAACCCGATTCGTCCGGTTTTATTTCTAGGCTTCGTTGTAAAAAATGAGTACGATAATCTTAGAATTAAACTTAACGAGAAATATAATCCTAAAAAGTTTCTAACTTTTATTACCGATAGTAATGGAGTACCGACAGGTATGGTACCTTTTTATGGTATTACTTTAACTCCAAACGATAATATTAAGATGTTAATGCAAACTTTGAAGAGTCAAGAAAAGCAAGGATTAATGAATCTTGTTGTTTATGAAAATTTAATCTCTCAATTTAACTTGCAATGTAAAGAGACATATGGATATTTTCAGCAAGGTGTTTACCCTATAGATTTCAATAACTTAAAATCTATATGCGAAGATACTTTTAATTCTGATAAAAAAATATTCCAGCACCTATTGGATATAGATGAAAAAGTTTTTGATTTTCAAAGATTTGCATCGTTGAAATTGTTTATATTAACAGTATAATAACCTAAGTTAGTTACTAAATATAAATCTATCTATGAAGGTACTTAAACGAAATGGGAAAAGAGAAGAGTATAACGTTGATAAAATACATAAAATTGTCGGATGGGCAGTCGAGGGGGTTAATAATGTAAACGTTAGCGATATCGAAATTAATGCAAATTTGCAGATGAAAGATGGTATTACAACTACCGAGATTCATAATGTCTTAATCGACTCTGCTGTTAACTTAATCTCTTTAAAGAGACCAAACTATCAATACGTTGCATCTCGTTTACTATCTTATCAACTAAGAAAAGATATTTGGGGTGGTAAGAACCCTCCTAAACTTCTCGACTTTATCGAGAAAAATATCGAAGTTAATGGGGTATATGATTCTAAGATTATAGAACTTTATAATAAGACAGAGATCAATAAACTTGGTGAGTATATTAACCATGATAGAGATTATAATTTTACCTACTCCGGCGTCCGTCAACTTTGCGACAAGTATTTAATTCAACATAGAATTACTGGTGAAATTTACGAAACCCCGCAATTTGCTTTTATGGTTATTGCTATGGTTGCCTTCGGAGCATATCCAAAGGAAACGAGAATTGAATATGTTCAAAGAGCATATGATTACTTCTCTAACTTTAAAATTAACCTGCCGACTCCTCTTATGGCGGGGGTAAGAAGTAAAACACGTCAATATGCTTCTTGCTGCTTAATAGATGTTGATGATACTCTACCCTCTATCTTTGCATCTGCAACCGCCGCTGGTTACGCAACAGGTTCAAGATATGGTATCGGTCTTAACTTCGGTCGAATGCGTCCAATTAATTCTGATATTAGAAACGGTGAAGTGGTTCATACCGGGGTTATTCCTTTCCTTAAGTTGATGGAATCTACCGTCAAGTCATGTCATCAAAATGGTATTCGTGGTGGGTCAGCTACAGTAAACTTTCCATTCTGGCATTATGAAATTCAGGATGTAATGGTTCTAAAAAATAACTCCGGTACTGATGATAACCGAGTACGTAAATTAGACTATTGCATTCAGTTTAGTAAATTATTTTATGAACGTTTTATTAAAAATGAGAATATTACTTTATTCTCTGCTAAGGAAGCTACGGGCTTATATGAGGCTTTTGGTCATGAAAACTTCGATGAATTGTACGAAAAGTACGAAAAAGATAAGTCAATAAAGACTAAGAAATCTATACCTGCTCGTTCTTTAATGTCTTTGTTTGTTAAAGAGAGAGTAGAAACTGGTCGTATTTACTTTATGAATATCGATCATTGCAATCAAAGAGGTCCTTGGCTCGATTCAGTTAAGATGACTAACCTTTGTGTTGAGGTATTACATCCAACTAAACCTTTACAGCATATTGATGATCCTGATGCAGAAATTGGTATTTGTATTCTATCTGCTATTAATGTATTTGAAATTAAATCAGATGCAGAAATGGAGAAAGTATGCGATATTACCGTGCGCATGCTCGATGAGTTAATTGATTATCAAAGCTACTTTGTTAAAGCTGCTGAAA
>Ga0181348_1000131_pt1 | contig 28330 bp, 32 predicted proteins | sample Su13VDMM110DN_FD_130092 | JGI IMG/M metagenome (GOLD analysis project Ga0181348, IMG submission 130092) | Freshwater viral communities from Lake Michigan, USA - Su13.VD.MM110.D.N | ecosystem: Environmental > Aquatic > Freshwater > Lake | place: USA: Michigan | collected 2013-07-16
GTTCTGGCTCTACAGCAGCTTGTTTTGGGAAGAAGCATTGGTGCCAGGATCATCTTGGTTTATCGTCTAGCAGGGTTTTCTGTGTGTCTAAGAGCAACAGGAAACAGTATTACGCATGTGAAGGCAAGTTATTGATTGATGATCTTGAAAGTAATATTAATGAATGGAAAGCTAAAGGTGGAGTTGGTATTCTTCATAAAAATGCAGAAGATACAATAATAAAATTAAAAGATGTGTTGAAGGATTATTAAAAGTTATTTATAAAAAAAAAGGTGAGCGGAATAAAATCCGCTCACCTTTTAACATTATGGGAAAGTAGAAGCAAACAGAGGCGAAATTAAAATAAACCTATTAACTTCGCCCTTGTTTACAACAAAATTACATCCAGATGTCATGGATGAGTCTGTTATCTTGAAAATGCCACGCATGACATAATCTTTAGGAACAGCTTGGTTGATAACAGCTTTTGCTAACAACCAATTGTCTGTTCCTAATTGAAGACAAACAACTTCTCCCACTTCTGTTTCTACTACCTTCGTCCCATTTTTCTCCACCAATATAATTGGTTTTTTGGAGAATTTAGGCACTAATTCTGACACAAATTTGTGTGAGAATTGGTAATTTTGACTATTAACCACGTCAGTCTTTAGAATTTTATAATCTAAAGAAAGACTTTGCCCGAAAACCAAAAGCAGGAGAAGCATTGTTTACTCCATTACTTGACGCAGTCTGGACAAGGACTAGCCTTGACAGTCTTAGCGGTACGCTGAAAAAGACGCTTGCGTTCAGTGGGGACAAAAGTCTTTTCCACTTTCTTTGCCTTGGTAATAACTACCTGCGAGGCAACGGGAGCCTGAGCTTTGCCAGCATCTTGAGCTTTTCCCTTAACGACAGTTGGTGCAGGAGCAGCAGGGGCTTGGGCTTTATTGCCCTTTTCGCCAGCGAAGGCCACAGAAGCGCAAAACAAACCAAGAAAAGCCGTCCGTAACATAATCAGACTCCGTCCAAACATCTTGGTGAAATTACCAAGGCAAGGACAGTATAAAGGAAATGGAATAAAAATCAAGCAATCATTTGAGGTATTTGAGTTTGTAGAGCAAACTATAAATTTCACCAACTATTTCATCCAGAATATTGTGAAGATGGGTGTCTTTATCCTCAAAAATTTTGTGACTATCTTTCATTGTCATGCCTAAGTCTTCAAAATATTGAATTTCATTCTTTTCTTTGGGCATACTTACAGAAAAATTAACATGACCATATTGTCCTGTATGTGTTTCATATAACTTGTCAGCAAGATCAATTATTTTTTCGTAAAATTTGCCAAGTGCTTTGTGCTTTGCATAACTGCTATTATGCAAATGAACATAATGTGCGTAATCTCTTGCTTCAAATAGTTTTCCTATTACACCACCAAAGTCATTGCTGGAATTATATTCATTCAAACTTATCATATTTTACCTCAAATTCTATATAATATATATGAGTGTTTATTTCATAAGGATAATAAATGATTACATCTTTCCATCAGTTTCTTGAAAGAAAAATGCAAAATATTTATGATCTTGAAAGAAGTCTCACAAAGCATAGAGATTCTGAAGGTGAACATTTTCATGTTGATGGCGAAAAACCAGCACATAAACTACTTCATAAAAGAACTCGATCAGAAGAAGATGTACTTAAAACTCTATTAAAAGGTAATCAGTTAAAAGGTAACAAACTAAAAAATAATAAAAATGCTTTTTCACCGAAACAAAAATCGTAATTTTTACTGGCAAATCCATGATGCTGGTTTAGTTAATCAAGTGATGTGTCTGGAAATGGGTAGTGGAATTGCATTTATGGAAGAATGTCCAATTACTTTTTATGAATATAAAAGATATGAAAAGCCAATATTCACAGCATCTAAAGTTCATAGTAAAAGAGAAAAGCTAACAAATTCAAAAAATCCTAATTTATTTGACGTTATGAATGTTCCTTCAGAGTTAAATTATAGTTTGCTTCCTTTCTTTAATGAGAAGAAAGTTTTTAACATAAAAAATAATATAAGGTTCTATTACAAATGCCAAGATGGTGAGCATGAAAAGGAATTTGCAGAAGGAAGAGAAAGACTTAATCCAGACAAACATAAAACAATTTGTTTTAATACAAATAATTTGGCGTTTTACAGCAGGTTTTTCTTCAATAGAACAAAAGAACTTGATTTATTCTTTTCAAAACTGACATTTAAAAGTGAATATTTTGAATTTGTTGAAAAAGTAGCAAATGATATTGGTAAATTTTCAGCAATTCATTTTAGATTAACAGATCATGCTAGAAATTATGCTTCAACATCTGAAAATAGAATAAAGTATTTTGAAAAACTGCAAAACAAAGGTCTTCCAGTTATAGTTTCAACAGATGATAATGAATTGATAAAAAAAGAAATTGATGGTAATTATATTTTAGTTGACGATATAATTTGTGATTATTTTCCGTCAGATTTTCTTAAATTACCATTTCATGATGAAGTTGTTTTTGGTCTAATTAGCATGTTGATGTTAGCAAATAGTGAGTATTTTATTGGTACTCCGGGAAGTACTTTCAGTGCTTATATTCATAGACTAAGATTTAGCAATAATAAACCAGAATGTTTTGAATATATGCCAGGAAGAGATAAATATGACAATTATGTTCAAAATGGTCCGTTTTCATGGAATGGATTTGATTGTCACACAAATATAAAAAATTGGTGGCGTGAATGGCCAGAATGTAAACTAAGAGTTTGAGTACCAATCAATAGTCTTTTTCAAACCATGATACAAATCAGTATTTGCATAAAACCCAATTATCTTTGTTGATTTAGAAATATTCAAACATCTTCTTGGTTGACCATCTGGATAATTGTTATTATAAACAACACTACCTTCATATCCAATTATATTCTTAATCATTGTTGCTAACTGGTTTATTTTAATTTCGTTTCCATAACCAATATTCATTGGATCTGAATCATTATATTTTTCTGTACAACTAATTATTGCATGTGCTGCATCTTCAGCATATAAAAATTCTCTGGTTGGTTCTCCAGTACCCCAAATTTCCACACATTCTTTATTATTCTTTTTGGCAAAAAGAAACTTCTTGATAAGAGCAGGAATTACATGTGATGTTTTTTCATCGAAATTATCACCTATACCATATAAATTCACAGGCATTAAGTATATGAAGTTCAATCCATATTGTTGCTTATACGCCATTGCTTGTGTCAACAATGCTTTCTTAGCAATGCCATATGGAGCATTTGTTTCTTCTGGATATCCATTCCATAATTCTTTTTCATTAAAAGGAACTGAAGCAAATTTAGGATAAGAACAAATTGTGCCAATTAAGACTAACTTTTCTATATTTGCATTTTTTGAACAGTGAATTATGTTCGCACCCATCATTAGATTATCATAAAAATAATCTGCTGGATATTCTTTGTTAGCACCAATTCCGCCAACTTTTGCAGCTGCGTGAATGATAACATTTGGTTTAAATTTATTAATTAATTCGGAACATTGTTTTTGATTCACCAAATCAAATTCTTTTGACCTAAATTTATAAAATCCATTTTCAGAACTTTCTAAATTTTTCAGTTCTTGTATTTCTTTTTTTGCAAGTCCCTGACAAATATGAGTGCCAAGAAATCCGCAGCCACCTGTTATGAGAATGCGCTTGCCTTTAAGATTCACAGATTAATCCTCACCATGCCATGTGCATTTGGGTAAACTTTAAATACAAGATTGTTTAGCTTGCATACTTCTGCAACTGCTTTGTTAACACCATATGAACCGCCAAAATTATCTTTGTGGAAATAATCATCAAGAGCAATTAAACCACCATTGTTTATTAGTTTTAAGCTTTGTGTCAGATCATATAAAACATCTTTGTAATCGTGACTTCCGTCAATGTAGATAAAATCAAATTTATCAGTTAATTTTTCAAGAATTTTGAAATTTTTTGAATGATATTTTGGATTTAAAGGATTCTCTCCGCTTCTTCCATTTATTTTGGTTATTCTGTCTTTATAAATTTTTGTTCTTGCTTCAAATTCTTTAAGGTCATCTCTTGGGTCTATAGTAGTCAGATGCATTTCTGGCAAACAAGATAACATGGTAGACCCAGAAATACCCCAACCAGAACCTATCTCTAACACTTTTTTTGGTTTAAATTCTTTACAAATATCTGTGATAAATTCAACTTGTTCTTTTTCTTCTTTATTAAGTTCCATTTTCTTCCCTTTTTGATGTTTAGACACGCTAATAGAATGCTTTTTAATGATTTTTCAATTTATCAACGGTTTAATTTATTTTTCCATATCCTGATATCTTCATCTATATCGGGATTATATCTTGTCCATTCCATTAGATGTCCTATTACATAATGGCAATTGAGAATGTCATTCTCACACAAAGTTACTAAATTTGTTGGATCTAATTCTTTCTCTGGAAACAGATGAAAAGGTTCTTTGTGGTGGACAACTAAATTTTCAGTTTTGCCACAAACTGCACACCAACCGTGGGTTTTTATAAAATTATTTCTAACTGCTTTCCATTTAGAGCTTCTTGGATTAGATTTTACTAATTCAAATCGTTGAGGTGATTCTGCTTTTCTAGCAGTTATTAATTTCCAACCAACTATGCTTAAAACATAGATGATGATCGTAAAGAATAAAGTATCATAACAATTAAGCATTTTGATGTATCCTGTTTACTCTGATAAATTCTCCACATTTTGGCATGTCTTTGATATTTTTGGCACCGATATATGCACAAGATGATCTTATTCCGCCTAATACTTCCTGCACTACGTCATCTACTGGTCCCTTAGCAGGAATTACAAACTCTTCACCTTCTGATGCCCTGTAGTCCTTTTTGCCTTCTGCATGGATTTCTTGAGCTAAATGACTGCTCATACCATAAAATCGGTAATGTTTCTTGCCATTTACCATTATTTCTTCTTGATCACACTCATCAGTTCCGCTAAACATACTGCCAACCATTACGAAATCTGCTCCAGCAACAAGTGCTTTGGCAATATCTCCAGAATTTTTACATCCACCATCAGAACAAATTAATCCAAGTTTCTTTATTCCATTATTAAGGCCATGTGCCACATGACTACATTCATCAATACAAGTAATGGTTGGATACCCGACTCCAGTGACAATACGAGTTTTACAGGATTTTCCTGGCCCAATTTGTACTTTTGCCACATCTACTCCACCATGCAACAGTAATTCTTGAGCCATGTCTCTAGTTGCTACATTTCCTGCAATTATAATAGATTCCCACATATAGCTTCTTACTTTTAAGCAGAAGTTAACAAAACAATCCATATGACCGTTTGGTACATCGATACAAACATTAGGTTGATAACCTAATACTTCGCTTATTCTCTTTAATTTTTCTAGATCATTATCGCTAAAGCCAATGCTAATCCAAACATAATCTCTTAAACTTTCGTCTTTGAAAAGTTCGATTAATTGATCTTCTTCATAATATTTGTGAAGGCATGTAATTATTTTATGTTTTGACAACGCTTTAGCCATTCTGATGGAAGCAACAGAACTCATGTTACTACACATGATAGGAACACCAGTCCATATGCGATGAGAATATAGAAAACTAAATTTTCTTTCTAGATTAACATTCTTACGGCTTGATATTGTGCTTCGTTGTGGAACGATTAGTACATCGTCGAAATCAAGACCAATTCCATCTCTGATTTTCATGATAAGCTCCTTCTATTTTTTAATAGAGGTGCTAAAAAATTTTCTTGACTCAAAAAAATAAAAAATGTACTTTCTTATCAACTAAGGAGCCAACTATGTCGCAAGAAGAAAAGCCAAAAACCAGGAATCAATCTTACAAAGAAAAAAGACAGCTTCTTCTCAGAGATATAAAAATGAAGAGTGGATGTGTTATTTGTGGATACAAAGAACATTGGGCAGCTTTAGATTTTCACCATCGTGATCCTACAACTAAATTATTTAATATTTCCCGTAAAATCACGATTAAAAAAACTGTTTTAATGGAAGAGATTAGTAAATGTTCTGTTGTTTGTGTTAACTGCCACAGGAGGATCAAGTAATGATTTGTAGAATTTGCAAAGAAAATAAGGATGAAGAAAATTTCTCTAATAAAAAAAGACCTGATGGGTCTATTACCAAGGATACAAGGTGTAAACCCTGTAGAAGAATTATTTCTAAAAAACATTACAATGAAAACAAAGAAATTTATTTTTCTAGAGACAGAAAGAAAGAAAGGGAACTAAGAAAGTTTATAAATGAATATAAAGAAAAATGTGAATGCACAAGATGCGGACTTTCTGGTAAAGGAATCCCAGAAGTTATGGATTTTAGAACCAAAGAAACAGAGATAAATAAAAGAAGAGTTTCACAACTTATGACTTACAGCAAAAAGATTTTATTAGAAGCAATTTCTAAATGTGATGTTTATTGTGCTAATTGTCAGAGAATTATTAATACTGAAGCAAATCATGGTATTAGAACGCCGAAAAAACACTAAATGCTTTAATGGACAGGAACAATCAAAAAAGCATCAATAAAAATATAAAAAAAACCCCACCATTTCTGGTGGGGTTTTATGGGATCGGTGGGAATTGCACCCACGACCGGAGCGTTATCATACCACTATAGCTTTCGCTACCCTTGCGGTTTGTGGTCTGGACTATATCTTGACCATATCCAAAAGGATTTAGGCCCATCCCCCATAGTCTCTACACACGCCAGACATTTCTGTCAGCTTGGCTCGGTATTGCCACGGGTTACCCCAGAGGTTTCACCGAATTCGGGATGATTCAACAGGCAGTTTCCAAACCTGTTGCTCATTAAGGGTTTTAACAACCCATTTAAGCACTCTGCTCTCCTACTGAGCTACGATCCCTTTTGTCAAGTACGAGCAGATGTAAATGACAACAGCTTTATAATAGCAAGTCTAAATTTTAAATCAAGCAGTAATATCCAACGAACTCATAATTAATTTTTTCTTTTCTTCGATTAGGTTATGCACATGAATGTCAAGAGGATGATCTGAAAGCATGTGTATAACTTCAACGCTGCTATGCTTGCTACCTATTCTGCAAATCCTATCTTCTGCTTGCCAGTTATTAGCTGGAGTCCAATCTAGATCCACAAACATTACTTTTTGCGCTCTAGTCATTGTAAGACCAACACCACCAGCTTCAATTGTGCAAGCGATACCGTCAAGAAGTCCAACCTGGAAATTTTCTACTATCTTTTGGCGAATCTCAGGAGGTGTGGACCCATCAATAATTCCCCAGTTGTCACGAGAGCGCAGGGCATTTAGAGGCGCAATATGGGCCGAGAAAACGATGATCGGTGTTTCACTCTCCTCACAGTCCTCTAGATATTCAAGCATTGCGGGAATGCGGTTTTTGGCGATTTCTGCACGAATCTTTGAGAATGCTTTAAAATCGGGTAGTCCACCTTTCCTAACAAGGGCTTGCGCTTCTGAATCCAAACCATCAAGCATTCCAATGATTCTTCTTCCTTCTGCTGTATCTTTCAGAGATACAATCATTTTTGTAAAAATCTTGGAAGGAAGTTCTGGAAGAACTTCTTCTTTTTTACGAGCAAGCCTAACACTTGACAGCAAAACTGGCACTTCAGGTTCTGGCATGCCAAAATCAATTCCAAATCGTCCACGGCTAGCATTGAATAACCGCATGAAATTTTCATAATTTTTAAATACTTGTTTTTCCATTCCGCCAGCAGCAAGAACTCCCCAGAGGTCTTGCGCTCTGTTCAAGATTGGAGTTCCTGTTAACAACCAGCAAGTTTTAACATGTTTGCTAATACTTTTTAATTTTCTTGCACCAACTGTTTTTCCTGATTTGAATTTGTGTGCTTCATCAACGATAAGATTGATTGTTTTAATTTTACTGATTATTTCTGGAGTATATTCTTTTTCATGTGATTCATTTTGACGATCAAGATAATCTGGAAGATTCTCTCGATTAACAATAACAATTTGCCCATTTTCAGGAAATGAGAATTCGCTTTTGCTTTGCACTACATGTGATTTATATTCTTTGCGCCATCTATTAATTTCGTTAACCCAATTAAACTTTACACAAGACGGGCAGACAATTAGTACCGCTGCATTATCTGGCAGTGCCGTCAATGCCTGCAAACTTTTACCTAGTCCCATAGAATCACCAAGTAAAGCTCTTTTCTTTTCTCTAAGGAATTTCACGCCTTCTATTTGAAAAGGAAACAAACCTTTTGTTTTAAGCATCTCATCATCAGAATCAACATTTTCTTCAACTTCTTCAATAGTTGGAACAAATTCTGCTATGTTTTTAGATGGTTCCAGTTTAAGTTCATTTAATATTTTTTTAATTTTTTCAATTGTTTTAATATTAACAATAATTGCCCATGTTTTGCTTGCAGGATTGTATTTCCTGAATTCATTTTCAATACTTTTAACTTTTGCAACTATATCAGCATCATAATCAAATGCTAGTTCGACCAAACTATCACTAATTTGTGTTAATGATGCTAATTTTTTGGATTTTTGATCTTTGTATTGTTTTGGCAAACATTCTTTGTGATAAGTTAGCCATTTTACATCATTGACAGCAAAACCGTCATCTACATCAACAGTTTTTTTACAATTGCAACAAGACTTAGCATATCTGTTTGTAATGATGCGAATCATAGTACCCTCTTAGCTGCTTCCATTAGTACTTTCATGCCAACATTGACACCCACCTGTAGTATCTCTGTTTGGACGAAATCCTTAATCGCTTTTTCCACTTTTTTCAAAATTGTTTTATTTTCAGGTTCAGGGATGACTTCCAGGTGGTTGTCAACATGATCTGCGACAGTTTTCGCAATGCTTTTCAAAGCATTTTTATCAGAATCATCCTGAGTTTCCGCAAGCTCCAAATGAATATCTTCTTCTACTGCCTCTTCTTCAAGATATTTAGGCAAACAATCAGCCAACTTCCTTTTCTTGAGTTCGTTATAACCAGCTTTAGTAAGTTTAAATCCAGATGTACTTACAGATATCAAAGCAGGACATTCTTGCGATTCGGCAATAAGCCAAGGAACAATAAATTCTGTAAGTTCTTTTACTCTGATGTTAAGAATATTTGCAAGTCTATCACGAGATACTGGTCTTTTGTACACAGCTTGTAAAATCTTTAGGTGCTTGTCAGGCATGCCTAATTCGTCGATTCCATTTTCCTTGGCAATCATAACACCGATGTTAAGCCAATCTACTGTGGGGTTTGTTTGTTTTTCGTACATCATTTCTTGAGCAAATTCTATTGCTTTGCGTGGAATTTTTGGTTCAAAGTATGCAGCGATAGCACATTGCATGATATCCCATTTGCGAAATTTCTTGTTTACAATTTGTGCAATTTCTCTTCTTGTGTAAGGTTTTAGTGCTATTTCTGTGAATCTGTTGATAAGTGCGTGAGATAAATCACCAACATCTGTGGTTGCCATCATGAATGTAACTTTTGATGTAGATACACTTGTTTTATTTTCCGTAACTAACTGGCGATCAGCACTTTCAATTGCTTTGAGTAAACCATTTTGAATATTTTTCTTTAGAGCATGTGCTTCATCAATAAAAATTATGCATGGTGGTAGTTTGTAAGATTTATTGTCATTTAGATCAACAAGATTAAGACCAGATCTTTCAATAGTTTCTTGAATGATTTGAAAAATTTCATCAAGCTTATTAATACTAGTTGGGTTAATTTCAATGAATGGAAGGCCTAGAATCTTAGCAAACAGTTTTGCAAGCGTGGTTTTGCCCACACTGCTTGGACCTGTTAGAAGCCAAGATACATCGCTAGCTTGGTGATTGTACTTTTGCAGAGCACTAATCAATACTCTGGCCATTTTTTTCTTGGCTGATTCTTGACCAACATATTGGTTGAACAAACATTCTGGGTTCATAGGGCTTAATCGATGAACGCAGTCTTCCAAAGTTGGGGGTTTAGGCAAATGGGGTTCTTTGGCCCATTTAGGGTCTTGATGAAAAACAAACTGTGGTTGTTTCATGACAATACATCCTGCGCCTTGTTGCCCATTATCATAAGGATGTTGGCAAGAAACACAAGAGAATTTGCGAGATGTAATCTAAATAGTTTGTGTTATTTCTAATAGATGTCATCTATATTTAACTAGAAGATTTAATCATTTTACAAAGCGGCTGGTGAAAAATTATGGGTAGTATACGAAAAATTACACAAAATCTAAACCAATCTAAAAGAATCATACACTCTTCAGGAGTTAGGCCAGTTTCAGTGCCAAATTTCCAAAAATCTACAGAGATAGTAAGCAACAAACATAAAATTGTTGAGTTTCCTGTGGGAGACTGGTTTCAAAATAAAAAAGAAGTAGATATATCAATCATTATACCGTGCTATAATAGTTCAGAGGTTATAACTAAGCAGATTCAAAATTGGGATTTTTGTGAAAATGATGGATTGAGCAAAGAAATTATATACGTTGATGATGCTTGTCCAACAAGTTCTAGAATTAGCATAATTAACTCTTGGAATTTAAAGCGCAAAACTTTAACAAATCCAGTTGGTAAGTTACTTGTGGTGAGTCCTAATTCTGGTTTTGCTAATGCATGTAATTTTGGTGCAGCACAAGCAAAAGGAAAGTATCTTATATTTCTTAACGCTGATACAACTGTTACTAAAAATTGGATAAAACCAATGTATGATGTTTTTTCGCAATATCAAAATGTTGGAATTGTTGGAAATTTAATTTTACAAAGTGACATGAAAGTTGATTCTTGTGGAAGTGACTGGTCAGATAAAATTGGGGATTTCATGCATGTGGGAAAAGATGTTCACAAAGGTAAAATGTTGCATCGGCCATATACTTTGGATAATTTGCCAGAAGATCTCAAACAAGTTAGACAATTACTTATGATAACTGGCGCTTGCATAATGGTTAAGAAAAAGATTTTTGATACAATAAAAGGATTCGATCCCAGTTACATTAAAGGATATTATGAAGACTCGGATATTTGCATGAAGAGTATTTCTTATGGATATAAAAATTATTATACACCTCATTCAAAAATATATCATGTTGGAAGTCATTCAAAATCAAACAATCATCCTCATATGGCAAAAAACAAATCTTTGTTTAAAATGAAATGGTTTAGCAATTCTGTTATTAAAGGTTACTTGAAAAATTTGGAAAACGGGGAAGCAGAAATGGAATATGATAAAAATAAGGTTGCTGTTTATACGGCTATAACAAATAAAACAAATAAGTATGACACTATTAAAGAACTGCCATCAAATATTAATGATGTTAATAAAGTTGCATTTTTAGAACAAAGTGTTGAAACAAATAGCTGGAGTATAAAACCAATATACAATGAATTCAAAGATCCTTGCAGAAACGCAAAAATACACAAAATTTTATCGCATAGATATTTTCCAGATTCTGAATATAGTCTTTGGATTGATGGATCTATTGAGGTAAAATTTCCTTACTCTATGAAAAGATTAATAGAAATATATCTTAATGGTTTCGACATTGCTTTATTTAAACACTCTGAGAGAAGATGTTTATATCAAGAATTAAAAGTTTGTTGTGATAGAAGGCTTGATGATATAGAAACAATGAAGAAACAAGTTGAAAGGTATAAAATTGAAGGTTATCCTGAGAACCTTGGTCTTTCGGAATGTACTGTTATTTTGAGAAGACACACGAATCAAATTAAAGAGTTTAATGAAGCTTGGTGGGAAGAGATAAAGAACGGGTCGAGAAGAGATCAATTAAGTTTTGATTATGTGGCGAGGAAAATGAATTTAAAAGTTAATTATTTTGCTGGACATTTAAGAGCGGAAAATTATTTGTTCAAAAGAAACTTTCACAATAAAAAGACACACAGATGAAAAAAGTATATTTTGGTCCTGAGAAGAATGTGCCTTCTTGGCATTGGGTAGGCAAAGACATTGCTGAAAATCTCTCCAAAAAAATTGATATAAAGTATTTCAAAAATATTGAAGATATAAACGACGATTCAATAGTTTATTGGATAAAGAATCCATTATCTTCAAATAAAATTAATTTTTTACGCAAGAAAAATTTAAAAGTTATTTATTTTCCTATAGACACATATAACAACGAAGGTGAAATAAAAAGAGATCAGGAATTCATTGAAAAATGTAAACTTATTGTTTTACATTCAGAAAATATGAAAAACTTCTTCAATAAATCGAATATTAAATATGTAGATCATTATAATAAATTTGGAATAGATGGAAATTTAAGAAAACCTAATGGAGAGTTTCTATGGATCGGTGGATACCAATATTTTCCTTATATATATCAATATTTGATTGAATCAAAAAACAAACTAGAAATAAACATTTTATCAGATTATAAGTGTGAATCAGCTGTAAAAGCTGCAAATAAATTGAGCGAAAAATTAAAATTAAATATTGATTTCTCAAATATAAGTAATTTCAGAAATTTTAAAATATTTGAATGGAATGAAGCAAAACAGAAAGAATTACTTTTATCTTGTGAAGGAGCTTTTGATTATAAACATGTTGATGAATTTAATCAGAAATACAAGCCACCTACAAAGATACAGAAATATGTGTCTTCTTTTATACCAACTGCTGTTAACAAACTAAGTTTTTCTTACTCATATATGAAAAGCCTTGGATTAGAATTGTGTGATCCCACTCAAACTGATATTTGGAGGAGCCAAAGATACAAAGATGAGATTAAAAAATTCGGACATGACATAGCAAAAAGTTTAACTAAAGATGCTATAACTAAAAAATATATGGAGTTTGCAGAATGCGTAGAGTAAAAAACGATATAAGTGTTATAGTACCAACTTGTAACAGATATGAAATTCTTGAACAAAACATTAACAATATAGTGTCGCAAAAAGTCGATATAAACGATATAATAATATGCGATGATTCTGATAAAGATTATGCGAAAATTAATAAATCAAAAATTGATTTTCTGAAAAAATATCCTTTATGCAAATATTTTTATTGTGCAAAATTTGATGTTGATGGCAATAAGGATTATGGTTTAGCTAGATCGAGAAATTTTGGCATAGTTCATGCATCAGGTGAAATATTAGTTTTTATTGATGACAGGTTAACACCAAATGATGAAAATTCAATTGGAAATATAATTAAACCTTTGATAAACAATTCAGATAAAATTTGGACCTTCGGCAATAAGGGATCTGACAAGAAATCTTTTGTTGAAAACTGGTCTGCAATTAGAAGAGCTAACATAATTCGTGCTGGTTCATTTTTTGAAAGAATAGACAAGTATGGAGGAATGACCAGAGAGGTTTTTGCCAGATTTTCATATCAAGGATTTAAGTTTGAATATGTTGGTGATGCTATTGCTAAACAATTAGCTAAAAGCAGTAATTGGGATAAAAAAGACAAAGAAGTTCCAGAAATGAGAAGTTTATTGGAGAAATTAAAATTATGCTAGAAAAATTTAAAAAATTTGAATTGGATATATCACAAGAAAAGTACTTTAGCGAAAATATTTTTATCAAATTTCAAGAAGCATTAAAAAAAAGATGTGTTCGAACCTTGACTAAAAACGAATGTTTTTTTGCTTGGTCGTTCATAAAGAAATATCAACCTAAAGTGTTTTTAGAACTTGGTGGCCAACATGGTCATTCAGGAATTATTTTTGCGGACGCAGTAAAAAGTTACGGTGGAACCTTTATAACAGTTGAATTAGGTGATTCGCCAGAAAACAAATATCCTATTGAATCAACAGGGACACTTGAGTTTTTGCCAGACAATGATCCAAAGATAATAAAGGTATGGGGAAACGATAAAAATTTACTGCCAGATTTATTGAATAAATATGAAATAGAAATGGTTTTTCACGATTCTGATCATACATGGGATCATGTTGAGTCTTGTTTAAATATTATCATGAACTTTAACAAAAACATAATTCAATCTTGTCATGATTGTGCAGATGGTTTATGGATGCCAGATGTTACCACTAAGTATGGAATAATTTGTGCTGAAAGACCTGTATTTGACAAATACTTCAAAGAAAACAAAGATTATATTTACGATGTTTATGAAGACAAATATGGAATAGGTTTTGCCTTACCTATCGAAAGGAAAAAATGAAAAAAAACATTTATATAGCCAATCAAAGCAAACAAAAACTTGGTGGAGGATTTACATTTATTGATAACTTTGTCAAAGGATCACAACAAATTTGTAAATTTGTTGACAAGTGGCAAGATGCTCATATAGTTTTTATTCCAAGCTCTAGCATGACTGTTACTGATGAAATATATGAAGCTAAAAATAATAAAAAGAAAATAGTTTTCAGAGTTGACAATATGCCAAAGAATAGCAGAAACAGAAACACTGGTTCAAGTAGAATGGAAGCGTTCGCTAGAGTAGCTGATGTTATTATATTTCAAAGTGATTGGGCAAAACGATATGTTGGTAAGTGGTTAGAAGTAACTCATAAAATAAATATTAATAATTCTCCAGTTATTTATAATGGTGTAGATCCAGAATTTTTTTATTACAAAGATGATGCCAGACAAAGAGGAGAAACATATTTATTTGCAACATATAATACAGATGAAAACAAAAGATTTTCAGAAGCAGCTTATGATTTTTATAATAGAAACTTATATGCTTCTACTGGAGCGTATCCCAAGCCTAAATTGACACTAGTGGGTAATTTTGCAAAAGAATTGCTGGAATACAAATTCGATTTCTTTAATAATGAAGACGTTACATATGTTCCGGTAATATCAGAAAAATCAAAGATGGGTGACATTTATAGGAAAAATCGGTATCTTTATTTCCCTGCTTTTGCAGACGCAAGCCCTAACACAGTTGGAGAAGCAATCGCTTGTGGGTGCGAAGTGTTATTGCCTAATTCTACTGGTGGCACGATGGAAACAATAGAATTATATAAAAATAGAACATATACAATATATGATATGTTTAAAGACTATTTCAGGTATTTTTGATGAATATCATTACTAGTTGGGATGACGCTTGCCTATCTGATATAAGATTGGCAGAATTACTCAAAAAGCACAACATGAATGGAATTTTCTTTTGGCAAAACAATTTGAAAAATCCTTTTAATTTAAAAAGATGTAAAAGATTTTTGACCTTAAAAGATTGCATTGATATATCTAAAGATTTTGAAGTTGGAGCGCATACAGTCAATCATCATTATCTCACAGATCTTAATCATGTAGATGCAGATTATGAGATAGTTGAATCTAAAAAATATTGGCAAAAAACATTAAACAAAAAAGTAAAAAGATTTTGTTATCCAAGAGGAAGATATAATAAAAGTGTTTTAGATACTATAAGTAAAAATTTTGATTATGCAAGATTGACAATACTTTCTGATGACAACAATGACGAAAGTAATTTTTTGATAAGACCTCAACTACATGTTGGCGTTGAAAGACGAGAATATAATGATGAAAACTGGCTAGATTATGGGAAAAAATTATTTATAAAAATGAAAAACAATAATTGCAATGAATTTCATTTGTTCGGTCATTCGTGGGAACTTGATGAATATAAAGAATGGGATAATTTAGAAATTTTTTTCAAATTCATAAAGGACAATGTATGAGTTTTTATCGTGATCAATTGGAAAATTATTTGAAAACAATTGATGTCAAAACAGAAACAGTTTTTGATGTTGGTGGTAAAGAAAAACCAGTTAAAGGTAGAACTAAAAGTTGGACAGTTAAGAATTATGAAATACTGGATATACCAGAACATGATTTGAATGTTTTGTTTCCCAATCCGAAGCAATGTAATTTAATTTTTTGTTTGGAAGTTTTTGAATATTTGATTGATCCTGTAACTGCAATGAAAAATATTAAAAACATGCTTACTAAGGGAGGTGAAGCAATAGTCAGTTTCCCATTAGTTTATCCAGTGCATAACGATGTTAATTTTGATTCTTTAAGATTTACAGAGACTGGTGTTAAAAGATTAGCAAAGCATGTTGGATTAACTGTTAAATCTATTAATTACAGAAAAACAAGAACTAATTCTTTAGTTAAATATTATTCCGAAGATGGAATGAAAATGGCAAAAGGAATTAATCATGACATAACTGGTTATATCGTTTCTTTAAACTAAGACATGTAAATTTTGTTTATTTCAGAACAGTAATTTTTTATGTCAAATTTTTCTGAAAGCTTTAATCCATTTTCAGACAATGTTTTCAAAAGTTGTTTATTATTATAAATATCTTTTATTATTTCGGACAGATTGTTAATTTCGTTCTCTTCAACGAAAAATATGTCTTTTAAGTGAGTACAGAAATCAACTGCCATTCCTATTTTGGTAGATATTACTGGAATTCCACAAGACATTGCTTCCAATAATGGCAATGGCCCAGCCTCCACATCATCAACACTTAAGCAACCAAAAATGCTCATATTGTTATAAAAGCTGTTAATTAATTCTTCTTTTTCCAAAACAGAAAAATAGAAGCTACCTTTTTTTAGATTATGCACATTGTAAAAATTAGAATCATGAATATAACCACAACCTTTGAAAAACATTTGTGCGTCATATGCTGCTTTTTGAATAACATCAAATCTTTTCCATTTGGCAACTCTTCCAACAAATCCTAATATGTTATTTTTTTCTTTTTTGAAATTTTCAATTTTGAAAAACTTGGTTTTGTCTATTCCATATGGAACATACCAAACTCTTAATTTTGAATTAGCAAAATTTTCTTTAACTACATTATAAGCTTTTTTGGTTGAACACACGACATCATCAAAATTCAATATTCTTTCATCTGTTAATTCGGCAGGTCTTTGTGTGTGTATGCTTATTATTTTTCTTACACTTTTATTGACTTCGTGTAAGTCTCTAATAGCTGCTTCCAATCTATGAAAATGAACAATGTCATATTCATTTGCAAGAGTTGTTGAGTATTCTTTGCAATCTTGAGCATGTGTATAACCAGAATGAATAACTCGTCCTTCTATTGAATGGTAAGACACATCTACATTCTTTAAATTTTCACCTAAAGGTTTAGATAATTTATCAATTGCCCATCCAGGTCTATCAGTGGCTTGAAGTATTTTCAAAAAATTATCCTTTTATTTTTTTCATTTTGTAATGATAATTATGTCTTCTATCTTCTGTTATTTCTATTATCTGATATTTCTTATCAGTGTAATAGGAATATTCTTTTCCTATGTCTGTAGAAGGATCAAAATAATCCATGCTTTTTTTATGAAATGCATGTTTGTGTGTTATGTCTACCCAGAAATTTTCGTTTTTATATCCACAAGCTTTGCAGTGGAAAATGCCATCTGGCTTTAATATTCTCCAAACTTCGTTTACAACACCAATAACATCATCCATGTGTTCGATAACATCAAACATTCTAACTTCTTCATATGTGTTATCTTCGACAGGCCAAGGTTTAGTATTTAAATCAAACGCTATATCAATTTCTGATCTATGTTTGATTTTGTCATGGTTTTCATAACCTGCAATAATTAAATTACCTGCACCAATATTAAGTTTTTTCATAGTCTTGCCTTATTCTTTTTCATAAATTTATAACAAAACAAATCCATATCTTTTTCATACATCTCACCAATGTAATCTATTGATTTAGAATCATAGTATTTAGAGTAATGTTCATGTTTTGTTTTATTAACATGAGGTAGTGGCTTTTTAATATTAAATCTTTTAGATATTGTTATTATATTTTTGTCAAGGTTTTCAAATTCTAAAAATTCATTAACAAATATAACATTGTTTACACAAACATAATCATAAATGGGAACAATATGAGAAACTATGCTCATTCTTTGAATGCAGTATTTTTCAAATTCATCATCTAATTTAACATCTAGTAGATTTGCAAAATTTTCGTATTCACCTTTTATTGGAAATCCTTTTTCATCAAATATTTTTTTATCTTTTCTGTAAAAATTTATTTTATAGTCTTTGTAAATGTATTTGAAAAAATTTATTGGCGTTATTTTAAAATAAATTGCTGCTGATAAGATTCTATCAAACGGATTTCTCTTAACTATAAATTTAAACATTTTTGCTATATGCAAGTCGTTAACCGTTTTCAACCATTTATCAAATTTTTCAGATTCATTAGAGAATATATTTTTGTTATCAAAAGGTCTTAAATAGTTGCTAAAAACGCTTGTTCCAGCTGTTTTTCCTGGTTTGAAATACACAAACTGATGGTGCTCATTAATCACAAATGTTATTGGATCTGGATAAAGTCTGTCATCATTTCTCTTAGACATTTCAGATAAATATTGTTTTATTACTTGCATTAGTTTCTTTCAAAAAATATTACCAAATATAACTATCAGCTAGAATTTCTACTTCTTGAAAGTTAAATCTAGAAATTATACACTTTTTTTTAATTTCTCTAATATACATTTTGTTAAAATCATCAAAAGGACATTTTGATACATTTTTTTTATAACAATGAAGCCAATTAGCAAGCAATTCTTTTTTCAATTTGTGTTCAAGTAATCTTGGCACTGTACCAGCAAGACTTAATCCATCATCATGTTGTAAATTATCATAAATTGCATTAGACAGTGCAGATACATGGAAATGCTTTTTGTTAACATTTTCTTTTATTATTTTTTCTTTATAACCTTTTATTTTACAGTCAAGTGTCATCAAAGTCATAATGTCAAATTTAGCATCATCTACCATTGCGAAATTGTTATATGTTTCTCCTTTATGAAAAAATTTCATATCGAAAGAAAATTCGAAATCTGGTTTTTTCCAAAAACTCATGAATGGATTCAGTCTTACTATGCCAAATTTTTTATATACTACTTCTGCCATTTTTGATGGTTTTATGTGTTTTCCTGATGATCCCACCATGTCAAATTCTTTTAGCATATTAGCATATTCTTTAAACACACCTTTTTGACATATAAAATTATCAGAATCCATAGTTGCAAAATTACCAGTTACATTAGCATACAATTTATCGAAACATTTGCCCTGATTTATAGGTTCATATGATTTAATTACAAAATAATCTTTATATATATCAGCTATAAAATCAACTATTTCTTTTCTTGCGCCATTAACACACACTAATAATTCTGAATCAAAACAAGAATTTTTAAAATTTAAGGCAATATATGGATCTGGGGCAAAAGCGACTAATGTTTGCATAAAATATTTACTTTGATATTTGCAGTTTTTTAAAATTAAAACTAAATATTTTATTATGAAAGATAAAAAAACAGCAGTTTTTACATTGGTTAATGGTGAAAACGGTGATGAAAACAGATGGTTTTTGAATGTTTGGATGAATTATTATGCTAGTTTTTTTGATAATGTTTTTGTCTTAGAGCATGTAAATGATGAAAGCATTCAAATTAAACATGCTTTTGGTAATCTTGTAAAAATTTGTAAAAAAGGTAGCATGTATATAGCAAGTACTAGTCTTGCAAGAGTTAATGTTGCTTGGCAATGTGCGATTGTAACAATTGCTCAACAATTATTGTTAAAAGAGTTTGAGAAAGTAATTTATACAGACGTTGATGAAATTATGATTCCTGGAAACTGCGATTTAAAAACTTATGTAAATAATTTCAAAAAAGATGATGTGGTATGCTCTGGATATAACATTATTCATTTGCCAACCGAAAGCGAAATAGATGTAACAAAACCTCTTTTAAATCAAAGATCTGTTATGGCAATTAACAAAGCATCTAGCAAGCCATTGTTGAGTAATCATCCACTTTTGTGGAGATTTGGATTTCACGATGCTTACAATCTAAAAAATGGAAAACAACCAAGCTTGGATTTAAACTTAATTCATTTAAAATTCATTAGTAGAAGTAAATTATGGGAACAAAGAAAAAATGTTTGGCAAGGATCAATTGATGAATTTGATGATTGGAGATCTCTGAGCACAAGAGTTATTCAATTAATTCCCAAATATATTAAATCCGTTAATTTAGATGCAAGTAGCAGTTGGTTACCTGCCCAACAATCTTGTAATAAAAATTTTGAAATAATCAAACAAAAAATAATAGAATTTAATGAAAAATGGAAATATTGGGAAATAAATAATCCAAAAAAAATTGCTGAAAACAAATTTGAATTGTTAGATGAGCTTCAAAGTAAAATTAAGTAGCATTGTTGCAAACAATTCATGCTCTAAAATAAGTTGCTCTCCTACATGAGTCCCACAGGCTGTATCCAAAATTTTGTTTGGTCATTCTTTTGATTAATTTTTGAATTGGCTCTGTGTGAAAACTTAAAGGTACAATTTGATTATCTTTTTTATATCTGCCAAGTTGCATGCTCATGAATTTTTTAAAAGCTGATTCATCATCTGGACCACCAAGTTTATAGTCGCCAAATTTTCTTTGCCAAGCTCTAGCCATTCTACCAAATTCTTTTTTTACCACATCTTTAGTTTTTTTCAAAAAGTCATAATTATTGAATGGTATTTTGGAATTATAAGATTCTCCATCAATTAATTTGCCGTCTAAACTCGCCTGACACATATCCTTACCAGAATCTAATCTAATTTTATTACCAAACTTTTTTTTATTAAACGCCAACACCAAATTACTCTTACCTGAAAATCTATCACATAATAAAAACTGTCTCTTGTAAAAAGATATTGAAGGATAATCTTTGGCTAAATGTATTGCTTGCTTTACTTTTTCTATATCTTCATCTTTAAAAACAAAATCGCAATCAAGTCTTATTACCCAATCGCCATCACATGCATCATATCCTCTTTGAAATTGCTGGCCAATAAATTCAAAACTGAATTCTTCAGGCCATTCATAATTAATTTTTTTATCCCAAATTTTTTTGAAATCTTTTTCAAGTTTTTTTGGATCTTTTGAACCATCTACAATAACCAATTGATTCGCTAATTTTCTGTACGATGGGATTACTTCGTTAAAAGTATCTTGTCGTTCTATTGGATCTGTTACAGTTGTAAATAATGAAATTTTCATATTGTTTTTTTGTATAAGTCATAATACATTTTTGCTCTTATTTTTTCATCTCTAGACTGAACAAATTCTTGAGCAGCAATTCTAATTTTTATTCTTTTTCTTCTGTCTCTCATAAGTTTGGAAAGTCCTTCTTTTAACTTCTCCACATCTTCTGGATGATGATCGCTAACAACCATATTATTTTCATTAGCTATGTCTGGCACATGACCAACAGAACGAGTAAAAACAGGAAGACCAGCGGACATTGATTCGAGAATTGGCATGGTGCCTGATTCAAAGTTCTCTACTGAATTACACACATGTACTGCTGATTCATGATATGATTTAAGAAGCAAATCTAAAGTTGCATTGTTTCTAAATATAAGATTATCACCGCAAACTTTTTTAACTCTGTCCATATAACCACCATCAGATATTCTTCCAACAAGAATAAATTTGTAATTTAATTCTTTGCATGCTTTTGCAACTTCGTAAACACCTTTCTTACCTTCAATCCTGTTAACAGACATGTTGACAATAGGTTCAATTGTATAATTGGATCTATTGAATTTGAAAAATGATGTATCAATACACAAAGGCATCATCAAAGCATTTGGTAATATTGTTTTTTGATAATTGTTCACAACACAAACAAATTTATATTCTTCCCATTTTTCTTCATTTAAATTATAAGGATTATAATGTGTTAAAATTTTTGGCTTTGAATGAAATTCTGAAGGATACATTTCCTTGATTTTCGAAGCGGACTTCCAATACTGCATGTCAAGTATATCACACCACTTGACACAAGTTAAAAACTTCTTTTTTTCATTTTCATCTGGTTTCTTTGGATGAAAAGAAAGCGTCTTTACTTCTAAATCACTAGGAGCATTTCTTGCAATTTGCTCCGCAAGGGTTGTTATCGCTGTGTTTGGTGCTGGAACTATCTGAAGTATTTTGAGCATCTCTGAATTTTCCTATTCTTTCATTACTATCTATCACTTCTTGAAGTAAATCTGCATCATATCCAAGAACATCTTTTGCATAAGATTTCAAAGCAGAAATGTCCTTGCCCAAACATTTACCGCCATACGCTTTAATATTGTCAGCAAACACAGCTGTGTGCATTGGGTTAATTCTTGGGTCCAATAACCACAACTCTCGAACTTCATTATAATCTAAACCACTTAGTTTACATATGTTTGCCATTTCATAACAGAATGTAATCTTTGACGCATAGAAGCTGTTTTCCATGTACTTGGCCATCTCTGCTGATGTAGAATCAGTTTGTCTGTAAGTCTTTACAGGGCCAGTAACAGGTAAGTAAAAGTCAACACATTTAGCTGTATCATTTTTGTCTCCTCCAAAAATAAAGAACGGCGTTTGCTTGACCTCACGATCCCAAAGGTAGGGACTCCAATAAGTAGATTCCCCACAATATTCTGGACTAAATACTAAATTTTTACCAGTGCTTTTCTTTAGTTTTTTAGTTGTGCCAACTTCTACTGTTGATTTAATTATAATTAATTTTGATTCAACCCAACTAACTGTTTCTTCAACCAAGGAAGTATCACATCGACCATTTTCTTTTTGCTGAGTAGGAACACAGACAAGAACAAGATCAGATTTATTTACCTGATCTTTAGTATATTTTTCCAACCCATCTTTCAAATCAACATCCACAACATCATAAACACCAACATGATAATGGTTTTTGAAAAATTCAGACATTGCTTTGCCAACATACCCATAACCAACTATGGCAATATTCTTGTTAATTTTTTTCATGATACCTCCAAATTGTTAAGAAAATTATCAATGTAATCAGGCAGGTTTCTCGATGGATTAAATCCAAGCATTTGTTTTGATTTCTCAATATTAGCTAAAGTTATCTCTGCCTCACCTTTTCTTGCTTCAATAAATTCAATCTTTGAAGGCTTAAACATATTTGCTACTTCAATTATTGAATAATTGTTTTGTCTTCCAAGATCAAAAATTTCAGCGTTCCATTTCTTCTCACCCATCGCCACTAATCCATCACATATATCCATAACATGTGTGAAATCTCTTCTCTTAGAACCATCACCAGTCACAGTCAAAGGTTGTTTGTTCTTGGTTTGTGTTTCAAAAATTCCTAAAAGACATGCATTATCACCTTCAGCCACATGACGATTTCCATAGACATTAAAAAAACGTGCAATCCCGACACTAACACCAAAGATCTTGTTATACATTTCACAATGCTGTTCTCCTATCCACTTAGAATACGAATATGGATTTGCGAAAACATCAAAATAAGCAGAACTTGAACCAGCATATACAAATTTAGCTTCACTTATTTTAGCAAGCTCAAGCATGTTAACAGTGCCAGTTGTGTTTACATCAATTACTTCTCTCGGATTAGAAAAGCTGGGTTTAATTCTTGGAAGAGCAGCAATATGGTAAATTATATCAAATTTGTCAAATTTTAATTTATTAATTAAATCTTTGTTTCTTATATCTCCAGATATGAAAGAAACATTTTTGTTTAAATTAGAAATTTTTCCTGTCGAAAGATTGTCCAGAACAACAACTTCATGATTTAGATCAATTAATTTATCAGTAAGATTTGATCCTACAAATCCACAACCACCAGTTACTAGTGTTTTCATGATTTTAAATAAGTAAAGTTATGATTAAATATTTTATGAGCGAAAAAAAATCAAACAAATATACGTTATCAAATTTTTCACTAATATGGCGAAGAATACTAGATTTAAACGAAAATGATCACTATTTAACAGTGATCATTCGTACATTTTTTTGGTTGATTAATATAATTACATGTGGATTCATTATAGCCAACTGTATAAGACATTGGAATTAATTTTTTGTCATTTCAACAAACAAACTAATCTCTGGCAACATATCAATTGTTTCAGTAATAATTTGTTCATTTCCTTGATTAAACATTTTTCTTTCTGTAATAAAGCCTGCCTTTTGACCAACTGACTTCAAACCAACAAAATCATAAGCAATCCTGTGTCCTTCAAATAAAAGTGACCAAAGCTTCGCAGATTCAAAAGTAGAAACAGCACATACATCATTTATTTCGTCAAACATATTCAATTGATTTGATTGATAATACTTAATAAGTTTGTCAGCATCTGGAACGGCAATTCTCATCACCCCACCAGATTTTAATACTCTATGACATTCCCTTAAAAAAAAGAACCCCTCATCAGCTGTCAAATGCTCCAACATATGACTACTGTAAATCAAATCAATACTGTTATCATTGAAGTTCAATTTTTGTCTAATATCCATATTTATAAATTTATAATGATGTCTTTTTGCAAATTCTTGTAAATTCAAAACATCAATATTAATCCATCCATTGTGGAACATATTAATAAAGCTACCAAAATTAACCTTAAGTTTGTTATCACCAGCAGGAATGTTAACAGCGATATTTCCACGCTCCAAATCTTCCTTGTCAACAACTAATTGCGTTGATGGCATTCTTTCAAGCCACCATTCTTTAGTTCTCAAAGTACAATGAGTTTTATCAAATCCATCATCGTTACCCCCAAAATCAATACCATGCAAACCACGCTTGCTAACACGATCCATCTCCTTCAAAACAGCATCAAGATGTTCTTCTGGAATATGTTCAAAAACTGCTGTTGAAAACGCTAAATCAAATTCTTTGTCTTTGAAATTCCAAGGAGTCTGACAAATATCCCATTCAATTACATCATTAGTAACTCTTGTTAGTTGACAATGATGCGAAATTTCTAATCCTTTAGACCTGACTCCAGCATCATTAAATTTCTTAACCATGTAACCTCTAGCAGCACCAATCTCTAAGATAGATTCCGGATTGTGTTCCATCACTTTATGATAAGTAACCCAATGGACAGGATAATCCCAATATCCTTCATGAGCATAACCACCGACTTTACCACCACCATTGAAATAATGCTTGTCAAATAAAGTTTTTCTGTCTTTTTTGCTCGCTTCAATAATCATGTCTGTTCCTAGCTCCCCATGTGGTAAAACTATAATATTTTCAAACCCAGCCTCAGTCAATAACTTAATTGCATATTCTGGCGATAAACTATTCCTGTGTGTGTTTTCATCGTAGTTTTGATCACCAAATATGATAGATGAACTATCATCGTTCCATTCTGTCTGAGCCAATACCCATTCCATCTGCCTTTTAGTATTGGCAGTAATGAAAACAGCTTTGCCATTGTTCTTAAGAATTCTATGAATTTCAGTTAAGAATTGTCGAACATTTCTCCAAGATAAATGCTCAATACAATAGCAACTAAAAACACCGTCATATGAAGTATCATCTATAGGTAGCCTTTTATTAAAGTCAGCTACTATATCTACTGTCGGACCACTCCTTACATCTAAATTTGGACGAAAATAAGGATTGTCTCCACCACCCAATTCAATAACCGATCCAGTAAACGGAAATGTATAACTCATACTAATAATTCCTTCCAAACACTAATATACTTTTCTCTTATCTTGTCCCAACTGTAATTCTTTGACCAAGCAATTAAATCATCACTGTTTTTGCAAATATTGTTCTTATGCCAATTAATCAATTCTGCTAATATACCAACATCTTTTTTAGGAAAAACATTACAACCAGTCATAATACAATCCGCTGCCCCAACTCCATCAGATACAATCACTGGTCTTCCATGACTCATTGCCTCCAACACCTCAATTCCAAAACCTTCTGTTACACTAGGCTGTACATAAACACTAATAGAATTAAAAAATTCACTAATGTTCTTCACATAACCAAGAATGTTGTAATTGCCAACACCATAATGTCTCAACAATGGCAACAAAGCAGGTGATTGACTACCAGCAAATGTTAAAATAGCATCCTTGTAATTTAACTTAGACCACGCTTCAATCAAATATCTCAAACCTTTATCTGGTCCAATTTGACCTAAGTACCCAACAGAAAAGACTTTAGGATATGGCTTGAAACTTCCGCTTTCACATCCATGAGGAATGACTTCAATATCCGTGCAACCAAAATCAGTCATTACTTTTTTACTATGTGTGCTAGGACAAATAACTTTATCAGCATTTAGATAACTTGAAAGGTAAAAAGACCATAATTTAGGATCAGTTATGTGAGGAAGATCGTATGCAATACCATTTTTTTGAAATTCTTCTTGGCTTAATTTAATGTCATGTGCTGCTGCGGTGTAAGTTATCTTTACACCAGCTTCTTTTAATTTTTTTGTTAATTGAGGAAAAGATCCAGAATAAAAATGTGCTAATTTATATTTATTCAAATCTTGGATTGTAATTCCAACCTCAGATTCAAATGGATTTGCTTTTGGCTGAGGATTAATTATATCAACATGACCAAGCCTAGTAAGTGCTTCTAATTCATTGGCAGTAACAATACCACCACCTGTTTGACTGCCAATCCTATCACAAGTTACATAAAGGAACATTTACTAATTACCTTCCTTGGTAAAGTGAACTCTACCAAACACCTGTTAAAAATAAACATAAATTAATTTAGTTAAAAATAATATTAATTATAATAAATAAATTTGAGATATTTAAATATAATAAGAGGTAGTAAAATGAGTTATACTTGTAAAGGCAAAGATGGAAATATATATAATTTACAACTGCTCTATATCCAAAGAGCATATTTGCCAGCAATAACAGTATGCAACCAAAGTCTTTTCAAACAAACATTTGTTCCAAATCCTCCTGGCATACCTAGTATTACTAATTTTGTATTGGATTCTAATGGTTTGGTTGCTAGTTTCAGCTGGACACCAAATGCCACTTATACCACTTATGCAGAGTACAAAATAGACAGTGGCGAATGGATATCTTTAGACGATTATGCAGTCAATAGCGATCACAGCTTCTTTAATTTCACAGGGATAGCAACAATCGGTCAGTCTATTTGTATTCGTTTAAGATTCGGAAATGGAACTAATTATGGATTTTGGAATGAAGAATGTACAGTTACAAATCCATTTATATTGTTTTATGGCAACACATTGCCTGATTTAGTTTATATCATAAATGGATTTATAGGACAAGATCCTATCGCTTCTTTAAGTGGTAACAATGTGGTTATTAATCATCCAGAATATTTAACGGGATTCGTTGGACAAGCATCTTACGATGGTCTATTTGATTTTACTGCTTGTAGCAATATCACATTAGTTAATAGTGTTGATGTTAATAACGGAGCAAAAATCTATGGTTGTGGAAATTTGACTCAGATTATCCTCACAAATGTAGATACTCCTTATATAGAAGATATAGATTTCACCGGATGTACATCTTTACTTGCATTTACCTTTTCAGAGTGTAACATAACTAATATTAATTTTATGGATACAATACCTAACAAATTAATTTTCTTATCACTTGATCTTTCCAATAATGATATAACAACAGTAGACTTGACAGATTACACAAATCTTGAATACGTTCAATTTCACTATAATCTAAATTTATCTAGTTTATTGGTAGATAGTGCTTTTTTAAGAGAAATTTATGCTCCTAACACAGCATTAACATCATTAGATCTTTCTTCTAGTTTGACTTACGAAATAATAAATATTGGAAATTCAAATATTTCTACATTAACAATAGCTAACGGGACCGCTAATGATGGAGCAACCAAGTCTTATTACGACCTTTCAAACAACAATTTAAGCACTGAATCTTTAGATGCATTCTTTACTGCATTGGGAGCGGGAAACACATTTAAGAAAAATAAGAAACAAGTAGCGCCATTTATAACTGTGCAAGGCAACCCCGGTTCAGAATTCTGTGATCCTACTATCGCTACAGCAAAAGGTTGGTCAGTATATACTGGTTTTTAAATCAAAGGAGACAATATGTTATTTTGGAAATTACCCAATGAAAAGCAAATGGCTTTTATCCCAAGAACTGGATCAACAGCTTGGGCACAAACTATTTTAGACAAACTATACCCAGAACTTAAACACATACAAGACAATACGCATATGCCAAAAGGAACAAAGGCAAAAGCATTACCTCAATTCATCCTTCCTAGCGAAAGAAGACCACAATATCGTAATGCAGGTCAACTTGTAGCCGTTACAAGAGATCCAATCGAAAGATTTAGAAGCGGTTTTTCAAGATTAAATTGTGAAACTGTAGATCAAGCAATTGCTAAAATCAAAGCAGCCAAACATGTAAAACTAGTAAATATTCATGTTAGATCTGTTACAGAAAATTTTATAGAAGCATCAAGA
>Ga0181348_1000132_pt1 | contig 28194 bp, 21 predicted proteins | sample Su13VDMM110DN_FD_130092 | JGI IMG/M metagenome (GOLD analysis project Ga0181348, IMG submission 130092) | Freshwater viral communities from Lake Michigan, USA - Su13.VD.MM110.D.N | ecosystem: Environmental > Aquatic > Freshwater > Lake | place: USA: Michigan | collected 2013-07-16
CACCACCAATAGGTTGGTTGAGGGAATTGTAACTATCAATCCTCAGGTGACCAGATGAAAATTACCGTAAAAGATCGCCTAAAAGTCACTGTAAAGAATCGCAATGATGTTGGAAAAGTCGTCTTCGGTAAGATATCAAAGGTTGAGGATTTAATTTTAGGTAACATGTCAGATGTGGACACATCGCAACAACAAGATGGATATGTTCTCGTCTACGACCAACCAACCAACAAGTATTCATTTAGAGCCATAGAAATTGTGGACGGTGGGTACTTCTAAATGAGTGCGAATAACACCACGATTCTTGTAAAGAGATCATTTGCAAATAACACACCAACTCCTCTCAAAGAAGGAGAATTGGCGTATTCGTTCGCATCGAATAATCTGTTCATAGGAAATGCATCCAACTCAGCAATTGTAATTGGCGGCGCCAATATAGTAGCCAGAGTCGTAACAATAGAATCTGGTGTTTATATTGCTCCGGCATACAATCAAGCCAATACTGCTTATGCCCAAGCGAACACAGCCCTTTCTACAGCTCAATCTGCATATAATCAAGCAAATTCTGCTGCATCTACTGCCGGCAGTGCATATGCTGAAGCTCTTATAGCAGCAAACACAACTCAAGTGCGTGCCAATGGCGCGTTGAAAGTATCAAACGCTGCATTAAATTTTAACAATACATCCACAATACGAGTCGATGTTGTTTCTAATGGAACTGGATTGGCGAACGTCAGCTTCGCATATATCGGGGAAACTGGGATTGCTTCCTTTCCAACCAAATCGACTGGTGGAACTGTAGTCACTGCCAATGGATTAAACTTCGTTAACTCGGCAACAGTTGGAATAACTGTCACTCAGGGAATTACTGGAAACGCCAACATATCCTTCACCACTCTTACTGGTGGTGGAACATTAACTCAAGTAGATACTGGAGTCGGGTTAAGTGGTGGTCCGATAACATCGTCAGGAACTATATCTGCTAACATAGCCAACACAACGATTCGAGGTGTCACGAAACTCATTGATTCTGTGACGTCAACGGATGCCGCCAATGCTGCTACTGCTGCGTCCGTCAAGACAGCATACGATCAGGCTACTAGCGCATTCGGACAAGCAAATACTGCCAACACAACTGCTATATCAGCCTACGGGCAGGCTAATGCTGCATATAGCCAAGCTAACTCTGCTAATTCTATTGCGATAACTGCATATGGACAAGCCAACTTAGCATATACTCAAGCAAATACTGCGAACGCAACTGCTGTTTCGGCTTATGGTCAGGCTAACTTGGCTTATGCTCAAGCAAACACTGCTAACTCTATTGCTATTTCAGCCTATGGACAAGCGAATGCTACATTTACAGCTGCCAACAATGCTGCTAATACAGTTCGTGTTACTGCCAATTCCGGTTCAGCTCAATCTGCAGTCAGTCTGAACTTTATAAACACAGCATCTGTATTGGTTTCGGTTGGCGCTGGATCGACAGGAAATGCGAACGTCAGCTTCTCTGCAGTTGCTGGAACGACTGCTGTTGCTGGTATTCTACAATTAACAGATTCAGTCACCAGTACAAGCACGATAACCGCTGCCACTCCGAACAGCGTCAAGAGCGCATTCGATCAAGCAACATCAGCATACACTCAGGCTAATACTGCGAATACAACAGCAGTATCTGCATACGGTCAAGCGAATGCTGCTTACACTCAGGCTAATACTGCTAACTCTATTGCAATATCCGCATTCAATCAAGCTAATGCTGCATTTGCAGCTGCCAATAATGCTGCCAATACTGTTCGAGTAACTGCTAACTCCGGCTCGGCTCAATCAGCCGTCAGTCTGAACTTCACCAACACCGCATCTGTTCTTGTATCGGTAGGAGCAGGTTCTGCAGGAAATGCGAACGTCAGCTTCTCTGCTGTTGCTGGAACGACTGCTGTTGCTGGTATTCTACAACTAACAGATTCAGTTACTAGCACGAGCACTACGACTGCTGCCACGCCGAATAGCGTCAAAGCTGCATTCGATCAGGGCACTTTAGCATATGGACAAGCCAACACTGCGAACACAACAGCAGTATCTGCATTCAATCAAGCGAACGCTGCTTTCACTCAAGCCAATACTGCTAACTCTATAGCCATATCTGCTTATGGGCAAGCCAATCTCGCGTTTACTGCAGCGAACAGCGCCGCTAATACTGTTCGAGTAACAGCCAATTCAGGATCAGCCCAGAGTGCAGTTTCTCTAAACTTCATTAACACCGCTTCTGTTCTGGTTTCTGTAGGAGCTGGTTTGACTGGTAATGCGAACGTCAGCTTCTCTGCTGTCACCGGAACGACTGCTGTTGCTGGTATTCTACAATTAACAGATTCAGTCACCAGTACAAGCACGACAACAGCGGCAACACCAAACAGCGTCAAGAGTGCATTCGACCAAGCAACTCTGGCATATGGTCAGGCTAATACTGCGAACACAACAGCAATATCTGCATACGGTCAGGCTAACTTAGCATATACTCAAGCCAATACAGCTAACTCTATTGCGATATCAGCATACAATCAAGCTAACTTAGCATACGCTCAAGCCAATACAGCTAACTCTATTGCGATATCAGCATACAATCAAGCTAACTTAGCATATACTCGAGCCAATACAGCTAACTCTATTGCGATATCAGCTTATGGTCAAGCAAACCTTGCATATACTCAAGCCAACACCGCTAACTCAATAGCAATATCAGCATACAATCAAGCTAACTTAGCATATACTCAGGCTAATACTGCGAATACAACTGCTATCTCAGCATACGGTCAGGCTAACTTAGCATATACTCAAGCCAATACTGCTAACTCAATAGCAATATCAGCATACAATCAAGCTAACTTAGCATATACTCAAGCCAACACCGCTAATGCCACAGCCATATCCGCATATGGTCAGGCAAATGCCGCGTTTGTTACAGCGAACAATGCAGCCAACACTGTTCGAGTGACGGCTAACTCTCTATTCGCTCAAACAGCCGTCAGCTTAAACTTCATCAACACCGCATCCGTTACTGTTTCCGTTGGCGCAGGTGCCACTGGAAATGCGAACGTTGGATTTAGTGCTGTTGCTGGAACGACTGCTGTTGCTGGTATTCTACAATTAACAGATTCAGTTACCAGCACGAGCACTACGACTGCTGCCACACCGAATAGCGTCAAGAGTGCATTCGATCAAGCCACAGCTGCATATGGTCAGGCGAACACAGCAAGTTCAACAGCAGTATCAGCATACGGACAAGCAAACCTAGCTTACGCTCAAGCCAACACTGCGAACACAACAGCAGTATCTGCATACGGACAGGCAAACTTAGCATATGCTCAAGCGAATACCGCCAACACAACCGCTATTTCAGCATACGGTCAAGCAAACCTAGCTTACGCTCAAGCCAATACAGCTAACTCTATCGCCATCTCAGCCTATGGTCAAGCGAACCTTGCATACACTCAAGCGAACACTGCTAATTCCATAGCGATATCTGCATATAATCAAGCCAATCTCGCATATACTACTGCCAACACTGCAGCCAACACCGTAAGAGTGACAGCTAACTCTGGATCAGCGCAATCAGCCGTCAGTCTGAACTTCATCAATACAGCATCTGTTACTGTTTCTGTTGGGGCTGGTTCAACTGGCAATGCCAACGTTGGATTTTCGGCTGTCTCCGGTTCAACGACCGTAGCTGGTATTCTTCAACTTACTGACTCCGTCACTAGCACCAGTACAACAACCGCTGCCACTCCGAACAGCGTCAAGAGCGCATTCGATCAAGCAACATCAGCATATACTCAGGCTAATACTGCGAATACAACTGCTATCTCAGCATACGGTCAGGCTAACTTGGCTTATGCTCAAGCCAATACAGCTAACGTAATTGCTATCTCAGCCTATGGTCAAGCAAACTTAGCATACGCTCAAGCAAACACTGCTTATGGTCAAGCAAATGCTGCTTATGGTCAAGCAAATGCTGCCTTTGCTGCTGCCAACAATGCTGCCAATACTGTTCGAGTGACAGCTAACTCTGGTTCTCTACAATCGGCTGTTAGTCTGAACTTTATCAATACGGCATCCGTTATTGTTTCAGTTGGGGCTGGTTCGGCTGGAAATGCTAACATCGCCTTCTCTGCAGTTGCTGGAACGACTGCTGTTGCCGGTATATTGCAACTGACTGACTCAGTCACTAGCACAAGCACCACAACTGCCGCCACTCCGAATAGTGTTAGAACAGCTAACTCAATTGCAATATCAGCATACGGTCAAGCAAACCTTGCATATACTCAAGCGAACACTGCGAATTCTATAGCCATATCCGCATATGGTCAAGCAAACCTTGCATATACTCAAGCCAATACAGCTAACTCTATTGCGATATCCGCATATGGTCAAGCCAACTTAGCATATACTCAAGCCAATACTGCTAACTCTATAGCAATATCTGCATTTAATCAAGCCAATGCTGCATTTACGACTGCCAACAATGCTGCTAATACAGTTCGTGTTACTGCAAATTCTGGATCAGCTCAATCCGCCGTCAGTCTGAACTTCATTAACACTGCATCTGTTCTTGTGTCGGTAGGAGCAGGTTCTGCCGGAAATGCTAACGTCGGGTTTAATGCTGTTGCCGGAACCACTGCTGTTGCTGGTATTTTACAATTAACAGATTCAGTTACTAGCACAAGCACGACAACGGCAGCAACGCCCAATAGCGTTAAGACTGCATTCGATCAAGCAACGTTGGCATATGGTCAGGCTAATGGTGGTTACACTCAAGCAAACTCGGCATATACTCAAGCCAATACTGCAAACTCAATTGCCATATTAGCTTACGGTCAGGCAAACTTAGCGTATGCTCAAGCCAATACAGCTAACTCTATTGCTATTTCAGCCTATGGGCAAGCGAATGCTGCATTTACAGCTGCCAACAATGCGGCGAATGGCGTAAAAGTATCAGCCAACTCTGGTTCCGTTTTCTCCAATGTTTCATTGAACTTTGTCAATACCGCAACGGTTCAGGTCTCGGTCACTTCCATTGTAGCTGGTATTGCTAATATTGCATTCACTTCTACTTCCGGCGGAACTGGAACTGTAACTCAAGTCAATACCGGAACTGGTCTTGCTGGTGGACCGATTTCTTCTTCCGGAACAATATCAGCTAATATAGCCAATACGACAGTTCAAGGCGTCACAAAACTCATTGATGTTGTAACGTCGACAGATTCGGCTAATGCTGCTACTGGCGCGGCTGTAAAAATTGCGTATGATCAAGCAACGAATGCATATGGGCAGGCAAATGCTGCATACACTCAAGCCAATACTGCTAACTCTATAGCCATATTAGCTTACGGTCAGGCTAATGCTTCCTTTTCTGCAGCCAACAATGCTGCTAATACAGTTCGTGTTACTGCAAATTCTGGATCAGCGCAATCAGCCGTCAGCTTGAATTTTATCAATACATCATCCGTTCTCGTTTCAGTTGGAGCTGGATCTACAGGAAACGCGAATATCGCCTTCTCTGCTGTTTCCGGTTCAACAACTGTAGCTGGTATTCTTCAACTTACTGACTCGGTCACTAGCACCAGTACGACAACCGCTGCCACGCCGAATAGCGTCAAGAGTGCATTCGATCAAGGTAATTCAGCATACACACAGGCTAATAGTGGTTACACTCAAGCAAACTCGGCATATACCCAAGCAAATGCTGCGTATACTCAAGCCAACAGCGCAAATTCAATTGCAATATCTGCATACGGTCAGGCAAACTTAGCATATACTCGGGCAAATACTGCTAACTCTATAGCAATATCAGCCTATGGTCAGGCAAATGCTGCATTTACAGCCGCCAACAATGCTGCAAATACTGTAAGAGTAACAGCCAACTCTTTATTCGCACAATCGGCTGTCAGTCTGAACTTCGTCAATACCTCTACTGCCGTTGTCTCTGTTGGACCTGGTTCGACTGGCAATGCCAATATTTCTTTCTCAGTAATTCCCAAGTTCACGACTGAAATCAACACAACTTCCAACCTCAGTGTTACTGGAACAGGAACATTCCGTGGCGGTGTGAATAGTGGATATGAGGCAAAACCAACATACAAGTTTAACATAGACTTCGGTGCTGATGTTGGAGGAACGTGGAGAAGATTCATTGTTGCCTCTTTGGTTGACTTTCAATACTCAACGATTGGATTTAAGATAACAATAACAGATCCGAATACAAATCAAGCGTCAACTGGTTCAGTAGATGCAGATTTTGAAACATACATGGTCGCGTGTGTTCGTACAAATGATGTGACTGCCAACACTCCAGATAGCTGTATTGTTCGCGGAGCAGGAAACAGAATACGAGGCGTCAAAACAGCAATCGGTAGTTATGAAATACAAATTCAAAATGAGGCACAATATCGAGAATATTTGGTGCAAGTTGAATGTTATGCTGTAAATGGCGCCCACGCAATAGCATATGAAAGTGGTGCAACAGTTGGCGCTAGTGATGCAAATACATCAAACGTTTTCTTAGCTTCTATTGGGGCAAGCACAAACTATTTTGAAAGAGTAGAAGCCAAGAGCAGGGTTGTAGTCACTGCCGATTCCGCTACAGGTAATACCGATACAGTTATAACTCCAGCAAATATCTTATTACGGGCAAACGTCACAAATGGAAGTCCCAACGCCACAATTCAATTGTACGCCTCCCCAACGCTCGGATATAGCGTACTCGAAATGGGGGCGAGTTTGGGGAATTACATCGACTTCAAATCTCCGTCGTCGGACGATTTCGATTATAGAATTTTTTCTGATGGTGCAGGCGCCGCAGGCGGCGGATTAATCATATATGCTGGTAGTTCAACAACTTCATTAAACGTATTGAATATTATCGGCGGAAACGTCAGCATCGATTCTGGCACGCTGTTTGTTGATTATCTGGCGAACCAAGTTGGTATAGGAACTACATCACCAACATCAAAACTACATGTTGTTGGCGACGGAAACATAACTACGAGTTTGATTGTTTCTGGATTAAACGTAACTCCAACCATAATCGCTGCATACAATCAAGCCAATGCTGCCTTTGCTGCTGCTAACAATGCGGCGAATGGCGTAAAAGTTTCTGCGAACTCCGGTTCTGTTTTCTCCAACGTTTCACTGAACTTCGTCAATACTTCAACCGTAACAGTCTCTGTGACTCCTGGTGAAGCGGGTGTTGCGAATATCTCATTTAGTTCTTCTGGATCTTCTGGTGTCACATCACTGGCCACCGGATTGGGGCTTTCCGGTGGTCCAATTACTTCCACAGGAACCATATCAGCAAACATAGCCAATACGACGATTCAAGGCGTCACAAAACTCATCGATGTTGTAACGTCGACAGATTCCGCTAATGCTGCCACAGCCAACTCAGTAAAAGTAACATTCGATCAAGCAACATCCGCATACGGCAAAGCCAATACTGCTCATGATACAGCCGTTTCTGCATATGGTCAGGCGAATGCCGCTTATTCTGCAGCCAATAATGCTGCTAATACAGTTCGTGTTACTGCAAATTCTGGATCAGCGCAATCAGCCGTCAGTCTGAACTTCACCAACACCGCATCTGTTCTTGTATCGGTAGGAGCAGGTTCAACAGGAAATGCCAACGTCAGCTTCTCTGCTGTTGCTGGAACGACTGCTGTTGCTGGTATTCTTCAACTTACTGACTCCATCACCAGCACCTCGACGACAACTGCCGCCACTCCGAACAGCGTCAAGACTGCATTCGAGCAAGCCAACGCAGCATATGCTCAGGCTAATAACTCAGCGAATACCGTAAGGGTGACAGCTAACTCTGGTTCGGCTCAATCTGCCGTCAGTCTGAACTTTATCAACACCGCATCTGTTCTTGTATCGGTAGGAGCAGGTTCAACTGGAAATGCTAACGTTTCGTTCTCGGCTGTTGCTGGAACCACTGCTGTTGCCGGTATTGTTCAGCTGACTGACTCTGTTACTAGCACGAGCACTACGACTGCTGCCACGCCGAATAGCGTCAAATCGGCTTTCGATCAAGCAACGCTTGGATATGGTCAGGCTAATAATGCCGCTAATACTGTTCGAGTGACAGCTAACTCTCTATTCGCTCAATCAGCTGTCAGCCTAAACTTTATCAATACGGCATCTGTTCTTGTGTCGGTTGGCGCTGGCTCGGCTGGAAATGCAAACATCGCCTTCTCGGCAGTTGCTGGAACGACTGCCGTTGCTGGTATTCTTCAGCTGACTGACTCAACTACCAGTACGAGCACCACTACTGCTGCCACACCTAATAGTGTTAGAACAGCTAACGTAATTGCTGTCTCAGCCTTCGGTCAAGCCAATACAGCTTATGGACAAGCGAATGCTGCTTATGGACAAGCGAATGCTGCTTATGCCGCTGCCAACAATGCAGCAAACACTGTAAGAGTGACAGCTAACTCTGGTTCGACACAATCTGCTGTCAGTCTGAACTTTATAAACACCTCTTCTGTTCTGGTGTCCGTTGGTGCTGGATCTGCTGGTAATGCTAACATCGCCTTCTCGGCTGTTGCTGGAACGACAGCTGTTGCTGGTATTCTTCAGCTGACTGACTCAACTACCAGTACGAGCACTACTACTGCCGCTACACCGAATAGCGTTAGAACAGCTAACGTAATTGCTATCTCAGCCTACAATCAAGCCAACTTAGCATATGCTCAAGCAAACACTGCTTATGGGCAAGCCAACGCAGCATATACTACTGCCAACAATGCAGCTAATACTGTAAGAGTAACAGCTAACTCTGGTTCTGCTCAATCAGCTGTTAGCCTGAACTTTATAAACACCTCTTCTCTATTGGTTTCCGTTGGTGCTGGCTCTGCTGGTAATGCTAATGTTTCATTCTCGGTTCAGTTGACTGACTCTGTCACTAGTGGCAGCACCATAACAGCAGCAACTCCAAACAGCGTCAAGAGTGCATTCGACCAAGCAACACTTGGATATGGTCAAGCAAATGCTGCTTATGCTGCTGCTAATACAGGATTGAACAAAGCCCAAGTCTCTGCTAATGGTGGTTCGGTTCAGTCGAACGTTGGAATCAACTTCAACAATACATCGACTGTGCTCGTCTCCGTTGGTCCTGGAACGACTGGCAATGCCAATGTATCGTTCTCAGTGATTCCTAAGTTCACGACTGAAATCAATACGACTTCCAGTCTTAGTGTTACTGGAAATGCCACGTTCTCGAATTCCGTAACTATAAGCATGAGCAATGATTTGAATGCTCTGAGAATTACTCAAACCGGCACTGGTAATGCGTTTGTTGTAGAAGATTCAGCCAATCCAGATTCAACTCCGTTTGTCATTAACGCATCAGGAAACGTTGGTATTGGAATTTTGAATCCGACCTCTGCATTGCACGTTGGTGGGTCCGGAACCATTATTGCTAATATTGCATCAACGTTTCCTCTAAGTGGAGGATTGGCTCCTGTAGTTTCTATAGGAAACATAGATTCTCTTAGAGTTTCTGGTGAGACGACTCTTTTCCAGAAGACAAGAATCAACAATATAACCCCAGCATCTTTTACATACAGCGGAAAGTTCTTCAGCGTCAATACCGAAGAAGCAACTCCGACTGGCTTCACGTTTAAGCCTGACGGGACAAAGATGTATGTTACTGGTCAGGCTGGAGATGACGTCAATGAGTATGATTTGACGACTCCATGGGACGCGTCAACTGCGACATACTTGCAGAAAACGGTTACTCTTACTCAAGATACAACTCCTGCTGATGTGGCTTTCTCCAGTAATGGTGCATATGTGTATACTTGTGGGTCAACTACGGGCAATGTATATCAATATTATCTTTCGGTTCCGTGGAGTACAATATCTCTTACCAGTGCGACTGGAAATTTGGTTGCGACATATAACGTTGCGGCTCAAGATATAAGTGCTGCCGTGCTTTCCAGAGGAATAACTTTCTCTGACGATGGAGTATATCTGTACGTCTCGAACGCAACTGCCGGTGGAGTATCTCCAAAAATATTACAATTCCAATTGTCTCCGCCTTGGGAGCTTGCATCTGCAACATATATTGCCAATTCAGGTTCTGGTACTGTTCTTAGTTCGACTGGCAGTACTTCGTTCGTTTCTGATGGAATAACATTTAATAATGATGGAAGTTTGTTGCAGATCGTAGATGCAACAAATGGGGGCGTAAATTTCTATTACTTAAAAACGCCATGGATGATTGCAAACGGCATTTCCTTTTTCTCTAACGTTGCATTCCCAGACGGATCAACGACTGGCAGAGGAGTTGCATTATCACCAGATGGAAGATATCTCAATCTTCTGGAGACCACGAATGAGAATGTCTACACATTTACAACAAATACCATAAGTTCATTTGGTGTTGTTGGTAATAGTGATCTTTATGGTGATGTTTCTGTCTATAATAAATTGACGGCTGGATCGGCTAACATTAATGGTCCTGTTGTTATCAGCGCATGCAGCTCGTCTGATGCTCTGAGGATCACACAAACTGGATCTGGCAATGCTCTGGTTATTGAAGATGAAACGAATCCGGATTCAACTCCTTTTGTAGTCACTTCTACAGGAAGTGTTGGTATTGGCAAGACGGCGCCAACCACAACATTAGACATAGTCGGATCTGCCAACGTATCTGCATCTCTAAACGTTGGTGGATATAACATACTCAACGAAATATTCCAAGCAGACAACACCGTTCGTGTAACAGCTAACTCTGGTTCGGCTCAATCTGCTGTCAGCCTGAACTTTATAAACACCTCTTCTGTTCTGGTGTCAGTTGGTGCTGGATCTGCTGGAATTGCAAATATCGCATTTACATCTCCGAAGACAATAAACTTCATCATAGATGGCGGTGGATCAATATTGACAACAGGAACTACATTAGCAGCACAAACTAAAGGATATGTTAGTACATCATTTAATGCAACAATTACTGGATGGAACATATTCCCAGATGTCTCTAGCACTGTTAAAGTTGATATACTTAAAGCAACGTATGCAGACTTTCCAACAATGACATTAATTTCTGGTACTAATCCGCCAAGATTAACCGCAGAAACAAAAAATACTGGCACAACAACTGGTTGGACCAGCAATACTATAACTGCTGGAGATATTCTAGAATTTAGAATTAACGCCACACCAGCAATTGTTTCTGCATCCCGCGTCACTATTGTTCTTGCATTAGGATAATAAGATGGAAAACTGGATACTTTTTTCAGATTCATTACCAGCAGAAAATTTACCCATAGCATTTGAAGATGATGTTGGAAATTTATATGAAGGTTATATGCACTCAGATAAGTTATATGTTGCTATACAAGGTCCAGATGAAGAATTTATAGGAACTGCCTTGAGGTGGAGGCAACTATAACATGGCGATAATTTTACAAACAGTTGGAGAATCTGTAGGAACAAATGGAACTACAATTGCAGCAATACTGCCCACAGGATTAACTGTTGGCGATTTAATGATCGCACTTTTTTATTCAAGAGCTACTGGCGGCGGTAAATCTGTTGCAATATCTACTGGCTGGACTGAAATATATAATAACCTCGGAACTGGTGGTCTTATTGCTGGTTGGTGGAAGCAGTGGAATAGCGGTGATGCTGCACCAACAATGACACAGACTTCATTTACTACTGGCGCATCTGGTGATACAACATTGCTGCAAATATTGAGATTATCTGGAACAGATACAAGAAGTCCTATTGCTAATGTTGGAACTGTTGGAAACTTTGCTGCTAGTACAACAACTATTGGACCAATATCTGCAAGTAGCATTGTTCTTGATCCAAATAATATGGCAATGATTCATGCTGGAAGACTTGATGATGCTGGTTCCAGCTTATCTACTACTGGAGATGGATTATCTTGGCAACCACCATCTGGTACAACTAGCAAAACATCATCAACTGCTGGTTCTGATGCTGCTGCAATGTATTTTTATGCCAATAACACAACAACAAGTGCAGTGACATTAACAGATAAAACCATAACAATAGGAGCCAGCGGCGTTCTTTTTGCCAGTACTGGTGTTTTATTTGAACTAAAAGCAGCGAAACCATATTCCCAAGCTATTATAATATAGATCGCCTAAATATTGAAATAAACCCAGAACTTCTTGGGATCTAGCATAAATCGTAAGAGAAAAACTATGGCAAATCCAACCTCTAGAGAAGAATTAAAACTGTACTGCCTGCGGAGGTTGGGGTTTCCTGTCATTCAGCTAAACCTCGACGACGATCAGATTGAAGACAGAATAGACGAATCGCTTCATGTGTTCCAAGAGTTTCACTTTGATGGCACTCGAGAAATACTTCTGAAGCATCAGGTCACGGCTGAGGATCAAACGAACGGATACATTAATCTAGCGAATACATCTCCTGATATTATCGGAGTGACAAAGCTGTATCCGGTTCCTTCGCAGGCTGTTTCTACTTCTGCTTCGTTCAATATGTTCGACATAACGTATCAGATTCGACTCAATGAACTCTATGACTTCACTTCTGCTGATTACGTTTACTTCGTTCTTGCTCAACAGCATCTTCGTACTCTTGAAATGTTATTCGTTGGTGAGCAGCCAATTCGATTCAATCGTTACAATAAAAAAATCTACGTTGATGTAAACTGGACAAAGAAGATTGCCGTTGGTAATTTTATGTTGGTGCACTGCCGGCAGGTTCTGGAAGATTCAGATGAATTCTGGGGAGACGTCTGGCTCAAGAAATACACCACCTGCTTGATCAAAGAGCAGTGGGGAAACAACCTCAAAAAGTTTGCTGGAGTTCAGCTTCCTGGCGGTATTTCTCTGAACGGTCAACAGATCTATGATGAAGCTATACAGGAAAAGGATAAGTTGGAAATAGAGCTGAGAGATGTGTACGAAGAGCCCACAGCCTTCATTATAGGTTGAAGTAAGTGCCTACAAACATCTTCTTCAACCAATTTAACGCAAGGAACGAACAGTCTCTTTACGAAGAGCTGATTGGAGAAGTCGTACAGATTTATGGCATCGATTCATACTATCTACCGAGAGAATCTGAATCGTCGTTCGATTTAATATTTGGAGATGACCCAACCAAGAAATATGATGCAGCCTATCCTGTCGAAGTATACATAAAGAACGTTGATGAATTTGAAGGCGGCGACTTCTTCACGAAGTTTGGAATCGAAGTCAAAAAGCAAGTTCGCTTAATTTTACCAAATCGAGCATTCAAGCAGCGCGTTCCTTCAACATATAGCAGACCTCGTGAAGGCGATTTGCTTTGGCTCACAAACTTCAATGCTCTGTTTGAGATTAAATTTGTCAAAGAAGAGAACTTCTTTTATGCATTCGGTCAAGAGCATCTATATGGCTATGAACTTGTTTGTGAGAAGTTCCGTTACAATGACGAGAGAATGGAAGTGGGAGTAACTGAGATAGAAGATAAGATAGACGAAATCATTACTGCATACGAATACACAATGCAGGCTAATGGAGCGTCAACATACACTATATCGGAAACCGTATATCAAGGGGCGAACCTTGTGGCTGCAATTGCGACTGCAGATGTTTGTCGTTGGGATAAGCCCACTCGAATATTGGAACTCAAGAATATTAAAGGAGTGTTCACTGCAAACGCTCAAGTATTTGGAGTCACCAGCGGAGCCACGTGGTCCATTGCCTCTTTTGATACACTAGACGATTCAAATTCGGACCAGAATGATAACACATTGCTTCAAGAAGAAGCAGATGTATTCTTAGACTTCTCTGAAGAAAATCCATGGGGTGATCCGTAATGTTCGTCAACACACACTTTTACCACAGAACCATTCGAAGATGTGTTGTTGCATTCGGAAACCTGTTCAACCAAATAACGTTGATCAAGTATGCCAAAGGTACTTTTGACGAACTCGAAAGAATCACGGTTCCAATATCATATTCTGGAAATGAGAACTATGCTCAGCGTTTGTTGGGAAACCCAGACATCCCCACTGCAGTTCAAATCAAACTTCCAAGAATGTCGTTCGAGATAACCGATGTTTCGTATGATCCCTCTAGAAAACTTTCGTCATTTGAGGAAGAGTGTGCGGTTGTTAATGGTGTGACAGCTACAGTAAAATCTCCGACTCCCTATAACATAGGGTTTGAATTGAACATATACGTCAGGAACATGGAAGATGGCACACAAATCGTAGAGCAAATTCTACCCAACTTCAATCCAGACTATACATTCGCCATGACATACATTGACGAAATGAATTTGGTAAAGAACACTCCAATTCTTTTAGAAAGCGTATCTCATTCGAATGGATTTGAAGGAGACAATGAGACAGTTCGTTATGTCACGTGGCGGTTGACGTTTACGATGAAAACGTACATGTATGGTCCAGTAACAAACGCAAGATCTATTATTCGTACTGCTCATGCCAATACTTGGATAATGGGAGCCAACACTCCAGCATCGATGATTACTGTAACTCCAGATCCCCCGACTGCCAATTCTGCTGATGAGGCATATGGATTCGATACGGTGATAATAACGGATCCTAATTATTGAGAACAATTAAATGAACAGCGAACTAGACAATTCGTTAGCTAATATATTTGAAACCAAAGAAGAAAAGCGTTCTCCGATGATAATCAACCAAGCCCCAGAAGTTGCCGATAAAGATTATCAGGCTGAGGCTGACGTTGAGTATGTTCGTGCGAATCTATACGATCTTATGGGAAATGGATCAGAAGCCATCAATCAAATGATGCAGCTAGCAAAAGAATCTCAGCATCCAAGAACATATGAAGTTCTTTCTAACTTCATTAAGAATATGGGTGACGTTGGCGATAAACTCATACAGCTTCATAAGTCTAAAAAAGAAATGACAGAGGCAGGAACCAAACAACCTTCCGGAATAAATGTTGAGCAGGCTGTGTTCGTTGGAAGTACAGCAGATCTGCTAAAGAAAATAAAACAAAATGCAGATTAAGTCATATCTATCTAACCCTCGGCTAAAGCGCGAAGGGCAGCAAGTTTCACTTTCTCAGCAGCAAGTAGAAGAATACATTCGCTGCGCCAATAATCCAGTATACTTCATAGAGCATTACATGAAGGTTGTGACTCTGGACAAAGGTCTCGTACAAATCAGTCTTTATGATTATCAGAAAGATATCATTGATTCTTGCCACAACGAACGTAAAGTTGTAATGAAGATGACTCGACAGTCTGGAAAAACGACCACCACCGTTGGATATATTCTATGGTACATTCTCTTTAACGAAATGAAGACTTGCGCGTTGCTTGCCAACAAGGAACGTACTGCTCGTGAGATTCTTTCTCGACTTAAACTAGCATATGAAAATCTACCAATATGGATGCAGCAGGGTGTGGTTGAATGGAACAAGGGTTCTATTGATCTTGAGAATGGATCGAAGGTCGTGGCAACTTCGACCTCTTCATCTGCGATTCGAGGCACAACTATATCGCTTCTCTATCTTGACGAATTTGCATTCGTACCGAACAACATCGCCGATGAGTTCTTCTCTGCCGTGTATCCAACTATTTCTTCTGGTACGACTTCAAAGATTATAATGTCATCGACGCCGAATGGCATGAATCACTTCTATAAGATATGCACTGAAGCCAAACAAGGCAGAAATGGATTCAAACTCATCGAGGTCAATTGGAGAAAAGTCCCAGGAAGAGACGAGAAATGGGCTGACGATCAACGAGCGACTCTGGGTGAAGATAAGTTCTTGCAGGAAATGGAAGGTGAATTCCTCGGCTCGGCTGGGACGTTGATTTCAACCACGGCACTCAAGTCGCTCTCATTCGTTGATTTTTTGAAAGATATCCTCGGCGGTCTGCAAATCTATACAGAAGTTCAGGCGAAGAAGAATTACGTTCTTGTTGCTGATACTGCTAGAGGAACAGGTCTGGACTATTCGGCATTCGTGGTTGTCGATATTGATGAAGTTCCATATCGAGTTGTTGCCAAATATCGCAACAACCTCATCTCACCAATGCTCTTTCCAAACATCATCGTTCAAGCAGCTAAATACTATAACAATGCGTTTCTACTGATTGAAAATAATGATGCCGGCAGTCAAGTCGCCGATACCATTCTCAATGATCTAGATTATGATAATATGTTCTACACCGAAGAACTTCGTGGAACGACTCACCTAAATCAGAGAAGGGGAGCAGTAACTGGAGTTAGAACCACCAAGAAAGTCAAGAGGCTTGGGTGTAACGCTCTAAAGTCTCTCGTCGAAAGCCAGAAGATCATCATTGAAGACTACGATATCATCAATGAGCTTGCGACCTTTATTCTGAAGAGAGACACATACCAAGCCGATGATGGCTGTAATGATGATTTGGCAATGTGTTTGGTCCTTTTCTCATGGATGACTACCCAGCCGTTCTTTAGAGATCTGACCAACACCGATATACGACAAAAATTGTTTGACGAGAAAATAAAGCAAATGGAAGAAGAAATGCTACCGTTTCCAACAAACAACGATGAAATTCAAAAAACAGAAAATTATATTGTAGAAGACGGAATTGTTTGGGAATCAGGACCGGAAGGAGTCAGTCGCCACTATGAGAGAATATTCTGATCGAACCCAATTTTTATAAATACAGTTAGTTCCAGAAGAACTAAGAACAATTTTAACAGGAGATTAACATGGCTGAATTTAATTTAAAATCGCCTGGAATACAGGTCAGAGAAATTGACTTTACAGGACAGAACCAACTGCAGCGCGGAATCACAACAGGCGGGCACGCTGGTGTATTTGATTGGGGTCCTGCAGAGACTGTCGTAAAAGTTTCAAACGAAACTGGTCTTCTAAGAACATTCGGCAAACCTACCGAAAATAGCGCGCTTTCTTTCATGTCAGCCGCCAATTACCTTCGCTACTCGAACAGCCTCGTTATAGTACGAGCAGTAAATGCCAATACATATTCCACAAATTACGATCTGGCTTCTAGAAACTCTTCTGTAGGAATAAAGAGAGCGGATTATTTACTTCTCGGGCAGTTCTCTCTAGATGCATCTAAGTCCGCAGTATGGGCAACTTCAAACACGAACGTTTCCGTTACTATAGAATCTCCTATAGGTGGTGGTGGAAGTAATGCTCTTGCATATGTTGCGAATACTGCCGGACAGGTGTTCTCTCCTGGTGCTTTGAGTGGAGTTACTATCACTTATGGTGGATCTGGATACGCCGAGTCACAATTTCCTTTAACAGTATTCTTGGCAAATACCTTAAATTCCGCGCAAAACGTATCGGCGAATTTGCAACCAGGCACTGTAGGCTTCTCTAGCTACACTCTCATGGGAAACACTCCTCTTCTGATTAAGAACAAGACCGAATTCCAAGATGAATACTTCTACACCGAAGATGAAGCCACTGGGCAGATAAGCGCCACATATTCAACATTGGGCAGTTTCGTTGCTCGTTGTGCAGGCGCATTGGGAGACACTTTAAAAATATCAGTTTGCGACGGAAAGCAAGCATGGTTCTCCAACATCGCCGGTTGGGAAAATATGACGTCAAGTAATACATCTGAAACTGATCCTTCGATGTGGATATACTCAGACGAATTCGATAGTTATCCGGACACTTCCGATTGGGCTGCAGAGAATGGCGTTGCAAATGACGAAATGCACATTATCGTTATCGACACTTTAGGAGTATTCACTGGAGTTGTAGAAGGAGTTCTTGAGAAATTTGAAGGCGTTTCGAAAATGAAAAACGCCAAAATTAAAAATGGAGCATCAAACTACTACAGAGATGTAGTACTGAAACAATCCAACTACGTGTTTCCAATGGCACATCCAGGAACAAATACAGTTCTCTGGGGAACCAACTCAACTACGCCAACTGCCAACTTGAGACCCGGAACGTCAGATAATGCGACATCAATTGGACCGCTAACTAATGGAAATGCCGGTTCAATTAGTGACGATCAAATTATAACTGCATTGACTGTTCTGCAAGATAAAGTTGCCGTTGATATCTCTCTTCTATTCACCGGCGATGCCAGCTTGGAAGTTAAAAGAAAGGCTCGACTTGTCGCAAATTCAAGAAAAGATTGTGTTGCATTTATCTCTCCGAGTCTTGATGCGGTCAAAGACCCATACAATCCAACGCAAGCCATAATTGAAGAATCTAGAGACATGTCGCCATCAAGTTATTTGGTTTATGATAGCGGATGGAAGTGGCAGTACGATAAGTATGCTGACAAGTATCGTTGGGTTCCGTTGAACGCCGATATCGCCGGTCTTTGCGCAAGAACAGACCGGACTAGAGACCCTTGGTTCAGCCCAGCTGGTACCACTCGCGGGCGAATTCAGAACACCATTAAGTTGGCATATAATCCGACTCAGGGTCAAAGAGATAGATTATACAAACAGGCGATCAACCCTGTTGTGACTTTCCCAGCAGAAGGAACGATTCTCTTCGGTGACAAAACGTACACCCAGAAAGATACCGCATTTAGTAGAATTAACGTTCGCCGTTTGTTCATTACTGTTGAGACGGTAATCTCTCGTGCGGCTAGAGCCAGCCTGTTTGAGTTCAATGATGACTTTACCAGATCGCAGTTTGTGAACTTAATTGAACCGTTCCTGAGAACGATCAAAGGTCGTCGTGGTATATTCGACTATCAAGTAGTCTGCGATTCGACGAACAATACGCCCGATGTAGTTGATGCGAATCAATTTATTGGCGATATCTACATCAAACCTGCCAGAAGTATCAACTACATTCAGTTGAACTTCGTTGCTGTTAGAACTGGGGTGGAGTTTAGTGAGGTGGTTGGTCGCATCTAATGCGGCTAACCATTTTCAATGAAACAACGGATAAATTAGGAGAAACAAAATGGCTTTTGATGTAACACAATTTAGAGCTGCGCTGATAGGGGATGGAGCAAGACCAAACTTGTTCCAAGCAGAATTATCATTCCCGGACTATGTTAGTGGAGGAACTCTGGCTGGAGTAAAGAGTAGATTTCTCATCAACTCGGCACAACTTCCGGAATCTAATCTTGGCACAGCACCACTTTACTACTTCGGTCGTGAAGTGAAGCTGGCTGGGAATAGAACATACTCGCCGTGGACAGTGAACATAATCAATGACGAAAACTTCGATCTTCGCGAGGCATTCGAGCAATGGATTGGTGGAATTAACTCACCGGAAGGCAATATTCGAGACATTCGAGCATCGACCCTAGATAATGGATACGGTGCTGATGCTAGTGTTACTCAGTATAGCAAAACGGGAATTCCAGTCAAAACTTACAAGTTTATTGGACTGTTTCCTGTTAATATTTCGCCTATTGATTTGAATTGGCAGTCTAACGATGCCATTGAAGAATTCCAGGTGACGTTTGATTATCAATACTGGACAGATGGCGGAAGCGACCTCGGTCAGGCTCTGGCTCTTGGCGCCACAGTCCTTGGTGAAATTTTTGATTGAACTCTGGGGGGGAGAGAATTCTCTCCCCCATTTTTTTCTATGATTGGAGAATTAAATGGCGATTAAGCTCTTCGGCTTTCAGATTTCTAGAGGGGACGATAACCAACCTCCTCAGACTCCCATTGCCCCGCAAATGGAAGATGGCGCTCTTAATATAGAAACAGGAGGTCACTATGGAATCTATGTTGATCTTGACGGGTCATATAGAAGCGAAGTAGATCTAATCACAAAATATCGTACGATGTCAATGCAGCCAGAAATGGATGGGGCTATTGAAGACATTATCAACGAAGCTATTGTGCACGATGATCGCGGTCAAATCGTTAAGATTGTTTGCGAAGAACTCAAGCAACCAGACAGAATCAAGAAAATGATTCGCGATGAATTTGATGTTCTTCTCAAGATGTTGGACTTCGGAAATGAAGGATCCGACATCTTTCGGCGCTGGTACATTGATGGTCGCCTTCCCTACAACGTCGTAATTGATCAGGAAAACCCAAGAGCCGGGATTATCAATCTGATCTACATTGATCCGAGAAGAATTCGTAAGATTCGTGCAATCAAGAAAGACAAAAATCAACAAGGCATTAACGTTGTTGTTGGCACCGAAGAGTTCTACGTTTATAACGAGAAGCTGGTGAACAATAATGCGCAGAACCCGCAGATCACTGGCAACTTTGCTGGATCAATCAAGCTGGCAAAAGACTCAGTCGTATATGTAACTTCAGGTATGATGGATCCAGCCAAATCCACAATACTGTCGTATTTACACAAAGCAATTCGACCAATGAACCAGCTGCGCTTCGTTGAAGACGCAACGGTCATATATCGTGTATCAAGAGCACCAGAAAGAAGAGTGTTCTATGTTGACGTTGGTAACATGCCGCGCAACAAAGCCGATCAATATCTCAAAGATGTAATGACGAAATTTAGAAACAAGCTGGTATATGATGCTGCGACTGGAGAAGTTCGAGATGATCGCAAGCACATGTCAATGCTCGAAGACTTCTGGATGCCAAGAAGAGGCGAAGGAAAATCAACAGAAATCACTACTCTTCCAGCCGGACAAAACCTTGGCGAAATGGACGACGTTCTTTATTTCGAGAAGAAACTCTACCGGGCACTTAATGTTCCGGTTTCTCGCCTTGAAGCTCAACAAGGATTCTCACTCGGTCGTTCTTCTGAGATTACACGAGACGAATTGAAGTTTGATAAGTTCATTGACAAACTGCGTTCAAGATTCAGCACGCTGTTTGATGAACTTCTTGAGCGTCAACTTGCTCTGAAGGGTATTTGTACTGTAGAAGAATGGCATGAATTCAAACAGTATATTCACTACGATTTCATTAAGGACAACAACTTTACTGAACTGAAAGAGGCTGAGCTTCTGCAGAACAGAATGCAAACTCTGCAGATTCTTGATCCGTATATCGGTCGCTTCTTCTCAGAACAATGGGTGAAGTCGAAAGTTCTTCGCTTCAACGAAGATGAGATTGCAAAGATGCAAGAACAAATGGACGAAGAAGCTCAAGAACAGGCTGAGAAAGAAGCTGCTGCACAACCGGCTCAAGGTGAAGATGATGATGGTTCTCGAGATCAACAGCAGCAACAGCCGCAGCAACAAGGAGGCGCAAAAGGTCAATCTGATGATCGTGTTGCGCAAATAAATAATCAAGTTAAACAGCTCGCTAAGGGAGATCAATAATGTCATTCGCTAAATTTGCACAAGAAAAAGATGCGGCTTCTTTCAGAGAGGCGTTTCTTGAGAGAATTCAATCAGCCGTTGCTGATGAGATTGAGCAGCAGAAGATTGCTGTGGCTCAGTCCATGTTCGGAAGCGATGATCAACTCGAAGAAGAAATGTCAGACGAGGAGCTTGATGAATTCCTCGATTCGCTGTCAGAAGAAGAGCTTCAGGCTCTGGCAGAAGAAGCCAAGCAGATTTAAGTGACCATGAAGAAGTTTTCTGACATCAGAAGAGAGCAACTCTCTAACGAACAAGAAGAAGTCTTGGAAGAATCACATCCAGATCTTCCAATGACCATTCTTCTTGTTCGCAAAGGGATACGCATATTTCCTACGGGAGATAGAGTTGCTCTTTACACCAATTCAAAACTGGGCGTAGATGTCTCGATTACTTACGGAGAACATCTGCGCAATGCAATTAAAGGATATGGTAAACTGACGAAAGCTCTTGAAGAAGATTACGAAGAAATTGATGAGTCTTATTCGGTAATGAGAAGATTGGAAACAATAGCAAACGGAAGCCAAGACGGCGACGTTCCTATGGCAAATGGAGCAAATGCGAAAGTCAATCCAGTCATAGCTAAATATATTCTGACATTACACTCAGTGCTGACTCCAGAAAACCAGAAAGCAGTTAAAGCCATGTTAAATGGATCGCCGAAAGATTTCGCCAAGTTAGCGCAGTTCGCTCAACAAACGGCACCAACGATAGGAAGCTAAAATGATTACTCAGCCAAACGTAGTGAACTCTAGAGTATTATATGACAGCGGTGAAAAAACAGTCATACAAATTATAGGATACTACACAGCAGCATGTACTGCCGCAAATACAGTCGTAGTTAATCCGAAAGCATTAAGGTTTGCAAATACTCAGCAGTATTGCTCAGTTTCCGTAGACAAAGTTGAATATCAATCGAGCATGAGCGGATTCGTTTCGCTTGAATGGGAAGGAACGAGCAATTCTTCTTTCTTCGTTCTTGGTCTAGGCTCCGGAACTATGCCACTTGGAGCATACAATGAAGCAGCCGGACCGACAGGAAACATTAAAGCCGTTGTTGTCAATGCTGCAGCAAACGATAACTTCTCGGCAACGTTGACCTTATTGAAGGCAGAAGGATATGCAAACGCCATGGCATATTTCGGAGACGGTCGACCATAATGTTAACATTTTCGCAGTTCCTTTCCGAATCCGGTCCTAGAATTAAAATCGTAAAGATTAGATTCCGCGGCGGAAAAGTTCAGAGAAGGAAAAAAGTATCCAATGTAAAAGGATACAAACTCAAGGGAATGAAACTTGTTCGCATGAGTTCGCAAGAAAAAATACATCGGAAGATGGGAGCAAGGAAAGGTAAGATAAAGAGAAGAGCAAAAATGGCTCGATCAATTATGAACAGAAAGAGAACAATGCGCCGTAGACATTCAATGGGGTTATAAGAAATGCCAAGAAAAGGCGGAAAGAAAACAAGGGGTAAATGAGAGATGAGACTCATATCAGAAGTAACCGAATCGATTCAGTATATTGTAGAATCCAAAGAAGATGGTGGAAAAAACTATTTTCTCAATGGCATCTTTCTGCAGACTGAACAATACAATCGCAATCAGCGCCTCTATCCTATGTCAATAATGGAAAGAGAAGTCGCCAGATACAACAAAGAATATATTGATACCAAGCGCGCATTCGGCGAGCTCGGTCACCCCGATACGCCTTCAATCAATCTGGATCGTGTATCTCACATGATCGTTGATCTTCACAGAGAAGGCAATAATTTCGTTGGTAAAGCCAAAGTAATGGATACTCCATACGGAAAAATTGTAAAGAATTTTATGGACGAAGGAGCATCGTTAGGTGTTTCTTCCAGAGGTCTGGGTTCTCTCGTTCCTACCAAAGAAGGAAAGAATATTGTCCAGGATGACTATCATCTTGCTACAGCGGCAGATATAGTGGCAGATCCTTCTGCTCACGATGCTTGGGTTCAAGCAGTATATGAGTCGAAAGAATGGATCTTCGATAATGGCGTAATTCGTGAAGCAGAAATTGCTAGTATTAGAAAAGAATTGGTAAAAGCTCCTAAGAAGGATCTCGAAGCAACTCAATTACGCCTGTTCGAAAAGTTTTTAAATAAACTTTGAGAAAAAACATTTTTTATAAATAATAGCATATACTAAGGAGTATTCCAATGACAGTACGTTCACTTTCAGAAGCTGCCGCTGACGTTCTTACAAGATCTCAGGCGAGCGCAGACAAGGAGCCGATGCATACGCTCGGCGGAGCTGAGGTTCAAGATCTCGGTGGTGCAACAATAACTAATCCTGCTGGTAACGACGTTGGTCGTCAGGCTGCTGCGAAAATCTCGCAAGCTGCCAAGCCTGGTCCGGCTCCGAAACTTGGCGCGATGCCGATGACGAAAGTCGCTGGCGCTGTTGCTGAAGAAGTTGACGAAGATGAAGAGGAAGATCTTATCGACGAAGATGAAGAGGAAATGACTCTTGACGAGAAGCGTCAAATGATCCGCGCCAAGATGAAGGATATGTCTTGCGCTGAAGACGTCGATGCCATCTTTGCCGGTCAAGAACTTTCCGAAGAGTTCAAGCAGCGCGTAACGACAATCTTCGAAGCAGCTGTTATTGCTCGTGCAGTTGCCGTCGTTGAAGAACTCGAAGCGCAAATCCTTGAAGGCGCTGCTGAGTCAGTAGAAGAAATCAAACTGGAACTCGAAGAGCAAATGAGTGCTTATGCCTCATATGTCGCCAAAGAGTGGCTGGCTGAGAACCAAGTAGCTGTACAAGCTGGTCTCAAAGCTGAGATCATGGAAGAGTTCATCGACGGTCTGCGCGGTCTGTTCGTCGAGCACAATATAAATATCCCCGACGAAGAAGTTGACGTCGTAGAAGCCATGGCAGAAGAAATGGCTGCACTTCAGGAACAGCTAAACAAAGCGCTGAATCTGAATGTCGAGCTGGTAGAAGCCATCAACGAAGCCTCCAAAGAATCAATCGTATACTCAGTTTGCGAGGGTCTCACCGCCACGCAAGCCGAGAAAGTAAAAGCTCTCGCAGAGGGAGTAGAGTTCACCACAGAGGGTGAATATCAAGATAAAGTAGAACTCATCAAAGAGTCATACTTTAACGGTAAGGTGAAACAACCACGTGTTCAATCCTCAGTAGCAGCAAAAGAAATGCTGGCGGAACAATCATCAGACTACACGGAAACGTCGCCTCTGATGGAGAAGTACGTCTCGGCAATTTCCAGAACTCTCAATAAGTAAATTAGGAGACTATAATGTATCTTTCAGAAAATTTAGAAAAGAAGTGGGCACCAGTCCTCGACCACGGGGAACTTGGCGCTGTCACTGATCCCTACAGACGTTCCGTAACAGCTATCATTCTTGAGAACCAAGAGCAGATGCTGATCAAGGAAGGCTCAATCCTCAACGAAACCTCACCGGCTAACATCACTGGCTATACTGGCGGCTCAACTGCCACTGGTCCAGCTGCCGGTTTTGACCCGATCCTGATCTCGCTGGTTCGGCGTTCGATGCCCAACCTGATGGCGTACGATGTCTGCGGCGTTCAGCCGATGACTGGTCCGACAGGTCTGATCTTCGCAATGCGTTCGAAGTATGCTAATGCTACGAGTCAGCTGACCGAAGCTTTCTACAACGAAGCCAACACTGCCTTCGCTGGTACTGGTACGCATACTCCATTCGGTCTGCTTTCTGGTCAGAACTCAACTCAGGCTAACACCGTCAACCCCGCTAACACCTCAATCTCTGCTGCCTTCGGTCTGGCAGATATCGGTATTGGTTTTGCTACGGCGACTGGTGAAGATCTGGGCGGCACTGGTTCACCTGCTATGGGTTCAATGGGCTTCTCGATCGAGAAAGTTACCGTAACTGCCAAGACTCGCGCTCTGAAGGCTGAGTACACGATGGAACTGGCTCAGGATCTTAAGGCTGTTCACGGTCTGGATGCTGAAACAGAACTGTCGAATATTCTTTCGACAGAAATCCTTGCTGAAATCAACCGCGAAGTTATTCGTACTATCTATGCTACGGCTGTGATCGGTGCAAGAACTGCTAACACGGTTGGAGTGTTCAGTCTTGCAACTACGAACGGCGATACCGATGGTCGTTGGCAGGTTGAGAAGTACAAGGGTCTTATCTATCAGATCGAGCGTGAAGCCAACAAGATTGCCAAAGACACTCGTCGCGGCAAGGGCAACATAATCATCTGTTCAACTGACGTTGCTTCGGCTCTGGCTATGTCCGGTCTTCTGGACTATAACTCGGCTCTGAAGGATCAAGTTAGCCTGCAGGTTGATGACACTGGTAGCACATACTGCGGTACGCTCTTCGGGCGCGTCAAAGTATACGCCGATCCGTACTCACTGACCTCGGCTACTTCTGCGATTTCTAACGATTTCGTTGTAGTTGGCTACAAAGGTTCAATCGCGTATGACTCGGGTCTGTTCTACTGCCCATACGTTCCGCTCCAAATGGTTCGCGCAATTGATCCTAACACCTTCCAGCCGAAAATCGGCTTTAAGACTCGTTATGGAATGGTTGCCAACCCGTTTGCTGGTGGATCGGCTGTTGATGCTGGCGTCCTTAGCAACAACAGCAATATCTACTACCGCAAGTTCATGATCACGAACCTGAAGTGATCGTTTCAAGCTGAATAACAATAACTAGATCGTTGTTGTATTGGGGAGCCGCAATGGCTCCCCATTTTTTTGCCTTATAAATACTCAGTGCCCACTGGAAGAATCAAATGAGCTGCAACGAAGATCTAAACAAGAATTTACTGCAAGGATCGAAATTTAAATTGATGTTCGATCGTTTGCCGGACGTTTCGTTTTTCTGCACCGAAGTCAATATACCAGGGCTTTCTCTGTCCGAGAATACGAGAGCAACACCATTCATTGATTATAAACTTGCCGGAGACAAAATAACATACAGTCCACTTGAGGTGACATTTCTAATCAACGAAACCCTTTCTCCTTGGAAAGATGTTCATGATTGGATGAGAGGTCTTGGGTTTCCCACCAACTTCGATGAATATAAGAATCTTTCTGCATTACAAGCAGCTAAATTGTATCCTGGATTGGCCAATTTTAGTACAGAAAGCCCGCAGTATTCTGATGGCAGGTTAGCGATATTCACGAACAAGAACAACCCTGTTGTGACGATATCTTTTAAGGATCTATATCCAATTGAAATTTCTTCTATAGACTTTGGAACGAAAATGACTGCGGAAACCACTATATCCGGAACAGCTAGATTTGCTTTTATGTACTACGATTTCGTTTAGAGATTATATAATAAGGCTTAAACCGACAGTATGATTATACCGAGTTGTGCGATGATTGTAAAGTTGTTTTTCTACTGTATAATTTATCTTTTCATACTTTACTTCTGTAGGAAAGTGGGTTATAATTGACGTTGTTTAGTAATGGATTTTGTTATGCAACCAGCATCTCTTGAAACTTTGCTCGATATGTGGGAAAAAGATGCCGTCATCAACATGACGGATCCCGGAGCAGAACTCATTCGTATTCCAGTAATTCATGCCAAATATGTTCGGCAGTTATCCGCACATTCACTTTCTTCCAAGAAGTGGGGTATGGAGATCAGCAAACTTCGTAAACTCAAGTGGGAGTATTACAACGGCAGGTTGGATGATGATGATCTTAAAAAGTATGGCTGGCAACCATTCAAGTTTCTGTTGAAGTCAGACATATCCGTATACATGGATGCTGATGATGATCTCTTGAAACTTCAAACCAAGAAAGCAGTTCACGATGAGGCAGTTCAGTTTTGCAATGCTGTGTTGAAAGAACTCTCGAATCGCACGTGGCAGTTGAAGGAGTATTGCTCGTGGGAGAAGTTCATACAAGGACAACATTGATGGCATATGACATAAGAATAACAAAACACAACGAAGCATTTGTACGAATAATCTGTGAGCCTGGTATTCTAGAAGAACTGGCTGAGTTCTTCACCTTCTATGCTGATGATTACAAGTTCTCTCCCATGTACAAACGAAAAGTCTGGGACGGGAAAATTCGTTTGCTCAATAAAAAGACAATGCAGCTGCCTCATGGTCTTTCGTTCTATGTTTGCAAAATAGCCAGAGACAAGGGATATACTTGCCTAAACGAAACCAACAAAGAAACCAACTTCACTATAAAAGATGCCGAGTTCTTTGCCAGTGCTCTCAAGCTACCAATGGAACCGAGAGACTATCAGCTGGCTGCATTTGCTACTTCTATTCGTTCTAACAGAAGGCTAATCCTTTCTCCTACGGCATCAGGTAAATCTCTTGTCGCATATTTGATCATTAGGTTTCTACTTCAGTTTGAGTGTAAGCAAGGTATTCTTATTGTTCCGACCACTTCTCTTGTTGAGCAAATGTATGGAGACTTTGAAGATTACTCTAAGAACAACAAATGGGACGTCGAGAAGACTTGTCAGAAAGTTTATGCTGGGTTTGAGAAGAGAATAATCAATCCTCTTCTGATTTCAACTTGGCAGAGCCTGCAAGATTTTCCTCCAAAGTATTTCTCTCCGTTCGATTTTATCATAGGTGATGAGGCTCATACGTTTAAGGCGAAGTCCCTCTCTTACATAATGAACAGCATGCACAACGCAAGGTTTCGCGTTGGTATGACTGGAACAGTAAAAGATACGCAAGTGAATCTTCTTTCAATCGAAGGGCACTTCGGACCAACCTACAAAGCCATCTCTACTAAAGAATTAATGGATAGAGGGCAGATTGCTCAGCTTCAAATCAAGTGCCTTGTCATATCACATCCAGAACATGCCAGAAAGAAAGCGTTTGATATGGATTATCAACAAGAAGTGGATTTCGTTGTGAGTAATATTGCACGCAATGAATATGTCAGAGACCTTGC
>Ga0181348_1000134_pt1 | contig 27978 bp, 29 predicted proteins | sample Su13VDMM110DN_FD_130092 | JGI IMG/M metagenome (GOLD analysis project Ga0181348, IMG submission 130092) | Freshwater viral communities from Lake Michigan, USA - Su13.VD.MM110.D.N | ecosystem: Environmental > Aquatic > Freshwater > Lake | place: USA: Michigan | collected 2013-07-16
ACCTGCGGCGGCAACAGCACCTGCGGCGGCAACAGCACCTGCGGCGGCAACAGCACCTGCGGCGGCAACAGCACCTGGGGCGGCAACAGCACCTGGGGCGGCAACAGCACCGACAACGCCATCCGCGTTAAGTCCAGAACAATTACAGGCCGTTAAAAAGTTAATTGATGCAGCTATGGCAGGGAAACCATAAGGTTCCTTTAAGGAAATAAGTCTAACACCCATGTTTTTTTATTCCTGGCATAAATACATTTAGAGCATATGCTCATACAATATAAAGGAATTTCAAAATGGCACAATTTACAAAAGTAAACGGCGACTTACTACCCGTACTGCGTTTAGATGCAACTTCATACACCAATGCTGGTGCAAATGCTGTTACTTCAGCGGCTACAGTACAACCTCAAGGTCCTAAATTAGACTTCTTTACTATATCTGCGGCTTCTTCAGGCGCGTTATCAGGTACTCAGGTTAGCGTTATTATTCAAACTGTTCAGGAATTAGCTACAGTTTACATCTATGAATATACAGATGGATCACCTGACACACTTGCTATGGCAGTATACCCAACAGGTGCTTGGGCAATTAATGACACATTGGGTGCTGATGCTAACATAATAGCTCAAGTCCGCGCAGCACTAACAGCAGCCGATGTAGCAAACACTGTAACTGCTACTGCAACAGCTACATTCACTGGTTAATACTTTACCGTGATGAAAAAACCCAAGTTTTTCTTGGGTTTTTTTACGGCTGTTAAATAGAGTATGAGTCATATTATCTCCTGTTACGTGTTATTTGACATTACCTCTACTGGTGTGTTAAATAGGCATCGTCCTAAAATCGATCTAGAGGTACAAGAGATGCAAGAGTGGATGCATACAAGAAATACACAATGTAACTTTGATACTATACAGCAAGTTATTTCTTTACGATCACAACCTGAGATAGTTAGAAAACCAAACAAGATCGATATCAGATTCGATACATTTTCTGACTTTGGATTTTTATATGAGCAGAATGAAGATCAGGTGTATCCTTGCTGGTCCTTTGATTTTTCTGTACAACATCCTAGTGTGTTTGATGATGGTATGCAAGAGTTGGGTGCATTATATACAGATTGTTCCGGAGTACCCATGTTAAAATGCAATACATCATGGGACAAATTAACGTCTATGTTAGATACAAGTGACGAATTCAGAAATATATTTTTTAAAGTCCTAACCAATGATTGATGAAACCAAGATACTTAAAAAGATGTCTAAGATCATACGTGATTCAGATATTAAGGCTATAGCTGACGTATTGATAGAACGGTATGATAATGGGGTATATCATCTGTTTGAGAAATACCAGATAAAAAAGATTAAAGGCTTATATGTAATCGATTGTCTTACCCATGCAGATGAACTATACTTTTATGCATTAAAGAATGCAGTAGCTTGGTGTATATTTGACAAACAAGTTAATGTATCTACTGCAAAACGAATATTAGTTTTAGATAAAGGACTAGTTGGTGCAGATTCTAATATACAACTACATAGAACTTTAGTAAGGAAAACCAAAAAAACAGAAGATAAGTTGATATACTTAGCTAAAATGGGAGAAGAAAAGCTAAAACGAGAGCAAATGGCTACTGAATTAGCTGGCTACTTAGCAGAATCTAAAAGGTGGCAAATGAAGAAGTTCGGTACAAAAAAGTAACACCAAAGATAAATACAGATATAACTTTGTTTGGATAAAAATATGAAACTAAATGATCTCGATAGTAAAAAACACGTTACTGCAACTAAGGCTTTGGCCGAGCAGTATGAAATGAATTTCAATGTAGAAGGATTGTCAATGACAGCCACTAGAACTATGCTACAAAAGGTTCGTGGGTTGATCAAAGAATCCAGAGATACTAACTCTTTTTACACTGATACTTCTAATTCCTCTTATATGAAGTTAGTTTTTATGGAGCAAGCATTAGCATCTCATTATGATGAGATTCGTTCACGCCCTCTACCAAAGATTGTTTTTGAGAATGAAGAAGTTGAAAAATCTCAAGTAGTTCTAGCTGCACAGGATGTAGTTGATTCTATTCAAAAGATGCAAGAAGAAGTAGGGGAGATTCTTCTCAAAGAACTTCCTGCATTAGTTGCAAGCATTGAATCTGAAATTGGTTCTAATGAGAGCCAGCAATATAATCAAGAAGTAACTCAATCACTTGATGCATTGGCTGCAACTCTTAAAGAAGCATTTGACGGTGTAAGAAATGCATTGAATGGCATCACTGGTCAGGGTTCTGGCTTTGCAGGTGGAGCAGAAGAAGCTGGTGCTGATATGGGTGCAGACTTAGGTGCTGAAGCCGGTGCTGATATGGGCGCTGATCTAGGTGCAGATATGGGTGCAGACTTAGGTGCCGAAGAAATGGCTCCTGCAGAAGAACCAGAATTAGGTAATAACGTAGGTCGTGCTAAAAGGTAATGCGTTTATTTGAGTTTAGCGGCCCTAAACAAGATGCAGCTAGATTAGTAGCAGTAATCAATCAACTGCAATCTAATATTGATACGGGCAAAGTAAAACCTAATTGGACTGTAGATGAGTTTTTAAATCTACTACAGTCCAATAATATCTCATTGGGTAAGCAGGATTTTTATGATATGATAAAAGTCCCCCCACTAAACACTTTAATCAGTAACACTCAAGGTAATGATATTGTTTTCAAAGGACAAGATCAGGGTGTAAATGCTAGTCCTGATGAAAATCAAAATGAAAAAGTAGTACAGCAAATGGCTCAAAGCGCCATGAACTAACATGATATCTCTTACCCATCAAGCCAATCAACAAGTTCAAAAAGTATTATCAAAAAGAGGTAAAGGATTAGGTATCAGAGTAGGAGTAAAAACTACTGGATGCTCTGGATTAGCCTATGTATTAGAATATGTAGATTTACCTAAATCTGAAGATATCAAAGTAGAATGTGATGGTTGCTTTCTATTCATAGATCCGAAAAGTTGTTTGTATCTTGATGGAATGACGATAGATTATGTACGTAAGGGCTTAAATGAAGGGTTTGAGTTTATGAACCCAAACGCTAAAGATCATTGCGGGTGCGGAGAGAGTTTTACCGTCTAACTAGTTTACCTAAAACGTTTGACTTATTGTAGTCAATCATGTATACTACTAATATGTATATACCAAACAAATATAAATACGAATCACTTTCTAAAACAACGATTGATGGATCAAGACGATATAATACACCAGACGGTGAAAAGTTACCTAGTGTAACTACTATATTGTCAGCTACCGAGTCAAAAGAGAAAAAAGAAGCATTGCAGAATTGGCGAAATAGAGTAGGTCCTAAAAAAGCACAAGAGATCAGTACAGAAGCAGCAGGCCGTGGTACACGAATGCATAAATGGTTAGAAGATTTTGTTAAGACAGGTACGTTAGGTACTCCTGGAAGCAATCCATATAGCATCCAAAGTCATAAGATGGCTACGTCTATCATATATCAAGGTCTTTCTAAATGTAATGAATATTGGGGAACAGAAGTTCCTCTATATTTCCCTAAAATCTATGCAGGAACTACTGATCTATGCGGTGTGCATGACAGCAGTGATGCTATTATGGACTACAAGCAGTCCAATAAGTTGAAGCGCCGAGAATGGATTGATGATTATTTTGTCCAACTTGCAGCATACGCACAAGCACATAATGAGGTACACGGGACAAAGATCCGTAAGGGTGTGATATTCATGTGTACCCAAGATAATATCTTTCAAGAATTCATTATTGAGGGTGCAGAATTCGACAAATATTCCACATTGTGGTTCAAAAGAGTTGAGGATTTCTACCTACAATTCATCTGACAGTTAGGGCTGTATAGTGATAAATAAATGTAATAGGAAGAGTTACATTTATGGCCATAGTCCAAATCTCAAAGATAACACAGCGATCAGGCAATCTAGTCGATCTACCACAATTAGACGAAGCAGAGTTTGGTTGGGCGTCAGATGAAAGAAGATTGTTTATCGGAAAAACCACTCCCAACGAGAATATCGAAGTATTAACTTCATATTCTAACGTAGTTTTTAGTCAGATTGTAGGTAGTGATGGTAGCAATCTTAATATCGAAGGGCCTACTAACGGGCAAGTGTTAACCTACGTTTCTAGTACTAATACCTGGGAAAACTACTCAGGTAATAATTCACAACTTAACGGTGAAAAGCTACAATTAGGGGATGTAGCAAATATTAGTATGGAGGGAGGTGCCATTGGATACGTCTTAGAAACAGACGGTATAGGTAATTTATCTTGGACTCCTAAAGGTACATTATATACTCCAATCATAGCATTATCAAATGCTACTCCAATAATAATGAGAGTGGCAAATACTACACCTTATACCAATAATGCAGCAGTAACTATTTCAGGCGTGTTGGGTACTAATGCTAACAGTATAGTTAATGGTCAATCATTTTATATCCAGGTTTCAGGTGATTTTGCTACGTCAGGTAATGTGGGGTTATATACTTCTCCGGGTACCGGTTCACCGGTTAATGGAACTGGATTGGTAGCTACAGCAAACACTGGTATAGCAACATCGTTAACAAGTGGTGCTGGTGGTACAACAGCAATCGCAGCAGGTGTAACAACGTCTGTGCAATATAATTCTAGTGGAACTCTTGCAGGGGACGCAGAGTTTACTTATAATACAGGAACTAAATCTATTGTATTGACCGGAAACATTAATGCAAATAGTGTTACTGCTAGTTCAGCGGTTACTGCTAATGTATTAGTTTCTACTATAACGACAGGCACTTCACCTATCACTGTTACTTCTACTACTAGAGTATCTAATCTAAGCGTGGCATATGCTAACGTAAGCGATTACAGTGTGGTAACTACACAAACTACTGGTACATTTTATCCTACTTTAGTTAGTTCTAATAGTACAAGCAATCTATCATTGGCATCTAACGCTAATCTATCTTTCAATGTAGCAACCGGAACTTTATCTGCAACTAGGTTAACAGGTGCATTGACTACAGCAGCACAGCCTAATATCACCTCAGTTGGTATATTGACATCAGTTAGTGTTTCTGGTAATGCAAACATTGGTAATATTGGTACTGGAATAATCACTGCTACCGGTAATGCTAATATTGGTAATATTGGTACTACTGGAGTCTTTGCTACTACATTATCTGCTACTGGTAATGCAAACATTGGTAACATAGGAACAGGAATAATCACTGCTACTGGTAATGCTAATGTAGGTAACATAGGTACTACTGGAGTTTATACAGCCACTTTATCTGCTACTGGTAATGCAAACATTGGTAACGTTGGTACTGTAATTATTACTGCAACTGGTAACGTAACTGGTGCTAATTTTATTACTAGCGGAATATTATCAGTAACATCTAATGCTAACGTCGGTAACTTAGGTACTAGTGGTAGAGTGATTGCTAGCATATTAGAATCAAATGTTAGTACTGGTACTTCACCATTAACTATTGCAAGCACTACTCGCGTTACTAATCTAAATGTTTCATATTCTAATGTATCTGATTATGTAGCAATGACTGCATTGACTACCGGAACAGTTTACCCATCGTTTGTGTCAGGTACTGCTGCTGCTAACTATTCTTTGGGGTCTAATACTGCTATCTATGCTAATATCGCTAATGGTGCATTCGTATCAAAAGAATTTGTGGGTAATATTACATCTAATTTAATCACTACTGGCGGAGTAGGTACATCAGGATCATTGACCGGCAATTGGGCATTATCATCAACTAGTAACCTAACATTAGGTACTGGGATACTTGATGCTACAGCAGGAACATTTAAATCTGTTACTTTAACAGCCGGCGCTAATTCTACAGCAGGAACTATTACTGGTAATTGGTCATTGTCTGTTGGTAGTACATTACAATCAACATATGCTGACTTAGCAGAATATTATAATTCTGATATTAGATATGAGCCGGGTACGGTAGTACAATTTGGTGGTGATAAAGAAGTAACTATAGCAACTAATGAGACTAATAAAGTTGCCGGAGTAGTATCAAGAGATCCGGCATACGGAATGAATGCAGGATGTAAAGGGATAGCAATCGCAATCGCATTGCAAGGAAGAGTACCTGTAAAGGTCTATGGAAATATATCTAAGGGTGATATGTTAGTATCAGCCGGTAACGGATTCGCTAAATCAATGGCTGAACCTAAGATGGGAACAGTTATAGGTAAATCATTAGAAGATTTCAGTGGTGCATCTGGTATCATTGAGGTAGCGGTTGGAAGGCTTTAAGAATAAATATATTAATAGGAACAAAAAATGTCAACATACGTTTTAATAGCAACAGATACAGCACAACAATCTGCTAATATCACAACCGATAAGATACGAATATCTACTGAGGGCCCAGTCTTATTTGCAGTTGGATTCCCCTTCTTAGAAGGTACTGGAAATATCACATGTGATACCGGCAACTTAACTGTTGTTGGTACTGGTACAGCATTCAATACTGAATTAGGTTTGGGTTGGTGGATAGGTGACGATAACGGAAATACTGTTGGAATAGTCAAATCGATAGAAGATAATGGTAATCTAACATTAACAACTGTATCAGGAGTAGACATAACAGATGATGCGTTTACATTAAATAAGTACGGAGTTCCTTATGTAGATATCGTGCTTGATCCTTCATCTTGCCCAACTGCTAGCGGAATCATCCCTTCAGGTGGAACTTTTAATAGCGTTATCGTTGGTCAAGGTAATGTGGTTTCATTTATTAGGGCAGGCGGTGCTAATGCTACATTTAGTATCACTGAGTTAGGAATGCCACATGCTGATACAGGTACTTCTGGGATAAATCTTCCACCGGCATTAGGTGGACCAACTGGTAACCCACCAGAATAATATAGTTTATAACTCAAAAAAAGCGACTTAGGTCGCTTTTTCCATTAAATGCCTAGTTACTTTTTTGTATAGAGTGATAAATACATTTATATAGCACAATACGGTGCTTCGTAATGACAACTCATTAACGGCGGCTAGAACCCGTAAACCCATAATAGGAGAAAACAAATGGGACGCCCTCTAAAAATAGCAAAAGCACAAGCAATATTAACACTAACTGACACTGCCGCATCCGGTAATGTAGTAACAGTTTCCCAAAATTTAACAACCTACGGAGTAATTGCTGGTATGTCTTTTATACCAGCAACTACAGTAGGTGGATTAACAGGTGGTACTACTTATTATGTGCTAACTGTATTATCAACAACTACATTTACTGCATCAGCCACTGACCTAAGTGCAAACCCAACACGTACTCCGGTAACATTAACTGACACCTCATCACAAACTGTAAGTTTATCTGTTGGTTTAGTAGATTCTGGTTTTCTAAATCCATTAAATGGTTCAAATACTGCTACCGGTAGTGAGACATTTGGTGTGGTTGGTGGTAATTCATCACTGTATGGGTCACAAGTTCGCACACAAGTAGCTATTGGTATCAGTGGTACAGGTACATTATATACACCAACAGCAGTTAATACTAGCGTAGTGGTAGTGGGTGTAGGAACTGATCTTGCTAATTTAACAACTGGTGCAGCAATTCAAATTGCTCAAGCTAATATCAATGGTAGTACTGATTTTGTTGATTTAGGTTTTGCAAGTGCAACACACGGTAATGTTTCAGTGGCTGTTGCAAATACCACAGTAATAGGTAGCATTATTGGAACTTCAGGTAATGCACAACTTCTTATAGTAGATATGCCAATTCAGTTTAGTGCAAATTTTGGTGGTTTAACTACAGGTACAACATATTTTGTTAAAACTATTGCTAATGCAGCCGCTTTAACAGTTTCTACTGAGCAAGGCGGAGAAGTTCAAGCTGTCACAGCTAATGCATCTGTAGTAGCTAATGCTCTTATGAATCGTGTTGAATTAACTGCTAATGCTAACATTGTCGCAAGTGATGCAGCATATGTGTATGCAAATGATGAGCAAGGTTACATCGTGCGTCAAAAAGGTAAGACAAAATATCTAGTTACTGGGTTAACAACTGGATTGACTGCACAATGCTTTACTGCAAACGTTGGTAATGCTGCGTTGACGCCAAATTCGATGAGTATCGTTTCGACTTCTGCTGCACCAGCTAATACTTATATACAGAGTCTTAATAATTACCAATCCCAAGTATTCCCAGACCAAGTCGCGCCAGGATCATTAGTTACTGATACAGTATATACCATCTTTACTGTTGGTACCACAGCCTGGACATCAGTTGGTGCAACAGCTAACATGACAGGTATTACATTTACGGCTACCGGTACTGGTTCTGGTACAGGGTTCGCTATTCTGTCTAATGCTAATCCTGATGTTATTGGCACATTTGGTACACCAGAAGCAGCAAATACTTATTACACACCGTCAAACCCAATAGTAACTATTCTAAGCGCATAGTTGAAACATGGCAGCGGTTAGTTCATTAAAGTTACAATCTCAGGCAACTACTGAGATAGCCGTGCTTCAAGTCCAAATTAAAAACGTTGAAGATAAAGTCAACGAGATTAAAGAGGACTTGAAGCAAGTTCATGAATGTTTGCATAGAAATTCAGAAGAAACCAGGACGTTATTACATTCTATGCGAGAAGAAGATATTATTGCTCATAAAGAACTTGCTAGCAAAGTTTCTCATCTAGAGAAATGGCGTTGGATGCTTATGGGAGCAGGTATAGTATTAGGATCTTTTGGATTCGATGCTATTGCAAAATTGCTGAAATAAAAAAAGAGACTTAGGTCTCTTTTTTTGTTAATGCCTCTAATTTACCTTGAACAATATCAAAGTTAACCGTACTAAATAATCCAGGATGTAATGGTTTAGGATATTGATTTCCACCTACCCATGCATATCCACAATGTTCATCGTTTAATATTGGTATAAACTCATCCGCTATTTCACAGAAGAAAGTATGATATGTGAATGTATGATTGATAAATTTTTGAATAGGTATTAGTTTTGCTTTAGTGGGAAACAGACCTATCTCTTCTTCACATTCTCTAGCTATACCATCGAATAATGTTTCACCATCTTTTATTTTACCACCAGGTATTCCCCAATTTCCTGGGTTCTTAGTATCTGTGCGCAACAAAAACAAGTAACGTTTAGTATTATGGCTATAGAAGAATACGCCGGCTGAGGTGTTCTGCATACTGCTCTATTTAACTGCTATAAAGCTATCAGATTTAATTATATCAAATGACAATGGAATAGTCACCTTAATGATAAATAAATAAAAGGATGAAACATGAATAATGTACCCTATACTTACTACTTAGAATGGGCTGACGGAACAAAATACTACGGTGTCAGATATGCCAAAGACTGCCACCCATCTGATCTATTTGTGACATATTTTACGTCGAGTGGATATGTTGCCGACTATATCAAAGAAAATGGTATGCCTGACATAATAGAAATAAGAAAGACATTCACCGGCAAAGATAAAATAAATGAGTCCATCAACTGGGAAAAACGAGTCTTAGACAGGCTCAACGCTGCCAATCGTCCGGATTATCTTAATAAGAGAAATAGCAAAGGTATCAATTATAGTGATCCTGATGTTTCATTTAAAAGAAATAAGAATATGAAAAAAGCGATAAATCTTCCAGCGGCGAAACAAAAGAGAAAAATCACAGACTCTCTTCCGGAAACCAAAGAAAAGCGTAGAATGGCTGCAATAAAAAGAGAGGCTGATCCCATTAAAAGACACAATCGCCTTGGTAAAGCATTTAGTCAAGATGCGATAGACAAGAGAAAGAAATCGTTGGCTATAACTAATCAATTACCTTCAGTAAAAAATAAAAGAAGTGCTATAAGTAAAGAAATTAATAGTAGACCTGAATTACTGGAAGCAAACAAAACAAGATTTTTGGGTGTGACTTGGGAGGAACGAATAGGGGTAGATAAAGCCGACGAGTTCAAAAAGAAAATGAGCGAACTTAAAAAAGAGTGGCATAAAAATAATCCTGATTGGGTAAATCCTTCGAAGGGAAAACCAAATCCTAAATTAAAAGGATTGTCCGCCGGCAAAAAACATTATAAATATGACCATACAATTTATTCCTGGGAAAATATCACAACAGGTGAATTGCTATATGCAACGAGACAAGATTTTCAACTATTAGTGAACGCAAAAAAATCAAACGTATACAAATTAATAAAAGGCACGTGTAAATCAGTTAAGGGATTTAAATTATACCACAATTGAATAATTTCCCTGATCATACCACCCTTCATAGCTTTTAACCCACATTTCATCTACAAATCTATATTGAACACTAGTAGATAGATTTGTGACATATTCAAGTGTTGCAGGAGTGGCAGCAGTGCTATCAAAACTGACAACCCATTGATTGTCTGCCGCACTATATTGTACTATGTCATTGGCATTGGCTACTAAATCTCCCCAAGATACTGTGGTATCTCCTTCATATCCAATATTATCTACAAGCAGATACCTTCTACCGTTAATTGGTCCAGGTAATCCTGCATTTGGTCCTGTAGTTTGTGGGTTTACAACACCATCTACTGGGTTTAATGTATTTTGTGGTAAGGTATCTGGATCAATGTTATAGATCAGCAATCGATCATCCATTGGATCAGGAACAATAGTTCCTACTATATCAGTTGTCATATATGGATTCTGTAACCATATTTGACTTATCCCCGGTTTCACTGCACCATACACATTCAATAAACTAGTCCAATATAAATCGGTATTGGGCGGGGGTGGTAAACTTAGATCAGTATTAGGAGGATAGAATGCCTCATTAGCTGGTAACAGTTGTAGTGTGTTGCCTATCAATAATACTTTATATCCATATGGAGTGATCTTTTGTCTAGTGCCAAGCAATAGATCATCATTTTGTACATCATATAAAGCATTCCCTTGATATATAGAAGCAATGATCTTTTCGATAACACCCATCTTTTTTAGTTTAGATGCGGTGCTTATCCATATTGGCATATAAAACTTCCAAGTCATTACATCTATCGGGTTAGCGGTTCCTTGGGGAATAGTACGAGAACTAAAAGTAAGACCATCTTGATATACTACACTTAAAGATGTCCAATCAATAAAGTTATCTGTGCTTTGAATATCTAACGCAGGATTGAATAGTGTTCCTAACTGTTCTATCAACTCTAATTTTTGATTGTAATTTGTAGTCCAAAAATCTACACTAACTCTTAATGTATAAGGTACTGGCATCAATCTTTCTACAGTAAATGCTTGACCTTGAGTTTGCTCATATAATTGAGTTTCTGAATTATATGTACGTTGTCTCACATTAAGTGAATCGATAAACGTAGGATCCTGTGTTCTTCTTTGATCATATTCCAATGCAGTAATGTAATAAGTAATCATAGGTGCGCTAGGCAAATTGCTGGCACTATTATTAGCTATGATTGTTGCTGCTTGTCTGCTACTATCACCATACATTATAGGTACGCGAACTAGAATTTCATGTCCAGCCGGATCCTTACCTCTAGTAACTTGCCATTGACTAAAAATTTTTGCGAATTGAATCAGAAATCTGCGTACCTGAGAATCATAAAAGAACTGTGCCAATTTCGTTACCCTTAATGTTGTATGTATTTAGTGTTTAATAAATACCAAATATCAAACTTCTGGAGGTATAGGATCTGGTGTAATCTGCAATATAGAGGATAACGGTTGACTTTGCGGGACAAATGTATCGTCAGTCAATTGCGTAACTGCATCATTGTTTATGAATCCGGACAATTGTGACTGATCTGCTGCGGTGTATCCGGTAGCAGTTCTAACATTAGAAGATATCCTAACCCACATACGACCATCCCAACGATAAAGCAATTGCGGGAAATAATCTATACGTAAGAAATAGTCACCAACTTGTGGATTTTGCGGGAACGCGATTCCCGCACCAGTTGGGAATCCGTTTGGAGCTTCTCCGGTATTCGATAAGTAACCAGTAGTATATCCAAATGATCTTGGACTTGATCTTGCTATGAATTGGAATCCTGGATCACAATCTGCACGCCAATCCATATCATTGCTTATTGTTCCAGTAAACCCAGGAAGTTCAGGATTAGCATCCGCAGTAGCGTATGTGTTATCTGCGGTACCGTACGGACCAGTAATAGTTCCCATAGAAACCACAGATAATGCTCTATCTCCGCTTACCGGACCAGAACCAGATTCTGTTCTCTGCGGTGCTATATAGATGCTTTCTATATTAGTACTATTACGTGCCTCTAGTTTAGGGAATGCCTGATCCGCAGTCATATCCCACATGCTTTTTAACGTAGCCTTAGATATCCTAATAGCTGGACTAGGATTCTTGAATTTAGCATTACGCATCATCACCACTGTACCTGTAGACGATGGTGCACCAGAAGAACTAGTAACAATGTTTACAGGCGGAGCCGGTTGGTTGTATTTCCCTGACAACTGATCATTAGCTTCTAATATACCATATGTAGGTACAATGTATAGGTTACCAGTATCGTAACCAGCTTTGGGTACTAATCTCGCTGCTTCTTCTAATGCAGCATTATTGATTGCTATGTTAGTGTTATATGTAGATAGGATATCGCTCAAGTTACTAGCGGTATCTAAATCCCAATAAGTAGTATTAGGTGGCGAAATACCTATAGGAACTTCTATCTTTGATATGTAATTTTTGGCCCCGTACGAAATAACATATCCTGCAGGATACGTTCTATTCTTATCCCATAGACCAAGATAGGTATCTTGATTGATCGGTTCTTGTAATATCTGACTAAATTCTTCACTATTAACTAGCGGTTCGCATTTGATTCTCCATAAATGCGGGAACCAAGTAGGACTGAATCCTTCGCTTGCATAGTTAGAATCAGTTATTTGATAGAATCTTTTCAATGCGGTTGGGATAGTTTCTTTAAGCGGATTGTAATCAAGTAAATGCGGTAACTCTAACACATCACCAACCATTAGTTTCCTACCTACAAGATCAATCATATCATTGTAATGAACAGTAACAAATATAGTGTCGTTAGATAGAAATAGACCAAACTGTGACAGATTAAAATCTAGATTTTGCACATTGTATTGGCCGCGCAATCTATATATGCTTGTATCATATGTACGATCTCTATTCTCCAAAAATAGCAAATCTTGTATGTTTGTAGGATTCAATGCATCATATTGTGGTTGAGTGTAATCGATTGATGGACCTTGATCAGTTGGTCCTAAATACTTGTGGATATACAAGTCCGTAGCGCCGGCAGTAAACATCTGCGATATAGTTTTATCGAAGAAGTTGTAATCGTTGGTTTTATTCGGTCTCCAAAGACTTAGACGGGGCATATCATTTCCTACCTTATTACTTATTTATCAACTTAAATACAATATGGGATAGCATATTTTGGGTCAAAAAGGTTGACAAATAAATGTAAAAGTGCTATAATGTCATATAAATCGTTGATTGGAGTATAAATATGGCTCGCAAAAAGAATCAGGAACAGCAGTATATCAAAGCATTGACACCAAAAGATCCGGATGCTGTCCCAAAGTATATGGGAGATGAGCCGTTCTTTCCGGTTCAACCCGAAGCAACTAAGCGTGGTGAAGCATTAGCCAGAGCATTGTCTTGGTATCATCGGTTCTATTCTAAGAAAGAAGCTAAAGAGAATTTGGCTGTATATTTGGATTACAATGATAGAACGGCCGATGCCAAACTGATTCGCCGTGTACCAGAATCTGAATTCATGTCTACCCTTTGTTGGTTGGCACGCACCACAATGCGCGGATTGGAACTAACTGTGCAGGAAAACACCACTCTGCAAAATGAGATTCTTAGGCTTGTAAAATTGGTTCATAAGCCTGAGGAAGATTCTGAAGTAGAAAAAGAAAGCAATCGTCCTAACATCCAAGAAGTGATGCGTGAAAAAGCTAGTCAAGCTGCCGGCGAACTTGAAGGCATCCTAGATGTGTTTGTTAAAGAAGGATCAAAGCCTAACTTCAATGCCAAAGCGGTAGATGTATTGTCTAGGTTCAACGTTATGCCACAGCATATTAGTTTGATTGTAGAAGTATGGAAGCAAAAGCGTGAAGAGTTTGAAGAGGTACTCGGTGGGCGCGAACCTCAATTAGTAGAAGGCTATAACAATTTCTCTAAGGTTCAACTCAAGAATCTGATCAAGTTTATTGATGCGATTCTCGGTGACCTTGGTAGCTACATCAACATCAAGAAGGCAGCTAAAGCACCGCGTAAGCGTAAGGCTGTTCCGGTAGAGAAGATTGTATCTAAGCTGAAGTATCTTAAGGAATTCAAAGATCCAGCAGCTAAGATCGATATCGTCAGTATTCATCCTACTAAATTGTATGGATGTAGTGAGGCGTGGGTCTATGATACTGCTAAGCGTAAACTGCATCATTATGTAGCAGATGATCATGTCAAGACCCTTGGGGTAAAGGGAAATACTTTGCTTGGATTTGATTCTATGAACAGTGAAGTCAAGACCTTGAGGAAACCGGCTGAGCAGATTAAAGCTATTATGGGTAGCAAGCCTGCTGCTAGAAAGTTCTTTAAGGACATCAAAGCGGTTGCGGCTAAGTCTAACGGTAGGTTCAATCCGAACATGGTTATACTCAAGGCGTTCTGATGAACCTATCATCTGATAGTAAACACAAACTAATGCATACTTTTGTTCCTTGGAAAGTTAGTAAAGACTTTGCAGATCCGATGTACAACTACCTTGTGTTTGGATACGCGCCGGGCAGTTGCTTTACTAGTATCCTAGCAAATGATTTTGCAAGGGCAATTCTTGGTAGTCATCCTTTAAATACGGTTGCAGCATTTAAGGCGCTAGTGGGTTGGATGTTTGAAAGTATGCCAAATGTAGCCTACGGTAGCTACGAAGCTGTGGTTAAATGGCAAGAGTTAGATGCGGATCAACGTAGATGTATTTTGGAACAGCACAACTTAGTGTTTACTAGCAAAGAAGAAGTAGTGAAGATTCTAAAAGATGAACGCACAATAGAACCTTTTTTTTATTAAGGAGAGAGAATGAGTAATATTGATTTAACCAAATATAGTGAATTTGTAGAAGCAGTAACCAGCGATACCAGTAATGATCTAACTACATTTATGGATAGGTGTGATCAGTTGGATGGTAATTTTGATTTTGCATTAGACAAGCACGGACCGGATATCAATGTTCCGTTGTTGCTAACTGCTGGATTAGGGTTAGGTAGTGAAGGTGGAGAGTTTCAGGAGATCGTCAAGAAGATTTTCTTTCAGGGTAAACCTCTGAATGAAGAAACGGTTTTTCATATGAAACGTGAATTAGGGGATGTGATTTGGTATTGGATCAATGCTTGTAGGGCGCTTCACCTTGATCCAAACGATGTGATTGCAGAGAACGTAGAAAAGCTGAAGTCCCGCTATCCAGGTGGTTCGTTTGATGTGTTTAGTAGTGAGAATCGAAAAGAAGGCGATCTATAAACGGATTAGGCATATTGGTTATCTGATAAATACACTTATAAGGTAACCAATATGTCAACATCGCCAACTGCAAGTATACTATCTACTCCTTCAGGTCTGACTTTAGAGGAACTAAAGCAGTCTTTATTCACTAATATCAGATATCGTTTAGGTGATGGTATTATTGATATTGAGTTAGATCCTCAACATTACGAAGCGGCATATAACTATTCTATAAAAGTATATCGTCAGCGGGCACAAAATGCTACGGCTGAGTCATATACTTTGTTTCGTATAGAGAAAAACATTGACATTTACACGTTACCGCAAGAATTCATCAATGTTAGATCGTTGTTTCGTAGAACTGTAGGATTAGAGACCGGCCCAGGGTCATCCTCATTTGATCCATTCTCAAGTGCTATTCTGAATACGTATTTGCTAAACTATAACTATGCCGGTGGTATGGCAACGTATGACTTTTATGCGGGTTATGTAGAGTTAGCTGCACGTATGTTTGGTGGATACGTTATTTACACATTTGATCCGGTTTCAAAGGTACTTAGGATTGTACGTGATCCAAAAGCATCCGGAGAACACGTATTGATATGGGCAGATGTACAACGTACAGAAGAAATATTGCTGCAAGATCCGGGTGCTGGAGTTTGGATAGGTGATTTTGTGTTAGCAAATCTCAAACTGATTATAGGTGAGGCACGTGAGAAATTCTCTACAATCGTAGGTCCAGGTGGCGGAACAACCTTGAACGGTACTGCTATGAAGGCAGAGGGTAAGGCTGCGATGGAACAATTGATTGATGAGTTGAAACGCTATGTAGATTTTTCCCAGCCGCTGACATGGGTACAAGGTTGATTCTTACTTGGATATACGGGTAACGGACTAAATACAAGTATGAAACACATACTTGTAGATATACTAAAGGAGGATATTACCCGTAATAAATCAGCAACTAAAATGCTGAAAAACACCCACCCAAAACTTTGGGCTGATATATTAAAGGCTACCTCTTTCTTGCCAGATGATGCTAAACCCAAACAGCGGGTTTGGCACATAATCAACGACCGTTATTCTATTGAGATATGTCCTGTAACCAAAGAACCTCTAAGATGGAACGAAAAGGATTACCGAAGATTCTCATCAGTTGAAGCAAAAAACACTGCTATTGGTGAAATCGTTAGTAAAGCAACAACCGGGAAGCACTGGCGACAGAAGGATCCCAAAAAGTCCGAAAAAGCGAATACAAAGTTCTCTGAGGGCTTTCGTGCTGGCAAACACAAACCATGGGAAGACCGCAACAGAGACTACGAAGCAAGTCTTGCTGCGGCTAAGTTAACTTGGATGGAAAAGTATGGAGTAGACAATCCATCTAAACATCCTTCTATAAAACAAAAACTGTCGGACAAAAACAAAGAGTGGCAGGCACTGAACCCAAAAGACAGAACTCTTATGGAAGAATATTACATTGCGATTAGGCTAATCACTAATAGAAGTTGGTATGAACATTTCTACGTCATCAACCCTGAGCGACTACAAAGAAGCAGGGACCTGCATCTTGATCATATATACAGCATAGCAGAAGGTTTTGTCAATAACATCCCTCCCGAAATCATCGGGCATTGGACAAATTTAAGATTACTTCCAAAAATAGAAAATTCAAGTAAGGGTGCTAAATGTCACAAAACAATAGAAGAATTATTTGAGGACTATAATAGGGCAAATTCTAATTGACTTTACTTGACTTTTGTAGTATTATATACATACTAAAGGAGTAGATCAACTATGATTATTGGAATTACGGGACAAATTTCGAGCGGCAAAGACACGATTGCTGACTATCTAGTAACACACAAGGGTTTCAAGCGCATTAGTTTTGCTGGCAGTCTTAAAGATGCAATCTCATCAGTTTTTAGTTGGGAAAGAGAACTACTTGAGGGAACTACCAAAGCCAGTAGAGAATGGCGAGAGCAAGTTGACCAATGGTGGGCAGATCGTTTAGGTATACCTCACTTAACTCCTAGATGGATATTACAGCAATGGGGTACTGATGTTTGTCGCAAGGCATTCCATAATGATATTTGGGTAGCATCAGTGGAAAACAAACTGAGCAAGTCCAAAGAAGATACGGTTATTACTGATTGCAGATTTGCAAACGAAGTGTCCGGAATCAAGAGGGCAGGTGGTATGACTATTAGAGTATCCAGAGGGCCTAATCCAGCTTGGTTCAATGCAGCAGTTGCGTTTAATAAAGGGCCAGATAATCCTTTATATGCAGCAAGCAAAGCAGTATTGGAGAAACTAAATATTCATGCAAGTGAATACAGTAGTGTAGGGTTAGATTATGATCATTATATTGATAACAATTCTACTATAGATGCGTTACATCAATCTATATCTATTATCCTTTAATAGTCGATTTCTAACCCACCGCGTTTCCAATTGACTTCTTTTTTCTTTACCACTTCTACACAGTTCAAGCAGATACTACGTAGATTAGACTGTTGAGAATTCTCTAAATCTCCATCAATATGGAATACTGTGATCTGTGTGCTGAATATGCTTTTAAAGCCACACAGATCACATGCAGTTTTTTTGACATAACCACTTTTTGTCCAATTAGCTTTTCTTGGTTTTAGTTTAGCTTTCTTTCTACCACACACATCGCACATCCCTCGATAGTGTGTAACACCTGCACGGATATAGTTAATAGCGCAATAATTCTGATTGCAAGTTTTGCATATTGGCCTTTTGATGCTCATCACTATACTTATCTCGTACCAGCCTTCGAAGGCACCGCTATTCCTCTATTTTATAAGATTACGCATAAATATTCATATGCAGTTCTAGGTGGTAAACCTTACAATTTTACATAAAGGAAAAGAAAATGTCATTAACATCTCCAGGAGTAGAAGTAACGATCATTGACCAAAGTCAATATCTTCCAGCTCCTACAAGTTCAGTACCGTTAGTAGTAGTGGCCACAGCCCAAAATAAAGCTAATGCCACTGGTATCGGTGTAGCAGTAGCTACAACAGCAGCAAACGCAGGAAAGCTATATCAAGTTACGAGCCAAAGCGATTTAGTAAACTTATATGGTGTACCGTTCTTCTATACAACTACAGATGGTACTCCGATACAGGGTTACGAATTAAATGAATACGGTTTGCTAGCTGCTTATTCAGTATTAGGTCAGACCAATAGATGCTATGTTTTACGTGCTGATATTGATTTAGCCAGTTTAGTTGGACAAACTGGTAGACCTACTGGTGCACCCGAAGATGGTACCTGGTGGTTTGATACCACTACATCAACCTGGGGAATTTATGAGTTCAATGCAACTACCGGCGAGTTTACGTTACAGACCCCATTAGTCATTAGCGATTCTACACTTATATCCGGTGGATTGCCGTTAGACAGTATTGGTAATATTGGTGATTATGCTGTTAATGCTCTTCCACAGACTATTTCCACATCAGCTTATGATCAATTTGGATTCTTTTACAAGACTTCATCTAATACATGGGTACCGATAGGTTCTACCGATTGGATCGATGCATGGCCTACAATTCAAGGAACTGCTTCACCTGCTACATTAACTGCAGGTTCTACATTTACTATTGGTATACAGGGTGCAGCTACTACTACTATCACAGTTCCTGTATCTCCTGACAACACAGTAACAGGTGTAGCCGGAGCGATCAATGCACTTGGATGGACTTGGTTAAATGCTTCTGTATCTAGCGGTAGATTAGTAATTAATTTTATAGAACCTGCAACCAATACTACTGCTGTTAACGAAATAAGTATTGCTACCGGTTCAGGTCCTGTTCTAACAGAATTGGGTATTAGTGTTGCTATTTATTATCAACCGGCATTCATATACGGAACATCAGCACAGATGCCATTATGGACAACTGGACAAACTACTCCTCGTCCTACTGGTTCAGTCTGGATAAAGGTAGGTTCTTCTGGAAACGGATTAAATCCTGCAGTATCTTACTATAACGCTACTACCGCAGTATGGTCTGCTAGAAATACATACCTAGCAAACTCTGATGCTGCGGCATCTGCCGGATTAGATCCTACTGGTGGACAAGCTATTCCAGCAGGTACACTATATGGTGAATTTAACGCTAGTTTTTATGCTTCACAAAGTCCTCTATATATGTGGGAAAGAGCAGTAATAGGACCTACTATAGCTACAGGTAGTGTTACTAACCCAACATTTGATGCTTCTAGTTCAGGTAATATATATGTTACAGTAAGCGTACCTGGTTCTAGCACAGTATCTTCTTCATATACTGTTACTATTACTGATGGAGATGATGCAACCGACTTTGTAACTGCCTGGGCTGCCGAAGATATAACCTATACCACAGCAGCGGTAGTGGGATCAGCTGGTAGTCTATCTATTCAATTGACTCACACTGAAGGTGGGGAGATATACATGAACGACTTTATTAAGCCAGGTTCAGCAAATGCAGGTGAATCTGCGGGTATACTTGATGCTGCAGGATTTATTGCTGATGATACTAGTTTTGTCAAAGTAGGACCTAAGGTTGTGGAAAGTTGGACTGGACTAGTTCCGGATAGTCAGACTGGCGCTGGTACAGGTGCTACTCTTGCTATAAATACAACTGCCGGATTGTATGTATTAGCCGGTACTGGTCTATCTGGTGTAACTGCAGCGGGTACTGGATATGCAGTGGGTGATGAACTAACTATTGATGGAACTCAGTTTGGTGGAACAACCCCTGGTAATGACTTAGTGGTAGTGGTTACAAAGGTAAATGGAAGCGGCGGTGTCCTAAACATAACTTATATTTCAGGTAATGCTCCAGCGCAGTATGGCACTCAGATCAGCAATTGGGTGGCATTAGACTATACTGCTAATGAGGGTGAACCTGTAGTTGCTCCAGCTAACAACACGAATTGGTTCTACTCAGTAGTAGATCAAGTCGATATCATGGTAAACTATAATAGTCAGTGGTATGGATATGGAAATAGGGATTATAATAGCAGCGGTTTCCCGTTACCATCTGGCACAAACACGACTGATCCTGACGGACCAATCATAAGCGCATCAATACCAACTACACAAAGTGACGGTACTACACCATTGGAATACGGTGATCTATGGATTGATACATCTGATCTAGAAATGTATCCTATCATTAGTCGTTGGCAATCAGTAAGTGGAACAGATCAGTGGGTATTGTTAGATAATAGTGATCAGACCGGTTCTACTGGTGTATTGTTTGCTGATGCGCGTTGGGCAACTAACGGTACTACTAATCCAGCAGATGATCCTATACCCTCTATCTCAAGTTTATTGGTCAGCAATTACTTAGATTTAGATGCGCCTACACCGTCAACGTATCCTTCAGGCATGTTACTATTCAACACACGCCGTTCAGGTTACAACGTGAAGCAGTATAGAGTCAACTATTTCAACTCTATAACATTCCCTGATGAGACTTTACCTACAGAAACTTCAGCATGGGTATCTGATAGTGGATTGCAATCAAATGGTGCACCGTATATGGGTCGTAAGGCTCAGCGTAATATGGTAGTTCAGTCATTACGTTCAGTAATTGATACTAATACTGATATTCGTGATGAAGATAACTTCTTCAATCTGATGGCAACTCCTAACTATCCAGAACTACAGCCTAATATGGTTGTGTTGAATGCAGATCGCGGAGAGACTGGTTATATCATAGGTGATACACCAATGAGATTACCGGCTGATGCTACTGCTATTCAAGCGTGGGCAACTAACGCAGCAGGTGCAACAAGCACCGGTGAAGAAGGTTGTGTGACTCGTAACACTTATCTAGGATTGTTCTACCCAAGTGGTATAACATCAGACCTTGGTGGTAACTTAGTTGCTGTCCCATCATCACACATGATGTTACGCACATTCTTGCATAATGATTCAGTAAGTTATCCTTGGTTAGCGGCTGCTGGTACTCGCCGTGGTACTATCGATAATGCTACTAATATCGGTTATTTAGATTCTGCAACCGGTGAATTTATTACTATCAAAACACGTGTAGGAATCAGAGATGTTCTATACATCAACTTCATCAACCCAATGGTATTCTTCACTGGTATTGGTCTGTTGAATTATGGTAACAAGACAAGTTTCAATTCACAAAGTGCATTAGATAGAACTAACGTGGCTCGTTTAGTTGCTTATATACGTAGACAGTTGACGATAGCAGCTAGACCGTTCGTTTTCGAACCAAATGATTCTATAACTAGGAAACAGATTGCTGCTGTAGTACAGTCATTGTTTATTGACTTAGTAGCAAAACGTGGTATTTACGATTATATTGTGGTCTGTGATGAATCAAATAACACACCTGCAAGAATTGATAGAAGTGAATTGTGGATTGATGTTGCGATAGAGCCAGTGAAAGCTGCTGAATTTATCTACATCCCAGTTCGTATCTTGAACACAGGCGGAATAGCAGCATTGTAAGAATGAGCCCCGGGGTAAATCCCCGGGGACAACGATAAATAAGATTAACAGGAGAAAGAAAAATGGCAACAGCCTCACAATCATTATTCAACATGACAGTAGCATCTGATAATGCCGGTGGCAATCAGGGCTTGTTGATGCCTAAACTGCAATTTAGATTTAGAGTCAACTTTATAAACTTTGGTGTTGATTCAGCAGGTGGAATGCAATTGACAAAGCAAGTAATAGATTGCTCACGTCCAAATGTATCCTTTGCTGAAATTACATTACCAATCTACAACTCAACTATGTATCTATCTGGTAAGCATACTTGGTCACCAATGACGGTTAATATCCGTGATGATGCTTCTGGTACAGTTTCCAGAGCAGTTGGTCAACAGATACAAAAGCAAATGGACTTTGTGGAACAAGCTAGTGCTGCTACAGGACAAGATTACAAGTTCCAAACTAACGTTGAGATTCTTGATGGTGGTAACGGAGCTGCTGCCCCTTCAGTATTAGAAACTTGGGAACTGTATGGATGTTTTGTGCAGACTGCAAACTACAATACATTGAATTACGCAACTAACGAAGCAGTAACTATTGCATTGACATTGCGATACGACAATGCTATACAAAGCCCAATTGGTTCTGGTGTAGGTGCAACTGTTGGACGTGCCTTAGGTGGTGCTTCAGCTACAGGCATCGGCTCTGGACAAGGTTAAAAAGTAAAGAAAATCTAGTTCATGGCTGGATTTTTCCAAGACTTGCTAAACGGAGCTGCCGGAACCTTTTTCGGCAGCGACTACCTTCGTGATTATACCCATGCTTCTAAAACGTTTAGGACTAATGCATATCAATATGCTCCTAAATTAAAGTTTCTATTTCATGTATATTTCGATATCAATACAGAAGCATATGCGCAAAATGAAAACAATGGTAACAATTTTGCGTTAGCAGTAAAGACTATCAAGTTACCTTCTTTCTCTTTTGATACTCATGTACTTAATCAGTATAATCGTAAACGGATTGTACAGACTAAAATAAAATATGACCCCATATCTATTTCATTTCACGATGATAATGGTGGTTCAGTCAGTAGCACTACTTCAGGTGGCATGATTAGAAGATTATGGCAAGCCTATTATAATTATTATTATTATGATGGTCAAAATGCCAGCGTAGTATTTTCAGGTGCTAGAGGATCTTCTACAAATACTTCAACGGTAGGTGGAGGAGCACAGGCTACCCCAACATTAGCCGAATATAATAATAGAAATCAATATAGCCCTTCTATAACTAATAACGCAAGTTGGGGATATAATAGTCAACCTGTGTTGTCAAACCCAACAGGAGTCAAAGTACCTTTCTTTAAAAATATAACTGTGTTTGGATTCAATCAACATAATTGGGCATCATATACGTTGATAAATCCAATCATTACTAAATTCGATCACGATACTTACAGTTATGCAGAAAGTACCGGCACTATGGAAAATAAGATGGATATCAATTACGAGACCGTCTTATATAATACCGGAGCATTATCAGGTAATGCTCCTGGTAATCAAGTTCCAGGATTTGGTAGTGATGCTAATTATGATAGAACACTTAGCCCTATAGCCAGACCAGGTTCAAATGCTACCATATTAGGTCAAGGCGGATTAGTTGATGGAGCAAATGGAGTAGTCAGCGCATTACTTAATAGGGGTGATATTATAGGTGCAATTCAAGCTGCTGGTACTACTTATAATACTTTCTCAAACCCTCAAACCAATCTATCATCGATTATTAAATCAGAAGTAACCGCAGGTTTAGGTAAAGCAATAACAGACGGTGCATCAGTAACTAGAAACGTCCGTGTGAATATACCTATATATGGGGCTTCACCTAACAATCAAGGTTCTGCCGGTGCACCACAAGGTACTGCAACAGCACCACAACCAATTGGTGATACTACTAATGCAGGAACAACTAACCCATAAAAGATTATGCCACAAATAATAGACAATAGAAATTCGTTAGATAAAACTATCAAGATTTTTGATGCATTCTATAATCTCGACCTTATCATCAATCCAAATGAGTATGATATAGTGCATGGTTATTTTGTATCAATATGTGACACTATACAAATAGCAAATAATTTCACAGCAGTTTTCTTCAGAGTAGCACAAGAAACTAAACAAAGTGCCTTAGATTTATTAGATCAAATCAAAGGTACTAAAAAGATGGAGATGAATCAAATCCTAGCTTACTATTTGAATAGCTTTAAGTCTAAAACTACATTATATGGTATCGGGATACAACCTAGATCGAACCAACCTGTATCCCGTAACATAGTACAATAATATGGGTAATTGGGCACAAGGAACTTATGTTCCTAAAAATCCCAAAAAATATTTAGGCAATAATAAACCTAGATATAGATCAGGATGGGAACTTACATTCATGATGTTCCTAGATTCAAATCAGAACATACTTAATTGGGCTAGTGAATCAATTGTAGTCCCCTATCGTCATCCCTTTACTGGAAAACCAACCAACTATATCCCAGACTTTTTAGTGGTATATCTGAATAAACACGGTAAGCAAATTACTGAAGTAGTAGAGATCAAACCTAAAAAACAAAGTATCATTGAGAGCAAAGTTACTAACGCTAAAGATAGAGCAGTTGTAGCGATAAACCATGCTAAATGGGCTGCCTGTTCAGCTTGGTGTAAATCTAAAGGTTGTACCTTTCGCGTAATAACTGAAGAGGATTTATTTTACAATGGTAAACCAAAAAGCAAAAGATAAGCTGATGTTAATTGGGCAATAAATAAAGCATGACAAAGCGACTAGAAGAACTTTTTGCGTTACCGCAAGGTGATACCACAGACTTAACTACACCTATACCTGAAAATGCAAGACAAATCACAGAAGAAGCATTGAATAACCTAGAAAAGATAGAAAATGCATTACCACAAGTTCGTGGATTAGAAGCAGGTGATAATGAATTAGATGAGTTAGCATCTATGGCAACCGGTAGTTATAAAGACTTGATGGATCTTGGTATGCAAGTAGATAGTAGATTTGCTAGTGAGATATTCAACAGTGCAGGAGCTATGTTAGGTCATGCTATTACTGCTAAAACAGCAAAATTAAACAAAAAAATCAAAATGATTGAACTGCAACTAAAGAAAGCGGTATTAGATCAGAAGAATGAAGCTAACGCAGAAGAACTTGATAATACACCGTTAGGTGAAGGTAAGACACTAGATCGCAATGAATTACTAAAGTTGTTGTCTGTAAAATCTAACGAACAATGATAAATAATCTATATGAGGACAAATAGATGCGCTCACTAAAACAATATATTGTAGAAAGTGTAAGATCGTATAATTACACTATAAAAATTGCCGGAGAAGTAGATAAGAACTTTTTAGATATGTTCAAGTATAACTTGAACAAGTTTGATCCTATTAAGATTTCTGATCCAATTTCTACACCTATACAGAAAGATCCTTATGGTTTTCCTAACCTAGAGAATCAATCAGTAACAATATTCAAAGCTGAGTTTAGATACCCAGCGACTGAACCTATGATTCAACAAATAGCACAATTGCTAGGATATAATGTCAATATGGTTAGAGTAGTTAGTTCTCAATTTGATGATAGTATCAATGGGGAATCAGAACTTTATGCTAATCAGATGAGAGAAAGTCCTGTATTGACGCATGAAGAGATGCCAGATAATGGTAAAGAAGCCGGCAAAGCATATGCTGATTCATATCTTACCTCGATCAAAGATCAAGCTAAAGATTCTAAGATTAACATACCATACGCTGGGCCAAGAACACCTGATGCGTTTGATCCATTCAAACCGTATTTAGATGATAAGAAGTTAGGTGATAAGAGTCCAATGACAAACATTAAAATGCCACCAAAGCCAAGAACTGGCGCGATGGCTGTGAAATAAGGGAAAACAAAATGGAATTTAGAGATATACTTAGGTCGCTTGACCAACTAGATGAAGCCACTAAAGAAGTCAAAGGTGGTAGAGTACATACTGCTGAACCAGGTGGATATGGACGCCAGGATGACGATGATGAAGATGAAGATGGAAAAAAGATCAAGAAAGACAAGCCAGCTGGTGAAAAGCGTGGCCGAGGCCGTCCTCCTAAAGAAGTTTCTACTAGAACATCTACCGGTGCCGATACAGACAATAAGAAATATAGTTCAGATTCCCTACAAAAAGCTATGGGTATAGGCAAACCTTCAGGTAAGGCCAAAGTAACTACTAAACACAAAACATCTGATAAAGAACCAGTTGGCGAAAGCATGAGCCTTAAAGGTTGGTTTGATAAATTAGATAAAGAATTAATGAATGAAACAGGTATTACTGTTAAGCCAATGCAAGGCGCAAGTCAAATTATTGGACCAGATGGTAAGCCAATAGGCACTGCTGATATGGCAACTGCAAATGTTATTAAAGCCGCATCTGAAAAAGGCACTCTTAAGTTAGATGGTGAAGAACAGGTTGAAGAAGGCGATGTAGGAAAGCACAACAATGCTACTACAGGCTTTGACGCATTAGTTCGTAAACTAACACCTAAGTATGGCGTAGAGGCTGCAAAACGTATTGCCGGATCACAACTAAAGAAAATCAAAGAAGCTGACAGACCAGAAAACTTTGCACAAGCAAGCCCGTTAAGCGGTGGTGGAAGAAGCGATACTGCTTTAGAAAACAAAGGAGATTATGCAATGAAGAATAAGCAAGGTGTGGCGGAAGGCGCTGATGATAAAGTAGCAAAACACAATGACGCTGTCAGCAAAATGACCAAACGCTCATTTGCTAAATTAGACTACAATCATCCTGATTTACTAAAGAAAGCACCTAAAGGATATAGTTTTGATGTAAGTCATAAATTGTCAAAGCAAGGTTTGGCGGAAGGCGAAGGTAACCTGGGCAAAGCACTTGACACACTAAGTGGCAGTTGGAGTGGCTGGCATCCGGTTGATTCATACGACCCTGACATAGAAAAATATGAGTGGGACGATGGTGAAGGTGGATTCTATGCCGGCGGAAGCATTGAACACAATTTGAAAACTGGCGAAGTAACTGTTGACTATCATGGTGAATATGACGATGAAGTTAAAGGCACCTTCAAGAACATGGGCGATGCCATGCGAGCATTGCGTGGTGGTTATCCGGGTAGTCATGGTGGCCGAGCACCTAACTTTGACAGATTGGCACAACGAACGCCACACGGTCCAGACGATTTGCGTAAAACAGATAGAACCGGTCGCAAAGGTACAGTGGGTGGCGGATTTGCCAATGCCCGCAAAGCCTCGATACAACACAGTTTAGGTCGACACGGTCCCAAAGGCGTATTGCCAGAGCAAGGCATGGCGGAAGGCATATATGTTAAAGAAGGCATGGAACATAACCTAAAAGCAGCATATCATGAAGGTAAAAGTCATGGATTAGCTAAACAGGCATATAACTGCCGTCACGATGATATGGAAGAGTCACGTATGTATCATGAAGGATACAAGCAAGGTCTTGATGAATGTTACGGTCAGATTCCTATCCGCGGATTAGTTGGTGAAATGGGCCCTGGTTCAGAAGTAGATGATATGGCAAGTTTTGGAGCACATACACCGGAGTTAGACGAAGTAAGTCGCGGTGAATGGATTAAACAACAAGCACGTAAGCCAGGAGATACTTTCAAGGCATTTGGACAGACAATGCATGATAGTGATGTTTTGGATGAATTTGCTTTTGAATCATTAGACTCTAAGTTAAGTGCTATACTAGAAGGTGAAGAAGTAGCTGAGGGCATGACTGTATCAATCTCTAAAGGTCAGCAAGGTGCTCCTGATTCAGTGTCGGTATCAGCACAAGACGGTGAAGCAGATCAGTTACTATCAATTATAAAATCTGCCGGTTTAGGTCTATTTGGTGGAGAAGAAAAAGCTGGTTATGGCGCTTCACAAG
>Ga0181348_1000135_pt1 | contig 27945 bp, 56 predicted proteins | sample Su13VDMM110DN_FD_130092 | JGI IMG/M metagenome (GOLD analysis project Ga0181348, IMG submission 130092) | Freshwater viral communities from Lake Michigan, USA - Su13.VD.MM110.D.N | ecosystem: Environmental > Aquatic > Freshwater > Lake | place: USA: Michigan | collected 2013-07-16
TGTGACTACCAGCGAAGATAATGTGCCAACGCTGGTAATATTATTTTGTGCTGCTGTAGTTAACGTACCAACAATACTTGTGCCACTTAAATTACCCGATGTGATATTGCCTGTGACTACCAGCGAAGATAATGTGCCAACGCTGGTAATATTATTTTGTGCAACAGTGGTTAATGTACCGCCTACGTTAGTGAACGTGCCAGTTGTGCCACTTATATTACCTGTGGTTACATTAGCCGAAACGTTAACATTTCCAGTGACTGCAAACCCGTTGGCATAAAATACAGCTACGTTGGATACACCGGCTATTGATACAGTGACATTGCTACTAGCAGTTACAGATACATTACTAGTACCATTGAGTATTTCGCTGCCAGTAATTCCAGTAAGTAACTCGCCCCAGATTTCACTGCTGCCATCATAGTCCTGGAAGCAATAATAAAAAGCAGTAGGGCTATAGGCAATCATGCCGGCCTTGTTACCTGCACTGCCCAACAGCGTAGATGGTGGGACTAGTTGAACTGCCGAATAAAGTTCAGCAAAATTGTTGTTTGTTTTGATGTAGGCAGTTCTGATCGGGTCGCCTTGACCATCATTGGGCGCTGCGCCTACATTAATGACTTCTCTTGCCATACTTTCCTCGCTTTGAGATATTTATGGCAGTTTAAGTGTGTTTACAATCGGGCTATTTCCGGAGCAATTTTTTGATACATTGCTTCGGCTAGTTGCTGTTGGGCCTCAGGACCTTGATGCAACAAATCTCTTGCAAGATCACTTCTTTCGACGGGTGGGAAAACACGGTTGTCAGTACATTCCCAACTGTAAAATGGAACATTGTTTTGTGCACATATTTGCTGCATGGATAACATATTTCTTCGATGGTTGATTATGCTATTTTCATCGTATGCATAATAAACTTTTTGAAAATCTTGAAAATTTGGGGCATTAATTCCCATGACATGCCAAAAACCATCGTCGTGAAATTCAAATCGGTTTTTCGGCGGCGACAGTAAAATCACAAATTGAGGTTTTAATTTATTGATATAATAATCAAGTAGTCTCGTACAGGTATCCATGGCACCACCGCCGACACCTAGATTCCAAAAATGCAACCCCGATAATTTTGATATCACCGACGGCCATGTTTGATCTTCTTTTAGCCCAATACCGCGAGTGAAACTACATCCTAGAGACAAACCACACGGTCGATTATCGAATTCATCGGCTCTAAAACACTGTGTATTAAATCGGTATTCAATTGTAGTATCAATCCAACCATATTTTTCTAATATTACACAGTGACTTGGATCTTTAATGTGTGATTGATAGAGTTTTTCGTAGTCACTACCATCCCATAATGTCAACTTCTTGTCGGACCAGTTAGCATGCTTAGGGCCCGGGTCTTCTAAAAATAATGCCATGCCTTACATACTTGGAGAAAAACTTGATCCACATCCGCAGGTTGACTCTGCGTTGGGATTATCGATTATAAAGCTGGCGCCCATCAAGGACTCTTCCCAACGGATATTTGCATTAGACAGGTATTGCATGCTGATAGAATCAACCAGCACAGTAAAAGTATCAATCTCGACGGCGATGTCATCTTCGTTAACTGAGTCGTCGAATGTAAATCCGTACTGCATGCCTGAACAGCCGCCACCTTGAACATACACGCGAAACTTGGTGTCTGGATTATTTTCCTCAGCAAGTAGGTCTTTAAGTTTGAGTACAGCAGATTCTTGAATATTCATAGTCGTTCGTTTGTTACGTCCCAGTTGATAATGCGCCAGATGTTATCTAGATATTTTTCTTTGTCTGCTTGATAATCCAGAGCCCATGCATGCTCCCACCAATCGACCAGCACACAGATGTCGGTGCGCACAGCATGATTGGCAATGGTTTTGATATCTCCGCCGGTGCTCAAATACACCCATCCGGATCCTTGTATGCCCATGGCTGCTTTCTTGAATTCTTCTCGGAAATCATCATAGGTTTTGAACTTGTTTTCTATAAGTTCTAATACTGCACCGCGTGGGCGATTGGCTCCTTTTGGAGCTCGCAACTGTGGGAAGAATTTATTGTGTAAAAAATTACCAGCTCTATTGAAATCTTTTGTGTAGGTGCCGCCTGTATTGCCAGTGTCGGCATTGTAGCGTTTGGCATACCCCTTGGCCAAATGTTCGTAGTGATAGTCTATACTGGCTTCGCTCATGACTGGTTCCAGAGCATCCTTGTCGTACGGCAATGGTGTGGTTTCTAGCTTGGCAGGTCTAGTGCTGGCTTCTAGGATGTTAATGTGATCTCGAATGTTCATATCAGTATTTATTTCCTGCGCACAATACGCCCCCGAGATAGATCATATACCGAAAGTTCAAGCTCGACTCGATCACCCAGTAGGATCATGATCCTGTTTTGACGAATTCGGCCAGAAGCTACACCAATAACTGGCTGCTCGGCACTTTCGAGCTTGACTCGAAACATGGCGTTGGATAGAATTTCTACCACAACACCATCCACTTTCAATGTATCTGATTTACCCAAGTTTAAACTCAATCCTCTTTAGTCGATCCCAGCGAAAACTACGCCATGCTCCGAGTGTGCAGTCCCACGCTACGCAAACATCGGAATTCTGTTTACGTGTCTTTTGCTCAGTTCCTGGAACTGATTCGTTAACTGCGTACTTAGCGCCGTGCTGTTCGCTTAATGTACAAATCATCTCGCGAGGAGCACCGTCTGCTTTTTCAAACTCTACTGTGATTTGCTTTTCTCCCATCAAGCCTTTGATAAAGCTGCGAAAATATTCTCGCTCTTTCTCAGTTGCTTGGCAATAGTAGTTGCCCGGTTGGTCGGAAATTTTGCGCCAAGTTTGAGCTTTATCAAATGTCATTGTCATATTAAACCTCAATCAGTTTAGGTTGGAAATGGTCAGCTTGTGCCTCGTAACCAATGTAGCCACGCGGGTTAGCAACAATACGGGTCTCACCAATCACATAGTCAAACGCATAATGGGTATGGCCGTGTGTCCACAACTTGATCTTGGGATGATCAAGAATAAACTCACTCAGGTCTGAACTATATCCGCCGTTGATAACATAATCATCTGCGTACCTGGGATGAGTACTAAGCTTGCTGGGCGCATGATGTCCTACTACCACAAACTTTTCGCCCGGTCCGTTCTCTACTGTGTTACGAATGTAGTTCACGGCCTTGCGATGATCGGACATGACCTGAGCCGGTCTCAGCTTGGTGTAACCTTTTTCATCATTACGAATAACGGTAAAGTCATTCATATCGCCTGTGATTGCGTTTAAGGTAACAGGGTCACCCCGATTCATATCTGTCCACAGGGTACACCCAATAAAGGTTATGTCGGAGATGACTTTGCTTTCCTTCTCAAGAAAATACACATTCGGAAACACTGAACACTCGTCGCGCAGAGTCTTCATGCCACCCGGCCACTTGCCATGATAAAACTCGTGGTTGCCGGCAACGTAAATCACATGTGGGAACCGATCACTGCAACGCTTCAAAAAGTCACGATACCGATAAGCAGATTCTTGTCGCTGACCCAACTTGATTGTTGGTGCAACTGTGGGCACCGGATGATCGTTCAAGTCGCTGGCAATCATGATGTCACCGGACAAGATCAACACTTCCGCTTCGTGTTCGTTCTTGAAGTCCAGGTCACCAAACTCCAGGTGAATGTCGCTGGTAAGATAAATTTTCATGTCATCCTCGACGCATGGTGCTGATGTCTTTGGCCTGTTCGTCAGTAAAGATAGGCACTGCGTTGCTCTTGTGCATGGTACCGATACCGATTATTTTGGTGCCGGTATACTGCGGATTGGGTTTAACTGCACAGGCACCCTTGACCCAAGAGTTCAAGCTCCGGGGCTGCTCCGGTGCCACAGTACGAACCTGCGGTGCAGCAGTCTTGGCAGCACGAGCAGGAACTGGCTTGCTCATTGCTTTCCACTCGGCTTGCTTGAGTTCCCACTCTGCTGCTAGTTCACGTGCCTTGCGGGCTTCTTCGGAACTGCGAAACTTAATTTTGCCACGACGCTTGCCAGTCATGGACAACCAGGGCCCTTCAAGATGCATTGTCATATCTGTCACTCCAATTTAAATTGTATTATAGCACAATTTAATTTATTGGTCAAGTGTCATGATGATTTCTTGAGCGTGGTCCACATGCGTTGTTTTTCTTTAAACTCGGTTTCTAACTTGCGATACTGGTCGCCTAGTTCTCGCAACTGCTGCCACTCCTGCTCCAGTTCAGGTGCTGGCTGCAAGATGTTAAGCTGAGTTTGAATGTCCTGGATCATGCTCATGATAAGTTTGATCTCGGTACGAAACTCCGAAGATGGCGGATCAATTGGGGTTGAAGTCAAATCCCACTTTATGCCGGGCGTAAGAGTTGCGTAGGTCTGCGACGCGGCTCCAAGCGATGTAGTTGAGCCAACTGTTAATGTATGGCCAGTGGCCCAGTTTGTGCTTATGCTCATGTTGCTGATTCCGGAGGTACTATTTTCTTTAGGGTCCAAGAGTCGTTGCCGTTATCGGTCCATTCGAGATGATCCCCGGGCCACCAACCCATCTTTTTGCAAAGCTCGTCGCCAAGATCTAGAAGAAGTTCCCCGGGATGATCAGGGTCTTCGATTATAGTTCGAATAAAAGAATCAGTAGTCATTATTTGACGAATCCGTAGTTACTGTGATTGTTTGCGCGGCTGCAACAAACTGCTCATCGAATGTGTATGCATTCCATTCAGTATCGGACATACGATGTAGCCCAACACAAAATCCTGTGGCACTGCGACCGCAGGAGCATAGCTTAGTTTTAGGAGATTGAGTTAGTTCTTCCATGCCGGTATTACTTGCTTGCAGTAAGTGCTTCTTTTTCGGCTGTGATTTCTTTGCGTCGTTCTTTGATGGCCTTGGTCATTTCCTGCAGAGCCTTACGGGCGCGAGCAGCAGATGCTTTAACGCCCTTGACAGTGAACTTTTCGTTCTCGGCTGTGTAAGTTTCAAATGCAGCGTTAAGGGTATCGTGATTGGTAGACATGTTTTATTCCTTTATAGTTTAGTATTTTATGCTAGTTGCTGGGAGATGTCAAGATTTTTGGCACTCTAGTCTAGATATAAATGTCGCCGATTCCAGGCATCCCAGATGGTGACGTTGTCCCAGTCATGTGGCCAGTTCAGTTGAAACATGTTTAAGCTACGGTGCTCAAAAATTTTCATCCTATTGTTTTCGATCACTACTTGGGCCTTTGCAGACTTGGCCCAGGCTTTGAGCAACTGTTCTGCATTTTTCTCTCGTATGATTACGACATAAAGAGCTTCTGAAGCCCGGTAACTGGGTATGGGCATTTAGTGGAGTACAGCGCCACTGGGCGGGGCTGCTGGCACTGGCTGTTTTCTTTTTTGTAGTATTTCTTGGAAGGTAGAATCCAAATTTAAATATTCGTTGTCGTTTGGCTGTGCAATTGCATTGTCGATACCGACCAGGCGCATCAGTGCACCTATACAAACACGATCGATACCACGACAATAAAGTACTTCGCAGATATCAATCACTAGCTCTTGAAGGGCAGTTTCCAACTCAGGATCATTAAGCATACAATTAATTATGCCAGAATTGGATTTGGAAAAGGAAAGCGGCCCAAAAGGGCCGCTTTGAGTGGAGTAGGGAGCCGTTAGGCTTCAACCTGATCCTCGTCCTTGTCTCGTACTAGCGTAGACATCACAGATGCCAACAGGGCCACTGCCTCAACATCTGCTGCCTTGGGCTTGCGAGCACGGATGCTCTCAATGCTGGGCTTGGTAGCAAGCACCTTGACTTCGGACTTCTTGGCAACCTTGGACTTCTCTGCTGCCTTGCCCTCTAGCACAAATGCAGCATCGCCTGTGATAGTACCTAGGCCTTGCAGATAATTGATTGCTTCCAGTTTGGTCATTGGCCGGGGCAGCTCAACCAGCTCAAGGTTCGTGCAACCTGCCTTATTCAGGATCTTGATACGAGCAACCAGATCGTTAGCAAAGCGGACCTTAGTGGTGCCATCAGGATTGGTAGCGGTACCAGCGACAGTAAAGAGCTTTTCTACAGTAAAGAGCTTTTCAGTATTCAACATAATAAACCTTTTCAGTGACAAATTAAGTTACAAAGTTATGCTGTTTTTTGCAGCATGTAAACATTATAGCAGAAACGGAATTATTGGGCAACCGTTTCTTTGTTAGCGAGAATATTTTTCAATGCAGTGTTTCTATAATCTTGCTCCTTGCGCAGTCGACGGTTATCATTGCCCTTCATCAGCGAGCTGTCATATTGACGAGCCCATTCTATGCCCCTTAGGAAGTAGGCAACTTGATCAACGTCCCCAGTAAACAACTCGGCATCCCTTATGTAAAGAGGTAGCTCTTGTTCAATCGGGGACAGTACGATGAAATCTCGATCCTCGTAGTAAGTCTTGGGGGAGGCAAACTGCATGCCCAAGGCACGAGCCCGCGCCTCAATCTTCATTAACTTTCGATAGGTCTTGAGTCCAACTGTCATTTCTTACCCCTGGGCCCGGGTTTTTGCCGCTTTGGTTTCCAGTTGCCACAACTTCATTTGATAAAGCTGCAAAATACCGTACACCACCAGCACCGCAAGAGTAGCAATGCCCAACAGCGAACCATATCCGGTAGCAAGGGCTGCGTAAATTGATACAAAGACCGCAGTCGAAGTACCAAACATCTTGGCTACCTCAACTCCTGCTTGTTGTTTAAGGGACAATTTCATAATAGGATATCCTTTATCTAAATTAAGCCAGTTCGTACTTCTTCTTGGCAGCCACTTCGGCTTCTTGCTTGGCTGCAGCCTGCCCCATTGCTGCCAGGAACTCTGCGAACTGAGTCTTGGTCAAGTACTGTGATGCCATGCCGGCTATGGCTGATCCCAAATAACCGTTAGCAAAAGCAGAGCTATCGTAATTGGCTTGAGCAGCATCCTGGAACTTCTTCACCGCAGCATCAGCTTCACGGTATTTGGATTCAGTAGCAACCGCGGCCTTGGAGTACTTGATCTGGTGTTTGAGCATTTCGTTTCCGTTTGCGTTAAAGTAAATACATTATAGCACAGGTGCCATTTCTGGTCAACCGTTCAGCGGTAGTAGCAACCCAAGTACCTGTTGTTGATATCAAATGCTGCCACACAAGGAGCAGGCTGTGGTTGCTGCTGTTGCTGCTGTTGAATGTAGACTGGTTGAATATAAACTGGAGCAGAACCGTAGTAGGCCACTGGCATTTGATTGCCACCACAGCCCGAGCCCGAACAGTTTGCCTGCATCTGTTGCGGGGCATCCTGCTGTGGCTTGCTGAGCTGATGTATCAAGAAGGCGCCGGCAGCGCCTGCCGCAAACCCAGTTACCAGGCCTTTACCGCGTGTGCCCCAGGCCTGGGCTTGACCCACGGCGCCGAGCACTGCTATCAAACCTACTACGATTACCTTTTTCATTTCCAACTCCTTGTTACTAACTGTATGCATACATTATAGCATACCCGGAATTTCCGGTCAACCAAATAATGTTGTATTTTTACAACACTACTTTCCCTTTTCTTAGGGCTTTTTCGAGGGGCATGTAAGTGCCTTCGGTTGGCCCTTCGCTACGAACACTGACCAACCACTGTGAATCACGCCATAGATATGCAACCTCGCAAGAGATATAGTCCCATCGCAAATCAGCCAATTTGGTAAAGGCCTTGCTGCTAGTACCAGGGGCAATCACTAACGGGTCAATACTTAACAGATTCCCAGTTGAGATCAACTTATCGACATTCCGCCCACTGTACAGATTGTACAGGATCAGCCCAACTTGATCTATCTTACTTTGGGCACAGCGAACGGCGCGCAAAATAGATCCAGTGTCAACTGCAATAACAGAGCCGGCCATATCCTTAGACCCGCTGAGTAACTGTGAAGCTGGTCTCGCAACCTCGGCCACCCAGGCCGGCATATTGAAAGTTCATGTCCAGAACCCACAAGCCATCATAGATCAGTTCGTTCATGTCCAGATCATCCAGGGTGATCTTCTGCGTTTTCAGCAGAAACACAATACAATGCGCCTTATAAGTCAAAGTGTAGTGCACACCGAACTTGTTCAAGACTGCGCAGGCCTCATCCCATGTTTCCTTGCTGTCCGCACGGTCCTGTTCGGTAGTACCGATCTCGTCGTAAGCCACGTGGACCAAAGGGGTATCAATCAGCAATTTCATCTTGCACTCCGTTTTGCTACAGTAAACACATTATAGCACAGGCCGATTTATTGGTCAACCGGCCCTAGTACACTTCTTTGACAATGTCGAACTGTTCCTTGGGCCACTTGGTCTTGAACTCATCTGACTTGATGTATTCATTGTAACTCTTGGCTTCGAAGAATACCTTCTTGAACACCGAGTTATGACTGCCTTTGGGCAGAATAGTTAGATAGATTGAAGTTGCTTTTGAAGCGATAATATACTCCTTGGGGTTACCATTCGTCCATCATTGTGAACAACACTGCGAAGCCAAACAGCACCGCAACCACGCACCATGCAAACATTTAAGTATGCACCTTGGTATAACGATAGTCTGCAAGTCTGGTGCTCAACCAGATAGACAACTTTCGGCACTCGTCCTGCATAAGAAAGATCGTAGTTTCAAACACGATAGAATCCTTTGTGTTCTCAAGTAAAGTCGTATGCGATCTCGAGCCCAATTTCTTTGCTCATCTGCACACCGCACAGCACGGACCCACGGATCCGATCCAAGAGAAGAGTAGCTTGATTCTGATTAAGCCCGGACACAAACAACGTTCCGTAGTCGAATTCAGCTGCGGTTCCCGGGATAAAGTCTTCAACAACTGCCAAGATCTTGTTTTCAAAAGCCACAAAGTTCTCCTGTTTTGCTAGTGTATGTGAGTATTATACAGCAAATTGATTAAGCTGTCAACCGAAAGGTTATTTGCGAGATTTGTTCAAACGGGGCAAATTGCCCGTTTGAACAAAGATATAGTCTATGTATCGCATCTCAAGATCTTTGTGAAAACTGGTCATTGTGGAGTCTTCGCACCCAGCCACCGACACAGTCAGCGGCACCATTTCACATTGCCGGGCCCACAGGGTGACACGACCTTCCCACACCTCTCTCCGTAGTTCATCGCGAATGAACCAGTCAGTCGCATCTCCTATACGATAGCGCCCAAAGCGTCCCTCAGTGCCTGTCTTGGGCTGATTGCTGTTCTTTATGCGTATACCCAAAGGATTGCCAGTCTCGCCTATTTTGACAATCTCGTTATCTACCACAACAAAGTAGACCCAACTACGGTGCTCACTGAACATCATGGCCTCGTTGATGTTTTCGTAGAACCAACGGTTCTCAGTGTCTCTAGCCACATCACATACCTTGACAAGTCCGTCGGCTACATAAGTGTTGATGTTCAATGCTTCATTCATAGTTCGCTACTATTTGTGCGGTTGATGTGAGTATTATACAGCAAATTGATTAAGCTGTCAACCGAAGTGGGTCAGGGTTTGCCCGGACTCAATCCAGTCATCTAGCTCGGCCTCGTCGATAGCATCTTGCTCGATTGCATCCAGATCCTGCTGGAACTGCGCAATCTCTGCCGCGGTTGAGTCACGGGGAAAGTCGCTGGGGAAGTGCGCGGGGATACGGTTAGCGGGCATGTTGTTTCCTTTTGCGTTGTTCATGTGTGTATTATAGCAGACTTATATTATGCTGTCAACCACTGCTCGGCGGACTGTAGGACAATGCTTTCCTTGCCATCGTACTCAGCAACACGGAACTTAGCACCGATTGGGATCCAACGCACCTCGAGCCGTTCTTCGCCGCTAAAGTACTGTTCAGGATACAGTTCCCGAACATAGGCGCGGATCCATTCCCAGGCTGCAAACTTGTCGATGGTCTCGTCCTCCAGGATCTCGACGATCTTGGGATCGTACAGCAGGCGTTCGATGCCGTGCCAGCTGTACCAACCACCACCGTAGTCACTGTGGATGATCACCCCGATCGACTCGCCTTTAATGATCTTGTCAACTTTGCTCATCTTTTGCTCCGTTATCTAACTGTATAAAGCTATTATAGCACAGGTGCCATTTCTGGTCAACCGGATTGCTAATAGGTACCCGGATAGATCTTGTTGTAGGCCGTGTAGAACTCGATCACCCAGTCCTCTACGTCGTAGACGTTGATGCCGGTGCTTTCATGCAGCTCGTGATACCAACGATAAGCAGGTTGAACCCAAGGATTGATCTCCAGCATGGTGTGGATGATCCCAAGTTGGTATTCAGTGAATTGATACATGGTCGAGTTCATTATGTTTATTTGGCCCAAACACGGTATTCGCCCATGCTGAAGATGTCAGCGATGAACTTCAGCCCGGCGTTGCTCAGGAATTCCCTGGCTACCTTTTCAGCCTGTTCAACAGGTGCTTGCAGCACAGCGATGCGTTGACTGGCAATACCGATAACGATTACGTTGACTATTCGCATTTGCTTCTCCTTGTTGCTAACTGTATAAAGCTATTATAGCACAGGTGCCATTTCTGGTCAACCTATCGTCCCAGGACCTCTTGCCTACGAAGCAGGGCCCACTCGCCATCCAACTTGGATCGCATATCGTTTAGGATTTGACTGTAATTCCAGTTTGGGTGCGCATTGTGCGTTATCTTCTGCTCTAGGTCAATAACCAGCATCAAGGCGTCGATTGCGGCTTGCAGATAATTCACCAATCGTTGTTGATCTGTAATCATCGTGCTACTCCGTATCGTTGTGCCAGGCGGCGACCTTCACTAACCATCTTGAGTGCTAGCTTATTCCACTTAGCACCTTCAACTGTGCGGCAATGCCCATCAGCATTCATCTGATCCACTACATCAAAAGTAAAACTACGCATTTTATTTCCTGTTCTTTACTGTTTAAGATTCTTTTATATACCCGAAACCATTTATTGTCAACTAGATAGCCAGCAGGGGTTGCGTTCCTGCAACATCAAATTCAGTCTTACTGTAAAAATCAACCAAGCGACGCTGACACAGTGACACTAGATCACCACCATCATCGGAGATCAAAAAACGCACAGGGCACCGTCCCCAAGTTTTTTGAGTTTGGAACTCATAAAACCATTGCCGATGTTCCTTGTTCGATGCATCAAATGCCACAAACGGGCGGCCAAAGTATGCAAGTCTGCTCATGTTTTTTCCTTAGATCTTAAAGTAAGTGTAATGGGTTTCCAAATTCCAAGCTGTCATATCAACCTTGGTACCATCATGCGTTTCAATCTGGATACCAAGCTGTTGATAACGTTGCCAGAACCAATAAATGTCCGGCGTAGTCGAACCCAGCTTGGTCGAGTTCAACTTTTTATGCTTTACAGCACTCAAGCGGCACGTTGGAATATTCAATGCTTCGTTGACTGTCAATCGATCGTACAGCAACAAGTCACGTGCTACTGCAGCCGGGATTACATGTTCAAATTCTGTCTTGGTTCCGTGCGGCAAACCTTTTTCAAAGTAGTGAGCGCCAATATTTTCCTTGATTGAATAGTTATGATATCGGCGCAACAAGAAGTCAATAGTGTCACGAACAAGACGTGCAGTCTGATCCTCGGCCCGAAGGCGCCGGTACATCCACACTAACATCTTGATCCCTCGATACGAGAATTAGTAAGTAGCATCGTAGCTTTGGCCATTTCGCTTTACTCGAGGAGGCTTCTTTTGTGCAAACCCACTGACTCGCTCCACAAGTGTTTTCATTGGAACAAACATGCACAACTCCATAACGTGTTGTTATTTTTAGGTTAGCTGGTAGAATTCCCTACCACAAACGTATTGTAGCACAGGTTCCATTAATGGTCAAATGCTATTTCAGTACACGGACTGCCACTTGTTGATGCCGGCTCACGTAGCCAATGTATTCAAACTTGATGCAATGTTCTGCAACATGCTCCTGCCAAGCACGGAACTCATCCAACTGCCAACCTGGATAGTTAAGGTACTCATCAAACACAATCACAGTTCCGGGCACAATCTGTTTTTGCAACAAATCAAGCACGGTCTTGGTACTAGAGTACAGATCTGCATCAATGTGCAGCAAGGCAATAGGTGCTTGGTGTGCTGCATCTTCAAGGAATTCAGGCAAGGTGTAATCAAACCAGCCCACATGTAGTTTACAGTTGTTGCGAACGTCGGGTAGTGTGTCTCGTTTGAAGGCACCAGTCTCAAATCGACTGTCCCATACTTCGGGCAATCCGTCAAACCCGTCAAACCCATGCACAGTTTTCTCCGGGAGAAAACGGGCAAACTGGTTAAGAGTTCGCCCTGTGGCCACGCCAAATTCCAGTACAAGTCCAGTCTTGCGCAGCTCAGGATCTAGAGTCTTGGCACTGATATACTCATGCAAATCGTAGTCAGTGGGGAAGTTTTTCACCTTCCTCATGTTCTCTAGAATAAACCGCACCGACTGAACAGACGCTAACTTACGAGCAGTAAAGTCAGTGTCGATACTGTCAGTGTACATGCCCAACAGACGTTTCTGAAACCAGTTGGGCTGTGGATAACGATCCCATTCAGAGATGCGATCAATTAACCTGTAAAGGAATTTTTTCATGCTAGAATTGTACTAATTTACTTGAAGAATATCAATGCCATTAGGACAGATTGCAGCATAAATCCCAGGCTGATTGTAATGGTAATCAGTGTGTTCTTGTTTACTACAGCCTGTGCAAACAGTGCTGCTAGCCCTGCCCAGGTCAGCAGCACAAAATCCACAGTGGGCATCTTGTCACTGAGTCCGGTCAGGATCGCCAGCAGAGTCGGAACTGTTGCACTGTGCAACAACAGCACTGCACACCAACCCAGTGTTTCGGCCGAGATAGGAGCCACATTGGTACGGCACCAGGTGGTGATTGTGCTTACATCGAACTTAACCATTTTTGTTTCCTTTGTCTTTGTAAAATATATGCCGACCAATTTTGATCAGTCGATCCTTGTCCCAGTTGGGATTCACGTAGTCCGCATGGTAATAGAGTGCAGTTTTAAGACTGGGCAAGCGGAAGCCTTCCATCAGTACCATCTTGGCAGCATCGGCACTTTCTTGCCAGTTTTTCTGATTCTTGTTGATCTTGGAAAAGTCTGTCTTGCCTTCACAATACCAACTAAATTGACACACGGTCTTTTCGTAGAACACATTCTTTTGATAGATCACCTTGCAGAGATCTTCTGGGAACTGCCCACTTTTGGATCGATTCATTACCACTTGCGCAACTGCCAACTTGCCTTCGGCCGGCTCGCTGCCGGCTTCGTAGTAGATGTTCTGGGTCATGCAAAGCAATTGCCGCTCTCGTGTCTTGAGAGAAGTATCATCGGCGGACTGAGACGATTGATCGTCTCGCAGCCTGTCCAACTTGTGTGTCACAGTCCAGTTGACTGCCCAGACAGCGCCGGTTGCTACCAGGGCAAGTAGGACTAAACGAATAGCCCAACGTAGGTACTTGATCATACTAGGTTCCTTTATAGTTAATGTGCGCTTGTTGCCGCACACCAGACACTAAAAACTGTGTCTGTAGACTTATTTTTGGAGTCGTAAGAGTATATATAACAACAATCAACTAGTATAACTGTTGTTTAATGAAAAGTCAAATCGTCATAACTAACTCCACTTCAAAATAAACGCACAAAAGTCTCGTTCGTCATTGAAGTAAAAAATGTAACGACCCAATTGGCGTTCGCCGCTTGAATCAACCAGCTGCCAGCGCCATTCCTGGCCACACTCTTCCTTGCACCAGTCTAAGATAGACTCTAACTCATGGCTGCTGCGAGCGATTTCTTTTGCATGTTTAAATGCGCAAGGAATATCAGGATGGATTTCTCGGTTCGGACTGTAGATAGCGTTTTCGAATGATAGCATAGGCTTCTTCAGGTGTTTGGCTAAAATACAAGAGATTGTCTTGTATATTAAATTTAGCACAGAAACTTTGGCCTGGCTTTTGATTTCTCAACCCGTCAAACACACATTCTTTTTTCCATGTGTCAAACTCAAGTTGAGATACTTTGCGAACATATTCTGCGCGCCGGCCTGTGAGCTGGGTTACCATGCTAGACATCATCAGGCAGCAAGCTCAGGTTCACCAATTTGGTAATAAGGCATGCTCATATAACGATTAGTGAGTACATGCCAGGAAGCTCGCAGCTTGACATGCCCTGGACGAATAATGCTGTCAACCAGGGATCGCAAGGGACTACTGGCCTGAACTGCCCACATACAAGGCTGGCCCTCGGTATCACCAAACCAGTATTCATAAACTTCCGAAGACCTGCGGCTCTTAAAGATGATTTCGATCAATTGTAGATACCGTGTTTCTTTGCCCATGGTTGTCAAACTTGACAACGGCCTGCTGGGCCAATGCGGGAACTCTCGAGTCACCTGTGCTCGACGCTGGTCTTCTTGATAAAAGTAAGGCAGTCGATATACCATGCCCAGATGCTTTTTCGTGAATCGTTCCGTGGACAGCAGCTCATACAAGTCTCGTTGGAACGGTGTCAGCTTGGGACCTTTAAGACCCCGCACCGTTAGTGCTCCTTTGTAATGTATGCGCAAGTCGCGGGCAACATCTCGATCATGTGAGCTTGGAGTTTGGCTTTCCAGGGCTGCCCAACGAGTTCGTCCACCAGAGTTTATAAACTGCCTGTGGCTAGCCACACTGAGCGCAATTGGGTCATCACCTAGTCGCAGTTCCTCGGACTCAAGGTCCGGCCTGGCGACCAGGGTCAGTTGCTCCCAGGGACGGATAGAACTCATTGCATTGGTCATCACGTTGCGTATTCCTTTAAAAAATTAAAATACAAAATTACCAAGATCCATTATCGATCCAGACTCTAACAGTAAGCATGAGCCAAGTGAATCGTCCGGTGTACTGTCCCGGAGTATCCCAGGCACTGGTTTCGCGTTGCAGCGAAGGGAGCCAGCGCCAGTGCAAGGGATTGACAGTAACAGTGACAGATGCGCCCGAATAGCGTACCCAATCAAACAGTGTCGGCGGCAACATCTTTGTCTCCTGCTTGCACAATACGTCGAACAATGCCCTGGTCCATGAGTCGCTGGATCAATTCATCTTGATCGCGTCCCTGTACCAAAAAAGAACCATCGCGAGCATCGTACACATAAAACATGCCATCAATCTCTTCAATCCGAGCCGGGATCGATACTTTCTCTGTGCGCGGCGGAGCTGTCACCCGTTTAACCCACTTGGACAAAAGCCAAGCCATGGTTATTAGAACCGATATCACCCCTGCCACAAACCCTAGAAATAATTCCATAATTCATAATCCCTTCAAAAGTCCACGCTTGCTATATTATAGCACGTATTAGATTTATGCGCAACTAGAAGAAAGCCCGCATTGCGCGGGCTTTATATGTACTATGTGCCCATTGGGAGTTGGGCAGCGCTCAATTAGTCAACCAAACCAAGTTGGAGGGCACGGTAGCCAGCAGCAACCAACTTACGCGAAGGCTTGCCAATCACGTACTCGGTAACATTAACACCATTGCTGGCTTTACGGCTGTTAGCGTAAACAACAAATCCATGCTGGCGGATACGGCTGGCTTCAGCAGCCAAGTTCTTCACACCAAAGCGGCTGCTTGCGGCAGCAGCGGTAAGGGCCTCACCGGCTTGGAGAGCTTGAAAAACCTTGAAAGTCTTGGTATCGGTGCTGATCAATTTCATAAAATTTCCTTTAAGTTAAGTGTTGCGTGTTCTGCGCAACTGATCTTATTATAGCAGAAACAAAATAATACACAAGTAAAACGGCTAAATTGTTTAAAAACCACCGAATTCATTGACTCCGCCGGTCGATGTGCTATATAATAGTTCATGCTGCAATATTACAGCATATCAACATATTGAAAAAGGAAACAAACCATGAAGAAAATTCTAACTGCTACCGTGATCGCCCTGGCTGCTGCCACTGCATCCGCTGCTAACTATGTGTCAATGGAAATCGACAGCGTCAAGGACACTGGCAACAAGGCTACCAGCACTGCTCAGTACTTCCGCGCAGGTACTGACGCTGCTGGTCTTAATCTTGACCTGGCTGTTCGCACTGCTGTGTTCCGCAAGGGCGGCATGCTCAACAGCATCGAAGGCACTGTGGGCAAGGGCTTTGGTCCTGTTACCGTGTTTGGTGGCGTTGGTTATGACAATGGCTTTAACGGTGCCAAGGGCGCCAACTACCAATACGGCCTCGTTGGTGCCAGCACCGGCGCAAAGCTTGGTCCAGTGTGGGCATTTGGTGGTGTCAAGACCCGTCTCAATTGGGATAGTGCTAATCCCAAGCAAACCGTTGCTTTCGCTGGTGTGAGCTATCCGCTGACCAAGGCCCTGTCGGTTGACCTTGACGTTAGCCGCAGCTACCAAACCATCCAGGAAAAGGCCATGGGAGTTGGCATGCGTGTTACGTTCTAAACAGAACAACACATAAGAAAAACCGCCCTAGGGCGGTTTTGTTTTGGCTGTAAAGTCAGGCCGGGCCGACTTCTTCTAGATGCCGGCACTTGCCCCTGAACTTGAATCCACTGCAGGTACAGGACAAGCTGCCATTTTCTTCACTTACAGTATACACGGTGCCCTTGCTGCCGGCCACCTGCCAGGTGCGGCCTGTAGGCACTTCCGGATCCGCATCAGAAAAGCCCCACACGTTCTTGACCTCAACGAACTTGCGTCCGCGCAGGCTCATACGCATAGGGCTGGAGAATTTAAACGGAGTGTCGGTACCAAGCCGCACATAAGCAATGGCCTTGGTGCGGCTGTCGTTCATGATGTACACATGATTCTGTGCAAGCCCGGACCATTCTGTAACTTCTTGCAAGAACTTCATCGCTAACCCCTTGTGTTCCTTAATGCATACATTATAGCACAACGGGAATTATTGGGCAAATCTTACTATTTGGTTTCTTCAAGTGCCGCAAGTACTGCGCTCAAAAGCTCCGGCGGGTCACCACCATCGCTAACGTACCACACCCCGTCTCGCATGACGTAGAAGAACTGACAATGTGAAAATTGATCAAGCATGTCTTCGAATGAGGTACACACCTGCCATGTTTCATTATAATCGCCACGATCTCGATTGTAAAACACACAAACATCGGCCTGTCGATTGCCAAACGAATGCATCGGCAGGTCGTCCTCGGGGTAGATCTCTTTGCCCAAGATACTCATGTTACCATGAGATACCAAGGCATTGGCCCGTTCACTGGTGTAGTGGTCGAACAGGATCCGGCCATTGTGTTCTGGGTACCCGTCATAATGACAGTAGATGGCCTTGCACACATCACCATGCATGACACCAATTGCGCTACGTGTTCCCATTTACAAGTCTTTCCAGTTTTTAGCAGCGGTGGCAACAGGGCCACGTAGTTCAGTAGGGTATTTGGCAACCCCGTATTCTGTTAATTCTGTAGTCTCGGCGAACACAAACGGTCTACCATTGACACGGCTCATAAACTCTCCGGACTTACCAAAGATGGCACCACCTTGTGGGATTTCATTATGGTAGCCCGGATACCCATCTTTGCAATGATTGGTTCCGATAAGAGTACCCACTTCGCCTGCGGCACCAAAAATGATAGAATCTTGGTCAAACTCTTCGCCTAACGCCATAAGAGTTTGTTTTAAGTTGCCTCGGTCCTGCATGTCGACTACTAGAAACGAGTTTTCGCCGACTTCGCGAGCATTTTCTGTGTTGTAGTTTTCAATGTAACTGCCCTTGATAGAGGTTACACCATATCCACTGGCCCGCAACTTTGCCAATAAACTCTTATTACGCCGAATGTTCTCAGAGTAAGTGTATGGTTTTCCAAGACCGCAATCTGGCGCAAAGCGAAATGCTGTGATGGTGCCGTAATCATGATCACGGGTAGCAGAGAATACTCGACTAAGTCCGGATTCGTAAAGTATGTCGGTAACTTTCATGTTTCTATTTATCGAGTAAAGTACTCAGGCACCATCTGCTTAGAAGAATGATGCAACAAACAAACCCAAATACATGATCACAAACAAGCCAAGCAGACCAATAACTGCTAGATCAATTTTGCGCATCATGTGATGATGAGATTTAATATACCAATCAGCAGCAGCCCAATTACGATCATAATAAAAATTATGAAAGCCGTCTGCTCGTGGTGTTGTTTGATCATTGCGTGTTCCTGTTGAAGTAACCGTACGGGAGACCGTTAAGGTAACAAAAGTACTCAAAATCGCCGCCGGCATTTTCGGCATCCATGAGCCAAGCAATGACCCGCTCACGGTTGGTACCTGTGTGCATGAGATTGGTCACACTGTCCTCAAACTTGAGGATTGCCGCAGCCTCGTCCTCACGACGCAGGGCCTCGTTGTTGCGGATCACGATCTCCAAGGCATCAATTTCCTTGTTGAACTGGCTTTCAGTCCAGGAGTCGGTGTTGATGCCACGGGGCCGGACGCCATGAGCATCCTTGTACATGTCCCAGAAGATGCTGTAAAGTTGCTCAATCTTGGTCATTGTCGTTGCGTTCATTTCCAACTCCTAGTTGCTAACTGTATAAAGCTATTATAGCAGATCGGGAATTATTGGTCAACCGTATGAAACTTGCTCATCGTAGGTGTCCAAGTCCACGGGCTGCGACATCAGCAGATTTGCTTCCTCGGCCAGTACCCAGTCTAGTGGGATGCTCAGTGCAGCAGCAATCAGCCGGGGATTGTAGCCGCTAGCCAACGCATCGTTGATCTCCATGTGGAGTTCAGCCATTTTGCTCATGTTATTTCCTAAGAATGTCGACTAAACGGTTATTGATCATGTCCATTTCGGACTGTTCCAAGTAAAAGTCGCTGGACGGATCATAGTACTGACCTTCCTTGACATCGTAATACAGAACACGCCCACTGAAGTTGAACGGACCTTCCAAGCCCTTGCGCGGACCGTACTTGACGCGCATTTCGTCCATCTGTTCCTTGCTAGCGATGATCTTATAAGCCATGTCCTGCTCCTTGTTTCTCACTGTAAGCATACATTATAGCACAGGGCTGATTTATTGTCAAGCCAACTCGATCTTGAACATCAGCAATGAGTTATTATCAGCAGGGATGCGCAACTGGGAAGGATACGGACGATTCCGGGTGGCATGAGTGGTGATATGCAGCCAAGCAATAGAATGACCACGCTTCGCGGTAGCACCAATGCTGATGCCATCAACGGTAGCACGGAGGCGACCAGCTGCTGATGAGTACACAATTTCGTTTCCTGCTTTGATGTTCAATTCAGTCATGTTCGTTCCTTGTTTTTCACTGTAAGCATACATTATAGCACAGGGCTGATTTATTGTCAAGCCTCAATCTGCTCAATCACAACAGTGTCTATCACTGCCAACTTCTTAGCGTCCGCATAGTGCTGCGCAACCATGTCCGGCGTTGTCCTAAATGTCACCTCAACATTCATGTTGAGAATTTCGCTGAACTTCAGGTACGTTACACGATGTGTGTAGACATTCATTCTTGCTCCTTGTTTCTCACTGTAAGTATACATTATAGCACAGGAGCCATTTCTGGTCAACCGGGCAGCAGGTCAATCTGAACGTCAATTTCGGTGCCGCGGTAGCCCGGGCTGTTGCTATCCAGGCGCAAGGCCAGGCCTGTAGGGAGAAGCCAGCCGAGTTCACGAGCAATACGACGGTCACTAACTAGTTTTTCAGTCACCGTCCACACTGCAATACAGTGTGCCGAAGTAGCGAACTTGCCGGCAATTTCGCCTACTGTCATGTAGATGCCCACACCGTTAAGCATCGCACGGATCTTTTGGCTGTTCTTGAGACCCGGGATCAAAGTTTTGGTACGCATTTCTTGCTCCTAGTTGCTAACTGTATAAAGCTATTATAGCAGAACGGGAATTATTGGTCAACCAATTCTGCGGTCTTAGGATAGCGATCATAGGCTTCGGATGCGCCATCACAGGAGAATTTAACATTTCCATAAGGGCCCAGGACTTGGACTAGGATGTCATCATAGGCCGCCCACTCGATGCACTCTTTTCGTGCGACTAGATAGTTGTTGGTTTTGAACAACACCTGGCGGCCTTTCTCGTCGATCTCGGCATCTTCCTTACTAGAATATTCTGTGACTACACGGTAAGTGAATGGATATCTCATAGTGCGCTCCTGTTACGTTATTCAAGTAGTATAGCAGAAGTTGAATTATTGGTCAAATTTTAGGCAGTTTGGGCAGCAGGAAATCACACAGATTTTCCAACGGGTTATCGCTGTTCTTGTGAGTGCTGATCCATTTGGTCGCGCCCGGAGAGTTTTTCTCGATCAGCTGACATGAGATGGTGCTGTTGAAAATTTGATCCATTGCAGCAGTCAGTGGTAAACGAAGAATCAACTTGAATATCTCAAGATCCCGTAACGGTGTCCATGTCAGTGTGTTGCCAAGATGCCAGTGCTGCCAGTCGTTGACAATAATATTGCACAGTGACTGAACAAGTTCGCTGCGAGATTGGGCGCGATTAACACCCTGGCGATGGAAAATTGCTTGGTTGCCGGGCCTATGAAAATACTTGTAGTGCAGGCAGTCACGCCACTCGGGCTTTTCCAGTTCAGTTGCAGTATTGATGCCGTGATATTTAAGATAGAGATCAAGTGTGGTTGGACTACGCAACATGAACTCATCACCTGGGGCGCCCGATGCTAGTATAGACGGAGCTCTCCAGTGATGGATTTGACTATAGCCCCAGAAGTTCTTGGTAATTGTGCCCGAGTTCTTTAACCAAAACTCATCGAATTCAATACCACTGCCAGAAATTATTCGATAGTTGCAAGTTACTGATTGCAACAAACCAAACACCAACATGGTGTCCACCCCACCACTTAAAAAGACGTTGATCCGACCGGGATTGTTGTCGACAAATTGTTGGGCACGCGCAAGCAGCCGACTGTTGATCATGGATACCACCTGCTTGACTGACAACTCTGACTCGTCGATTGTGCCAATGATATCAAATTTTTGTTCCTGTACCGCCAACGATTGATCAACTGTGATTAAGCTGTCGGTCCAGAATGTTTGTTTGCCGGCTACAAGATTGGTAATCTCGCCCGACTCATGTTGCCAAATTGGGAAGCTACGGTACAGATCAGTGCGAAAGAATATCTCCCCAGAAACATTATCTAGCACAACTACACAAAAATTACCAAGGTCCCGGGGCACTGTCTGATGTATCAATGTCTGGATACCATCTGCAAGCCTGTAGTCCTCGGCATATCCCTTGTACACGCAGGTGTAGTGGTCAATATCAACCTGACACCAACCTGCGTCAGTGTTGAGCACAAGGCTCCCTAGTGGCCAGTGTGCTACAAAGTTTGGTTTGTGTTGTTGCGATAGATTAAAAAACATGCTATACCCGTGCTGTTACCACCCGATCAGCAAGTCCATATGCTACAGCAGACTCTGCGGTCATGAAGTTGTCACGCTCCATGTCCGATTTAAGCTGTTCAAAGGTTTGCCCTGTGTGCTTGACATATATATCGGTCAGCACTTGCTTCCATCGCAAAAGCTCGCGGACCTGAATCTCAACGTCAGTAGCCTGGCCCGATGCGCCGCCCAAGGGCTGGTGGATCATGTGCCGTGCATTGGGCAAAATACTGCGCTTGCCCGGAGCACCTGCCGCTGCCAACAGTGACCCCATGCTAGCTGCCTGGCCCATGACAATAGTAGCAATGTCACACTTAACAAACTGCATGGTATCATAAACGCTCATGCCTGCTGTTACTGATCCGCCAGGACTGTTGATGTAAAGAAGAATATCTTTCTCGGGGTCATCTGCCTCCAAGAACAAAATTTGTGCCACTACAAGGCTAGCCGAGTGACTGCTGACTTCGGTGTCCAACATGACGATTCGATCTCGAAGTAGTCGACTGTAGATGTCGTAACTGCGCTCGCCCTTGCTGGTGTTTTCGAGGACGATGGGTACAAGATTGGGCATAATTAAATCCTTTATTATTAATAAGTGTTTGATAAGTATAACACAACTTCCTGGAAAAAACAATGAGACACTTACTCAACCTACTCGATTATGTTAGCGAAAGCCGCGGACTCAGTGCCCGTTTACCTGGCTCGTCGTATGCCCGTGGTACTGAGGCTGATGACCAAATTGTATTCCAAAGCTTGGAGTTCTATCCCAAAGTCGGCAGCTATCCTACCGAGGAAGAAACCATGGCTGCGTTTGATCAAGTACAGAAACGGGTCGGGCATCCGATTGAAAAAATTAATCAGCCCACAGCCGGCCTACGAGCATTTGGTATTGCTACGTTTGACACTGCGGTAGGCACACGGTACTTGGCCAAGTTTGCCAGAGACATCAAACCAGTTAAAACGCAAAACACTTTCTTCCAAACCAAAGACATTCCGGGAAACTTTAGTCAAACTGATGCTCGTGGGTCCAAAGAAAAAGCTGGATACAAACCCAGTGACGTGTTAACAGACTTTAAAAATCAGACTCCTAAAAGTATATTAGCGCAAATTGCCACCAAGTTCGGGCAAGATAGCGACGAATATCAGGCTGCTGTAATTATTTCCAATGCTCGCACGTTTCCTGTCACTGTGCCCGGTGGCAACATGGACTTCAAAGGCTTCCGAGACTACTTCTGTGAAATGCTGCAACCTATTGTGTTGATCAATGGTGGCACAGTCTCAGGAAATGCAGCCGAAGCTGCGGCCTTGTTCATGGGCAAGAATGGTTACTCGGATTGTACAGTCAGCTTTAACCAAAATGTATCCGGCGGCTTGTATGATAGCTTGTTGGTCAGTCCAGACGGCAAGCAAATCAAATTGTCCAGCAAGGGTGCCAAGGGAGCTATGGCCAGTTCTGTTAACCTGTTGGTTGCAGTGCGAGAACTTGAAGCAGCCGGAATGTCTAATTTTGGTAAAAAGTATCGCGATATTATTGACATCTTAGAAGTGATTGACAAAGGTGATCATAACTCTGGCCCGCTGAATCTTGCCATGCAGTATGATATGATCACGCCCGACGAAGCACAACAAGTAATGTCATTGAAAAAGTATGCCGGGGTAGAGGGATTCAATATTGATGATACTGATCTTACTGACAACTTAAAAAAGATCTACAAAGAACGTACTGCAGATGATCCCAGTAAGATTGTGCCAATGAATCACTTGGTCAGTTCAATTGCCTACAAGGTGATTAACGAGATCAACATGAACACCAACTTCAGCGATGCTGCTGCAGACATTCTTAACCACTCGGCGTTTGTGCAGATGTACACCAATGCCAGCAAGGCCAAGAATGGCGAGTTTGTGATCCAAGGGTTCACAACTGTATGGCCCAGCAAGTTGTTCACGGAAGTTACACTCGAGGCAGCAAAGAGCTACAGCTCGACATCCAGTTCCAGTGGTAAACTAGTGTTCAATATCAACAAAGAACCTAAGTTGGTGCCCAACAAAGAAGAAGGACCAAAAGAAGCCGACCCTGCTGACTTCCCTGCTTCCCCGGGTGGCTCGGCCGATAATGATCAACTAGACACTGTCGACCAAGCTCGTAGCAAGATTGTTGCTAGACGTGCTCCTGCACCTGACCGCGGAGCCGGTGTCAACGCTTCGGTGTTTGGACGCAAGAAGCGTTAATGGGTCAAGTCTGCAACGTGATCGCAGACTTTCAACGTTAGTGCATCTTGTGCGCTGAGCCATACATCCTGTGGTGGTAACAGGTGTTGTCTAATCTTTGCTTCGGTTAGCCCGGTACAAGCTTGGTAGTGTGCAACCATACGGTTCTGTGTCAGCTCAAACTCTTTCATTGTGGCAAACAGCTCATGTGCTTTGCCTTCGTTATACCAACTAAATTGATGGCTCAGAATGCTGGTGTTAGGCGTTAGTAGTCTACGGCCGGGTGTGCCAGCAAGGAAAATCAACAATCCAGCAGATGCAATCATGCCCAGGCCGATAGTTTTGATCGGAACACGGCTCGACTTCATTACATCAATCAGTGCAAATGCTGCTGCTGTGTCTCCACCTTCGCTGCAAATCATTAGCAAGAGTTCTTTGCGTTTTTTCTTTACAACATAGTTTTCGCACAAGATCCATTCAACAATGGGTCGTATGGTTTCTGCATCTACAGGTCCCATGAACACGTATATTCCAGCAGTGCGGGTTTCGGCAGTATAGAGAGAGTATAAGGGGTCTTCGAGTGGTATGGTCGCCATAATGACAAAAGCCTGTTTGTGTATATAGCATACACGCACAGGCCCTGGAAGTTAACTACAACCGATTAAACTCGGAAGATAGTCTTGATTGAATCACTATAGGCAGAGAATGCTGCCTGTTGTGCACGGCACATAGCAATGCCGGCAGTGGCTATTGTATCAACAGCTTCACGGGTACGTTCATCTGTGATCATCGAAACAGTAGACTTGGTAGTTTTTTCGATAGTATCAATTACGATAGTAGCATCAAACATTTCAGCGGGGTTAATTTTAGTAAATTCCATAATATTCTCCTTGGGAATAAGCGAGTTCAAGACTAACAGGACCTGCACCATGCAGCACCTTGTTGTCTATAATACTGTAGCAGTATAACATATATTTATGCTGCGACGCAACATAAGTTTGCCTTTCCGTGCAAAAAATCCTGATTCATTCAACCTGGAAGTAAATATAGCTCAAGGAGTTAACCCATGTTCAACACAATTCGAGAATTTTTATTTGGCAAGAAGAGTACCCCGGCTGCAGTTCCAGAGGCACCGTACAAGATAGAGGCACCGGCGGCACAAGAGAAACCAGTAGAAGAAGTACCTGTTGCAGCGCCAGCTCCTGTGGCTGCTGCACCTGTTATGACCCCGGCTCGAAAAAAGCCAGCAGCAAAGCCAGTTGCTAAGCCTGCAGCAAAGCCAGTTGCTAAACCAGCAGCAAAGCCAGTTGCTAAACCAGCAGCAAAGCCTGCAGCAACGCCAGCTCGAAAAAAGCCAGTTACAAAATAATTATTCGATAGAATACAGGTAGTTTACTGTATTCTCGTTGATCCTAAACTCTTTGGCACCATTGCGAAGATGGAAGATACGTGCCATATCAGTTGGCGGACTAAGTGTAACAAACTCGGTAATGTTGGTCCGATTTTTTCGTATCCACTCAGCTGCACTGCGTATCAATCTACGGCCAGCGCCAGGTCGATAACTCCAGATGGTATAAAATACAGCCACGGTGGTAACCAGATCAGTTGCACAGGATAGCTCGTGCGTATCCGACGGTACATGATCTTTGTATGCACAGCAAACAACTGCTTCCGGCTCCATAGTTTCGTTATTCTGTAATACAAATATTTCAGAAGTGCGCGACACCCTAAAATCCAATGGGATCTCGGGCCTAACCGGATCATCGGCTACTAGTCGGGTCAGTGGATCTGCGAGTGTTTGGATAACATGTAATGGCATACAAGAGGTTTCAATGTGGGTATATAACAACCATTAGTTATCATTGTTAAAGTAACAACAAAAATAACCTAACTTACATCGTCTGACCCAATAGAAACCAAGTCAAATGCGGTGCCAGTTTTCTCAGATGAAGAAGCAAAGGATATAAGTAAAATGAGGAGATGATCAACTAATTGAGTAAAGAAGATGTGATCAAAATAGAAGGCGTTGTAGCCGAGGTGCTTCATCTGGGCGTAGATAATTATGTCTAAATGGTATTGCCCACTTCCATTTAGACATGCTTACATCGACAGCACAGGTATAGCAGCATGTTGCCAAACTCCAAGATATCAAGTATCGCTAGTCGAATGGCCTACACATCCCGAACTGTTAAAATTACAACAAGAGTTGCTCAACGGAAATATTTCCAAGGCATGTCAGGGATGTGCTCAACAAGAGTCTAAGTTTGGAACTAGTTTACGAACTGATAGCAACAGAGATTACAATAATCAAGTTTTTACCGACACCAAACTTGATTTTATTGATTTTAGATCAGTTAATATTTGCAATTTTAAATGTCGTAGTTGTAATCCAGTATTCAGTCATGGTATAACTCAAGAAATTAACAAATATCCTGAATTGCAAAAGTTCCTCGGGCCACCACCTACAAGCAAGACAGTATCAGTTACCGATGTTAACATAGACTGGATTATGCGTAATCTTGGATCGCTAAAAAGAATTATGTTTACCGGTGGTGAGCCTACTGTGATTCCTGGAGTTAGAGAGCTTATTAAGAAAATTAAACAAGACCACAAAGATGTGATGATTATGATCACTTCAAACGCAAGTTTTCAAGATGACTTTTGGTTTGAAATAACTGAACAATTGCCAAACCTACATTGGACTGTCAGCGTCGATGCCGTTGGCCCTGCCGCTGAAATTGTTAGACATGGATCAGACTGGGCCGTTATTGATCGTAATGTTACTTGGCTAGCACATCACGCCCAAAGTTTAGATATAAATTCTGTTGTATCTAATTTAACAGTTTTTGGAATGAAACCGTTGTTAGAGTTTGGCAGACGTATGCAACAGCTTAGTATTACACCCAGTGGGCGTCACGGTGATTTAGGTTGCCGCCATCAATTTTTTGTTTGTCAGCGTCCGTATCATTTAGCGGCTGATAATTTATCAGAAGAACTACTACCATTGGCAATAGATTATTTAGAATCCTGTTTACCATTGGATTTAGATGAAGAACAAAGAAACATGTTAACCGGGCTAATTGTTCAGATTAACTCTGCTAAGTTCGATTCCACGTTGTGGGAAAGTAGTCAGACATACAATCAAATTCTAAATCAAATTAGACATGAAAATCATTTAACACTATACCGGGCACAGTTATGAAAACAAAAATAGTCGGATTTGGTGATAGCTTTGTCTTTGGTAGCGAACTTGCCGATAATGATAATGGGCAATCAAGTTGGATAGGCCGGGCTGCAAAACAATTAGGAGTTGAGTACGAAACTACAGCTATACCCGGTTGTGGTAATGAAAATATTAGTCGCCAAGTCCTAACCTATTTCTCAAATAATCCTAGCGAAAATGTGTTGGCTGTAATCAATTGGACATGGGGTGCAAGATGGGATTTTTATATTCCCGGAAAAGAAACATGGACTACACTAGGATTAAGTTGTGTGCCATCTAAACTAGCACCATTAGTAGGATTAGAAGAAGCAGAAAAAGTTTTAGAATTCTATGGAAAATATCCAGGGTATAGTACCTTATGGGACAAGTTTAGAACTCTACAGACCATTTATTCTACACAGCAGTTTTTAAAACACATCAATGTGTCGAGCATTCAAACATACATGGACTCTGAAATGTGGGATACAACTTGGCATGCACCTGACTACATTAAAACCCTACAGAATCTTACTAAGGAACCCTTGCAAACTTTTGAAGGATTAACTTTTTTAGATTGGAGTTACAAACATGGATTTACTGTAACCAATCCAGGTCTCCATCCACTTGAAGATGCTCATAAAGCTGCTTGTGCAGTATGGTTAGATACCTATGCACAAGCACTAAAAGCATAAACACAAATTACACAGTCCAAGAGTCATACAGTTGTTGGCTAGCTAAGTTTTTACCCTTGGCTTCGACTTGAATATCGGCCCATTCCAGATGTGTTAGTGCCCATTTGTTGCAAGCAGTGTTCCACATAAAGTCACTGTGGGCTCTTAATTTTTGCTTTTTATATCCTTGTGCCAATAATGTAGTCATGGTTGGCAGCACATCAACAGCATGATTAACCAGTACATCTTCTCTGCTTTGGCTGAAGTGTATTGCCGGCCTTACCCCTCTCCAACTATCAATTATTCGCTTAATTCTATCATCTGATGCTTGGATGTACTCTCCAGTGCGGATGGAGTGCTGATGTATGTCAAGTACAAGGGCACAGCGGTCAGCAA
>Ga0181348_1000138_pt1 | contig 27834 bp, 44 predicted proteins | sample Su13VDMM110DN_FD_130092 | JGI IMG/M metagenome (GOLD analysis project Ga0181348, IMG submission 130092) | Freshwater viral communities from Lake Michigan, USA - Su13.VD.MM110.D.N | ecosystem: Environmental > Aquatic > Freshwater > Lake | place: USA: Michigan | collected 2013-07-16
CCATGCCACCTTTAGAGGCAATGAATATATGTTCATTAAAAGGATGTATAAGGTGTAGCCTGCGTTTGAATTCAAATACACTACGCTTGTCGATAATGTTACCATTCTTTTTGATGGTGACAAAAAGTTTGCTAATGACATTCTTAAGTTCATCCGTAATGACGGACACTATACTCTTATAAATAAAAATTGGAATTAACATAAACATGAGCAAAGAAATAGACATACTGAAAGCAGAGAATGATCTTCTTCATGAAAAACTTGAAGTAATGCGTGCCATTCTATATGAATGGAATGCAACATCACAGCCGGTATGGGAATACCGAAAGTTAAAGCAAATTGGTGAGACTGAAAGTGATTACGAAGATTTAGTCGAAGATGATGATGGTGGATGGTCTGCGGGACCGGATGATAATGATCTTGAAAACAATAATTAAATTTTAATAAAATGTTTTCCAAACCACATCCGTTTACAAATAAAAGTTTTATTTCTGAATGTGTTGAATCTCCAACAGGTGAACGAAGTATACGAGTTTACCATACAAAACTGAGTATCTATGTCCCAAAGAAAGCACATATTCATGATCCAATTGCAATTTTTAAATTAGCATCATGGATGGTAAAGGCATCTGAATGGGTTTCAGAACAAAAAATATATGTTCCAACTAAACAATCTCTCAACTCTATTAAACACGTATTAAATAACAATAAAAAAATAAAATGATTACCAAAACACTTAAAAAAGTTAAAGCCAAGAAGTATTACTACTCATTTGTTTACAATCGTGGAAATTATTTTCAAATTTCTCGAGGATTAGAGAATCGTTACCCGAAGCAATTTATGGGTTCGGGTATGATGATGGGTAAGAATAGTTTTGATCTTGGTTTTGAATGTACTGCTCTAGAGTACAAAAAAATCGTTGCCTGTGCTCGCCGCCGTTATGGAAGAATTCAAAAAATCAGAAGGAATAAAATTGACTACTAAAATGAAAAAGAAAATTACCAAGACTGCTCCTAGACGTTATACTCTATCACTAATGCCCCCACCGGGTACATTCTCTGTACTGCTTGACGTGGCTATTCTAGCCATGCTCACGTTTGCTGCAAGTACATTGTTTCTTATGAGTCTGCAACTCTGTCAGAAGGTTACCATTACAGTAGGTAAGTAATATGACTAACTTTGTAAGTTTTGTTGCTATCATGGCTGCTCTTGTACTTGGACTTGCAATACTTTCAATTGGTTTTGCTGTTGTATTATCAATTGCTATTCGTGCATTTGAAGCAAATTAATAAGGATTCTAATGGCTGATGGAGAATTTATAAAACACGGAATGACTCAAGCACGATTTGACTTTCTGATGCAGCCATTTGACGATGAGGATTTTATCGTCATGCTCACAGCAGAGGAACTCAAAAATGGATGGCATTGGTGTGATGAATGGGATGGTCTTCTCATTCATACTGATGACGTTGAGTTTCAGCATTGCAAATGTGAATTTATGAATAAGTTTAGAAAAGAAAATATATGAAAATTTTAATTGCAACCATTGCCATTACAACTTCCGCATCTGCTGGAATTGTCACCTTTGAAAATCTGCCGTCCACTTATAATTCAAGTAATGATGCAGGTGAACAGTTAAGAAATTTTGTTGATGGATTTACATTTACATCAGGTGCATATAATTGGGGTTCACAAGATAATTGGTATTACTACAATATTCCCAATCCTTATTTAAGCAGTGGTGCCTATGCTATTGGTGTGAACGGAACTACTGCACTGTATAGCGGATATTATAATAGTAATACCAATTCAACTTATAACATTTCTCGCGCAGATGGAAGTCTGTGGAAATTTAATCAGGCTGTATTCACCTCAGTTTGGGCAATGGGAAATATTCAATTAGTTGGTTTGCGAAATGGTGTTGTGGTGTTTTCCTTAGCGCAAAATATTAGCAATACCCAACAGACTATAGTAAGCACTAGTTCTTATCCTGGTCCCGATGATCGGATTGATACACTAATGATTAAAAATCATATAGCCAATACTTTTTACGGAAAACATTTTATTATGGATAATATGTATTACACACTTCCTGCCCCAAGTGTCTTAGCAATGATTGGGCTTACTGTCTGTGGAACTAGTAACCGCCGTAGAAAGAATACAAATGAGAATTAAACCCCTTACTTTTGGAGAAAAGATTGCTATGACAATGACAAACGACAATGCGCCTATTGCTGATGCATCCACTCTTGTGGCTCGGTTGGAGGAACACTCCGACTTTGCTCACAAGGTAGTTCGTGATCTGTTGCGTGAAGCATCAGAGAGAATTCAGTTTCTCACAAAGGAACGAGATTACTATGAGATGAAGATGACATTCTATGCCAAGGATACAGAGAGAATGAGCAACTGTCCCCCGTGGGATACCGAGCATAAGGCAGGTGGTCCACGGGGAGCGTAAAGATTTTAGTATTGTTTAAATAAAAAAACTCTGAATCTTTTTAGGATTCAGAGTTTTTATTAATTATTGTTATTTTAGTTACCACCTGGGTAGTAACCGCCACCTTTACGGGGAGTTGGTCCTGGGCGTGGACGTTTTATTCTAGGTGATGTTGGCATTGAGTTTCCACCACCCCCTCTTGCTCTATCTCTTAGCCACCATGCTTGGAACTCCGGAGATTGACTATAAAACCATTGAGTCCATAGACGATATGCCTCTATATAGCCAGGACTATTTTCTCCTCCATCAGGGTATTGATTAATGCGTGGGAATGGCGGTTGAGGGGTTGCGTTAGGAGCAGGGGGCGTTGGAGCCGGTGTTGGAGCCGGTGCTGGAGCCGGTGCAGGTGGATTCGGCGATATACCACCAGGAATATATCCAGGAAGTACTGGTGCTGTTCCAGGAGGAGGAGGCGGTACTACTCCTACTTCTAAAAGTATTTGTTTCTTTAAATTATTAATTTGCTCTTGTAAATTTAGAGCTAAAGTTTGATAATATTTTGTAGTAGGATTACGATCAACAACTTCTTGCTGCTTTTTAATTTGAGCATCTTTTAAAATTTTTGCGTTATCGTAAATATTATTTGATAGATTTAAATGGTCTTTAAAGAAATTCATATAACTATTTATATCAGAATATATTTGACATCAAAGTCTTTTGGAGTATAATAAACATATGAAAAATTTCTTCAATAAATTGACTATACCACTCATTGTTCTTGTGGTTATCAATATAATTGGGTTTATTTACCATACTAACTATACAGGTGCAGTAGTTGGTAGTTTTGTTGGGTTGATTGTTGCATTTCTTTCAATTGAAATTCGTGCAAAGTTTGAATAAAATTGGTCCTATCGTCTAGCCTGGTTTAGGACCTGAGACTTTCAATCTCAGTACATGGGTTCAAATCCCATTAGGATCACTATAAATAGAATACTATGGCAATACTAAAAAACTACAATCCCATTGTTCACGATATTCATACCTATCACGCTCCTGCTACGTTAGTACCACTTGTTGGTGGTGAACAAAAAGGATTTAATTCTTCTTGTCAAGGAGCCGCAGTTGATTGGTCGGGAGTATCTTTACGTCCTCGTGCATTTGCACGAGAGTATTCTGTAGCCTTACGAGGTAATCTTACTACTCCCTATGTTGCAGACAATATTAATTTTTGGAACACTAGCAATCCTGCTGCTGTTTTGATTAGTCCAAAGCATGCACTTATATGTGAACACTACAGAGGACCAGGTCGTCCTGTAGGAGAATACGAAGCCTACACGTTCTTGGGTAAGTCTGGAACTAGGCATACTCGCAAGGTTGTAAAGGTAACTTTCTCGATTGGGCCTGATCACACTCTATTAGAGTTTGAGTCGGAGTTCCCTAAGAATGATGTTTGTATTTACGATCATATCGCCGATGCGCGATACATTCCACTCACTCATCCAGTATGGGTGCATGAGTGCGAAAGCAAGGCATACAAAATGTCAATGGACAAATCTTTTGTAAGTAGTGCTGATGTGTGCAGTGGGTTTGGTGTTGTTCCAATTCAAGACGGTATCAATGACGGCGCACAGAATGGTGGATGGCCTGTCATTTGGGGTGGCGATAGCGGCAGTCCTGCATTTGTCATTGATGGTGGTGGGCATACCATATTTGTTGGATTAATGAACGGTGGGATGCAAGTAAATGCTCCTGAGATTCGTGCAATCAATGCTCAAATTAAATCACATGGTTATACCGTAACTCATGTTATGCTGTCATCTAAGATCGAAGACTTGAACGATGATGGTAAAGTTGATGGTGCAGACTTGGCATTGTTACTAGGTGCATGGGGAAACAACAACATCTTTATGGATGTTAATGGAGACGGTAAAGTAGATGGAGCAGATATTGCTCAACTACAAGCAGCATGGGGAGCATATACAATGACTAGGAATGTTCCAGTTCCTGTTGTAGCACCTGTAACAACACCTGTAAATAAAAGTGGAAGAACACAAAACAAAAGACTATGATCGACATAGAAACAAGATTGCGAAATATGGCTGATAAATGGCGCACAGTAAACCAAGAAGTTTATGATATTTGTCGTGATGCTGCTGAAGAAATTCGAGTACTCAAAGCCTCGGGTAAGTATACAGACGATATCATCAACGCATACAAACATGGAACGGGATGGGGAAAGGGTAAAGATGAGTAATAATATTAAAAAACTTTCAGAGAAGCATCCACTCGTATTTGCTAATATGTCAGAAGCAATGTGGTCTGATCTACCTGATGGTTGGGTAGACCTTGTTGATGAACTATGTTCTAAACTGACTCCACTACTTGTTGAGTCATATGCCAATTATCCACCCAATGAAGAAAACTTTATGATTGGTATCACTATTGATCAGATTAAAGAAAAGTTTGGTGGTCTTCGATTCTATTGTAGTTTTCTCACAGAAGATACTGATCTATGGGGCAAGGCTACTGATATAATCAATGAATATGAAAAGAGATCATATAGTGTATGCCAGATAACAGGAAAACCTGGAACACAATGTTCTGCAGGAAGCCAAGTTATTACTCTATGCGAAGAAGAACGTGTTCGTATGAAGGCTATAAGTATGAAGGAAGCACCGTTCAGATTTTGAGGGTTAGTTCAGTTGGTAGAACGTGGGACTTTGGTTCCCAATGTCGGGAGTTCGACTCTCTCACCCTCAGTTAGTTAAGGAAATATATATGACAAAGTTTCAACCTATCGGAAAATACATTTGGGTCAAGACTACTTTTGGTGGACAGAAGACCAATGAGTTTGGTATCATCTACCAAGAGCGTTCTACTTCTAAGTTTATTTGGAGTACTGTATTGGCTATTGGTAATAAGTTAACTGAAGACATCAAGGTTGGTGATGAGATTCTTTGGGATGCCACTCAATTAAAAGATGGCTACAGTGGAAACCATTTAGTGCATCAAGATTGGGTTCAGGCTACTAATTAAATTTCAATCTCATCTAAAGATTCTGCATCACCTTTTTTACGTGTTTGCAGTGCTAATTTAGACATATTTAAAATATGATCTTGAAGTTTAGTTCTAGAAGAATCTGCTGTATCATCCGTATCATCATTATACTGATTCTTTTTCTTTAATTCGTTTATATGAGAATTCATTGTTCTTCTTGACAATGCTTGCATAGCATCAAATAAATCAGCTCTTTGGGGTTGTCCATCATCATCTGTTGTAAGTGTTTTATGTAATTCTGTAAAATGTGTTGGATCCTCACCTAACATAAGATCCAAATGGCTATGAAAATGTTTTAAGAAACCAGGATCAACATCTTTTAAATGTGGTATTCCTTTTTTTATAAAAGAAAAGAACTGACCCATTACATGATTACGATGATCTGCTTTAGCTGGTTGTATATCTTTATATTCAAAAGGAACTATATCATTAGCTTCAAGTAAATATTGTTTAAAGGTTTTCATACTATATTATTTATTAAAAGAAACAACCCCCGAACTTCTCGGGGGCTGACATACTAAAGGTTCAAATTTTAGTAAGATTTTTATATTTACGAGCCCAAGTTTCCTCGAGTACCATAAACAGAATTACTTTGTGATTGTGCTTTTTTCATAAATTCTGGATGATCTGGGTGTTTTATTAATGCTCGATATGCTTCACCCGAAGCAGTCTGTGCTGCAGCTAAATCAGCTCTTAGTTGTTGCATAGTAGGATCTCGATCCATTCTTCCTGATAACTCTTTCAAATGTTGAGCAGTATTTTTGCTTCCAGGGTTTTGTCTACTAAATACTCCACGCCTGTCTTTAGCTGCTTCTTGGTGATATTTTAAAGCAGCAGTATTTGCAGCAGCAGCAGCATCAGCAGCCTCTTGAGAAGCTTGATGCAATATAGCATATTCTTCACTAGGGTAAACTATTCCACCACGAGATCTACGAGGACCTGCATTTTCTTGTTCATTTAAAATTCTTGGGAAGCCACCATAGCTTATTTGACCATAAGAAATAACTGTACCTTCTTTAAGAGTAGTTTTCTTCTTTTTATCAATGGCTTTTTTAATTGCCTTATCCTTGGATCCAAAGTATTCATCCTTAGATGATTCTACTTCACCATCACCATCATAATCTTTGGTAGATTTCTTGCCATTCTTCTTCTTCTTTGATTTGTTAAACTTACTAATATCAAATCGTTTCTCAATAAGATTGAGTTGTGCTTGAAGTTGTTCGTATAATGCTTTGTAGTAGTCTAGGTCATTCATATTATTATTTATAAACTTAATCGTTTATCCTGTGTTGATTTAATGTATGCATTCATTTTATCCAAGTAACCCTTATTTCGTAGTTCCTTGAATACCATATTCTCAATACTTACTTCTCCAGACTTTTTGAGTCCAGAACTTCTCATATTTCTAAGTTTTTCTTTTAATTTATCAAAAGATTCATCTTCTGCATTTGATGAAATTAAATCATCAATTTTTTCAATATATTCGGTAACTTTCTTTTCGATACTTGGATCTTCTAAATTTACTTCTTGATGTTTGGGCTCGGTTATCCATTGGTCGTTAAGCACGCTATAAGCCCCCTGGTCGGGTGGTACCGGTTCTTTGATGTCTTGAGCGTATACTTCTACATCATGCCCTAGAATGGTTATATCATGAGTTAGTGACCAAAGTTGTTTCTTATCTTTAAGGTAGTCATCTATTAAATTTGGGCAGTTATCAATTTTTCTTTTATCAACCAAAATGTGAAGATCAATATCTGAATATGATGTGTAAGCATAACTTGCATTACCACCAACTAGAATATAATCTTCTACTGCACTTTCTGGTAATCCAACCCACTCTACCCAGGTACGCCCAATATCTAAAAGTTTAGCTTTAATGTCTTTTCTTAATTGCATACCATCCCAAATCTTTGGATTTAGTTCATCATGGTATTCAAGAGTTGAAGAAGTATTTTCTTCTAAGAATTTTTTAAAAGAAAGCATTTTAGATTCACTGACTTCTTTGTTGTAACATCCTTTGTTGTCCTATCCACCATGTAATCTGAAACCAAAGATCATACTCATATGCTCTTCTTCTTATAAGATAATCTTCTCGTGATTCTCCATCTAATTGTCTTGGATTATTTGCTTCTTGCCATTCAATAAACCATCTGTCAAATTCTGGTGTATTTAATGGTGGCACTTCTCCTGGTGGTAGAATTCCAGGAGGACCAGCTGGAATTTGTGTAGCTGGTCCTCCTGCAACATCACTATTCATAGGATTTTGAGCAGTTATTACACTAGGCGTAGGCGCATTAGCTTCATTAATAATTTTAGGAAATCCACCATAATTAATATTATTAGTTCTAATTACTCGACCTTCATTTAAATTATATTTTTTATTATAGTGATTCATTTATTATCTCATTCCATGTGATGCTTTTAATTTCATAACTTCTCTTGTATATGCATTTCCTTGAGCAGTATTTAAAGTCTGCCAAGATGCATTTTCTGGTTTTTCAATTTGTGCAGTAAGAGGATTATCGGTATCTAATTCTATTAGCTTTCTAAGTCTTAATTCTTCTTCTGGTGTATTTGTAAATCCTTGATAATTTTGAGGCTTTAAAGGATCAACTGCTGGTTGCTGCGGCATACCTTTCATACCTTTCTTACCTTTTTTAGAAGACATACCAGGAGGCATCATACCACCCGGAGGCATTTCCATTTGTGGCATACCGGGTCCACCCGGAGGACCAACTAATGCCAATTCTTCATTCATAAAAGCTTTAAAAGATAAAATTGATTTTTTCATGTGTTATTTCCGTTAGAGCCATTATCATTATAGTTTTTAATTTTATAAACTTGACGAGAAAATTGATCATAATGATAAGTTTCTGTAGGAACATTGGGTGCTGCACGACCAGATACTTCATCTGATACATATAGATCATATTTTTGTAATAAAGCTTTTAAATTTTGATTCAGGTGGTTGGCAACAGCATTATTCATTGTTTGCCATGTTACAACTTTTGATTCTGGTGTTAAATTAAATTTTTCTTTTACTTTATCTGTATAGGCTCGGCTAACAGAACTATTATCAGTTTTATCTGCGTATTGATTAACAAATTGTTGCACTGAAGCTGTTAAATTTGGAGCAACTTCAAATCCCATACCAAAACTTGCTGTATTTATTGATGTTCCGGGAACATTTGCTACAATTACTGCCTCTGCACCAGTTTGGTTTTCTGCACCAAATGCTAGGAATACATTACCAATACTTTCTTGACCTTTACCTGGCTGTAGTACAGGTGCTGCAGCTTCAAAAATACCATTCAAAGTTTTTTTAACTATTTCTTTTTTATTCTTAATTTTATTGCGTTTAAAAGAATCAAATAGTTGAGATTTAATTTCTTTGTTGATTTTTTTAATGCCTAGAGCAGAAGAATTTAGTTTAGAACCAAAAACATTCTGCATATCGTAAACATTACCTTCATTTATTTCTTGCATAATACTATTTATATATTATAGTCTATGTACATAATCATGGCAAAAATACGCAAAACAGCTCCAGCTAAAAAAAGAAAATCTCCAATTCTTCCACCAGTACCTGTAAAGGTTTATCCAGCTTTTATTCAATCTTTTATAGATGAAGTTGAAAGTAAAAACAATTTTAAAGTTGTTGTGAATCAATACAATGAAGACGCAGCATATCATGTTGGTGTATGTAAGCCAGTAAAACACAATAAGTATCATTGTATTTGGATGTCAAATTTTGTAGAAAATGAAGAAATTTTAAAATCATTCTGGTTAAGCGAATCATTTAAAGATTCCTAAATATGGTAGAATGATTGTAGAATACGATTATAAACCTTATGTTCACCACCTAACACAAACAGGTACATTTTCATATACCCCACCAGGTAATGGTAATAATAAAGGTTTTATTTATATTGCGGGACTTGATTCTACAACTGGAGTCCCAATATTACCAACAGTAACATGCCTAACACCAGATAAATCAGAAATTGTTCTTAATATCATGCAATTAAATCAGTTAAGCATCTCTGCAGAAAGTGGTAGTTTTAATGATATGTTTTTACAATTTAAAAGAATGTTTTCAACTGGTAGCATCTCAACAAATATTTCATTTCTTCCTGATATAACTAGTACTAGTACTGCATCTGGATCATATTTTTTTCCAATTACCTATAGAAAATTAAATTTTAATATTACTTCCATAGATCTAAAACCAATTATAATTACATTATACTAATATGAGACTATACAGAAAAGCAAAACCTTTAAGTAATAATACTGCAGCAAGTGTAGGTAATAAAGGTGTATTCTTAATAAATAATGATTCAAGTACTGCTAATGTATATGTTAATATTTTAAATATTGATAATACAATATCTGGTATGACATTTGGTTTGGGTATAAAAGCTACAAGTCCAGCTACACAAACAAGACCGCATTATGTTATAGTACCATTTCATGTTAGGTCATTTAGCTCTGCTTCGATTATTTTGGGATATGAACTTTTTTAAGAATAAATAATATTATGAGAACATTTAGAAGAGTAAAAGCGTTTGGATCAAACTTGATTGCTACTGGTGGGCTGTCTAATGAAGCCGTATTAGTTGTTAACGGTTTAACTGCTGGATCAATAACTTTTCAAGTTAAAGATCCATCAAAAAATATAATAAGTGCTGGTCCTATTACATTAGCAATAAGCCAATCTTTAATATTTCCAATGTATACTGCTGGTTATACTGCATCAACACCAGTTCAAGCATACGAATTATTTTAAATTGTGTCTAAAGACATTCGATGTCTCATTACCAACAACCTTCTTAAAAAAGGTGAGTGGTTTTGGCTATCATGGGAAATGGATGCTGCTATCTCAGCACCGGGTCTAGCAGAATTAGAAATGCGCCGTCATGATCCTGACGACGATTTTGCTAAAATGTTATGGGAAGAATGGGAATGGACTCGAGAAATCGGAAACCCAGATCTTTAATTTTTACGTAATTGTTTTTGCATTGTATCTAATGTACTTGATGCCCAACTATGTATTTCTTCACCGTGTTTTTCTGGACCATCACGAACAATTTCTAAAATTCTTCCAACTTTTTCACTAGGAGATTCGGTTCCTCTGAAAATTCCTTTTGGAGCATCTAAACTATTTGGATTTCTAGCAGGAATTTCAGAATCACCTCCAGTGACGATACGTCCACGAACAGCTTTTTTACCTTCATTCATTATTCTAGAAATCTTTTGTGATACTGATTCCATCCTGATTGATTTCCAGTTTTGTGTAGGAAGTTCGTATTTACCTTCATCTTCTGGTTCTTCATCACCCATTACATAATCTGATGCATCCGCTGCAACAGCATTAGCGTCTCCTGCAGGAATACTTAGTCGTGCAGTTTCTGCTCGTGCTTCTCGTGCAATTGGATAATCTGGATATCTTGGAACAGTTTCTAAATTTGGATCTAAAGTTTGTGGAGTTATATTAGCTTTACCTAAATTAGCTCCAGTTTCTATACGTTGAACACCACTACCAGCAGCTTGTTTTTCAGCTCTGACTTCTGCAACTCTATCCTGAAATCCATCAAAATCAAAATCACTTAGTTCTCCACCACCGGAACTTGCAGTATCAGCTGCTGCTTTAGCAGCGGCTATTCTATTTTCACGCCTCTTTACAGTATCTGCAGCTTCACGAGCTCTTTTTGCAGCTATTCCTGCTTCACTACGATTAGGTTTATTAGCTTCATTTAATAGTTCACCTTTATATGAACGTTGTTCTGCAAGAATTTCAAATCCATTGCGTTGGGCTTGAATACCAGCTTCGTTTAAGGAATGAATCCAACCGTAATAACCTTTATTCTTCATATTATTATTTAGTTGACACAAAAGTTCTATGTGCTATACTTCCTCTATGACTTATGGTTCTCATGGTGCAGGTAAGGGAAGTTCCCCCAGACACGTAAATTTGGAACAATATGGCAAAAATTATGAAGCAATTTTTAAGAAGAAGCCAGTAAAGAAAAAGTCTAAAAAATCACCTAAATAACCTACGCAAAAGTACTCAAGCGGTCAACGAGGGCAGACTGTAAATCTGCTGATTAATTTCTACGAAGGTTCGAATCCCTCCTTTTGCATTTATTATTTGACTTCTCCTTTTATATGTGTACAATATGACTATGGAAACACCCTCAGATTCACCTAAAAAAGTTAAGCTTTCTATGAAAGATATTGTTTTAGATCCAATTAAAAAAAAATCATATCATATTTCAGAGTCTATATTAAAACAGATGGATGAAACCAAGCGAGTTAAAAAAATGTATAAATCCCCTAAACATTATGAATATGATCCACATCTAAATGGTTTACAGGAACCTGGGTCAAACCAAGTTGCTATCAATCAAGCACTCAATGATAGAATGAAAGCATTAGAGGCTCAAAATCTTGCTCTAGAAAGTAGACTTAAAAGACTTGAAGCAGTTTTAAGTTCTAAACACTTTCTTGACTTTACTAGTAAGTTAGAAGAAATGACTGACAAATTAGATGATCTTCAATCTAAAATCGATTTACTTGACGAATAAATAAACAGGAGTATATTATTATGCCTAACTCAAAACAACGTACTACTAAACGTGCTCATAGAAAGCGTGAAGAACGCATGAAGCGCAATCGTATTCAGAGCCTTATGAAGGCTCGTGTTGGTACACTTCGCAGTCTTGACGCGAGTGGACAACTTCCTGTATGTGTCAAGGAAAAGAGACTGCCTAATGGCTAAAACTGCCACAATGATGTCGTTTGATGAACTTCGAAAGAAGTATGATCATATTGATTGTTTTTTCACATATTATAATGGAGAGAAATCTTCCTTTGATTTTTATGGAACTGATGCAAATGGAACTGAGGTTCGTATTTCTATTGGTGGATGTCCTGCATGGATCAAGACCATTGAGTTTGGTCCCAAGGATCCCCTAAATATTAGTGATTCAATTGAACGCCATGTTCGATTTGTCTCTGTAACAGATAACCGTGGTAAGCAAGTTTACGAACAATTTTTTGATGTCTAAAGGAAACTAATGGGAAATTCAGATTATAACGATTTTAGAAATTGGCAAAATGGTGACGATAGCGAAGAGAATAATCCACATAATGGATTCTTCTTCTTTGGTAATAGTAGCCCAGAGTTTAAGAAGATGTGGGATCAAATGCGTAATGGTGAGAACCCTGCAGATAGTCTTCGTGACTACCTTAACATGGATGATATTTTAGATCAATGGAGTAAAGAAAATAAAAAGAAACCATTTAATCCAAACAACCCACCAAAGCATTCTCGTAGACCTATTAAGCATAAACCTAAGACTACTCCATTTAGTCAAGAAGAGTATTTTAAACTTATTGAGATTCGTGGATATCTTGCTATTCAAGAACAATTTGCACATGTCAAGGCACTAGATAAGTTACTTAGTCAAATTATTATTAAGCCAATTGATAATTCAGGAGAATTCCAATGACATATATTGCAGGTGAAGCATACCAAAAGGGATATTCAGCACGTATGGGTGGTGCAGAGAAGGCATCTAATGTTTATGAGTCTACCAGTGTATATTGGCAAGAATGGGCTACTGGTTGGGATGATGCTCACACTAAGATAATTAGTGAAGCCAGAGAAAATACTGGCTGTTCAAAGCCTAAGTGTTGTAAGACGTTTATTCAGGAATAAAAAAATCCCCCGAAAGGGGGATTTTTATAGATGTACACTTGTTAGTTTTTTAAGATATTCGAGATCTTTAGGATCTACATATGCTAATGCAGTATCATGAGCAGCTTGATCTAATGTAAAAATATCTGAAGAATCTGTAGGAATTTTAACATCCATTCTAAAATTTGGCTGATGCCTTCCATAATCTCTTCCTAAATTTCTTGGACCTTGCCCCCATTTAAACCCAAATTTAGGTTTTTGTTTTTCTGGTAAAGTATAATGAAAACGTCCTGTTTCAGGATGTTCTATAACCATTGATCTTGTAGATTTGTCTTCAGTGGCTTTTTTTATTCTTTCCATTTCTTCTTGATCTAATGTAGAAGTTACAACGCTTGTAAATTGATCTTGTCTTTTTTGAGATTGTTCTGGTTGTATTCTTGGTTTTGGATATACAAATCTTTGTGTTGATCCTGGTGTGGTTTCTCCCCATGCACTTAATGCATCTTTATTTTTTTCATAAAAATCCTCAATCTCATCTGCTGAAAAAGTTTTTGATATTGAACCTTTAGTCGTTTTAAACTCAAGTGGGTTTATTGAAACTTCTGAACCAGAAATATTTGGACGTATAATATCTCCAACTTTTGTTTTTGTATCATTTCCACTTGGGCTACTTCTGAGTTGTTGGAATGTTGCATCCATATATTGTCCAATATGTGGAGTATCTTTCATAGCATGATAATCTGCTATATGAAAAAGTAATCTAGCAGCATATTCTGATGCATGTGATGGTCTTGTAGCGTTTCTATGTAAGCCTATTAATGTTTGAAGATTAGTTTTAAATTCTTCAGCATGACTTACTGCTGGTCTTGGGTGAATATAACCTTTTTTATTTTTCTTACTTTCCTCTTGATCTGTTAAGGTTGCAATAGCAGGATCTCCTAATTTATCATCTGCATCATTGTAGGTATTTATAGTAGAATTTTCATTTAAGATATTTAAAAATCCTAAATCATATTCTTCAATAAAACTTTTAGCAGGATATGAAAGCCAATGAATATCTTTATTAGATCTTATAGCCATCTTACCTGAAGGATTTCTTTGTTGAAATCTCTTAAGATATCTTTTTGTTTCACTATCTGGAATATGCTTCCAGGCTTTAGCATTTTTAAAATTCTTAAATTCAACATCATCAACATCAAACATTTCTACTGGCATACGAGTAAACATAGGTATATCTAATGGTTTTTCATATCCCATCACTGCACCAGAATTCTGTACAACTTGTGGAGTACCAAGAGTACCTGGAGCACCACCACCAGAAATCATACCAACACCCATATCTTCATTGATTAATAAACCAGATTCAAGATATCCTTCAATAAAGAATAAAAATTCACTAGAATTTAATCCAAATGATTCTGCTTCCTCATTAAACATTTGAAAAGTAGATACGTAACTAGCTAAACGAGCTTTAGTATAGCTCATAGGAAGTTGATCAAAAATCTTCTTCAATTTAATTATAAAGTATTCGTAAGGATCTATGCTACTTTCAGGTTTAAGTAGATTGCCATTTGCATCAATTACTCCAGATGAAAAAGCTGCTAGACTCGTATAAGGAGCCGTAACAGTTTCAGAAAATTTGGATAATGAGAATGATGGTATGTAAGCTGATGAAGAGTGCATATACTAATATTTAGTTTTCAGCTTGTAACAATTTTCTGTCAACTCTAGGATCGGTATTAATTTTATTGTAATTAACTTCTGGAATAGACACAGCACCAAATTCTAAAAATACAAGAAAAGATTTCAAATATGAATGCAATCTTGGTTCTAATTTATAAAACAAAATTCGAATACAATTCTCTTCACCAAATACATTTTTTAAAATAATAATATGGTTCATTATAAGACGTTCTCTTATAGATTTTAAAGTCTTATGCTTATGAATCTTTTGTAATAATCTTTTGACGTACTTAATACGCTTTAAATCATCAATAAATTCATTTTTTCCAGAACATTCTGGATTAAAATAAGTCTTTTGACAGAAGTCTAAAAAGTCTTCTTCATTCAAAAAGCTTGTTTTTGGATTCATTGTTAGGTTAAGACATGCAGCCACAATCGGTCCCACTATTTAATGAAGAATCACCACTGGGTACAATTGTTATAGTAAGTTTCTTTAAGAAATTTGGTTGTTTGGTAACAGTAACTGATAAGGCTAACGAATGTCCTAATTTTTCTTTAATTCCATCACCTTGACTAAAACCTGTTACATTTACATCATCGTAAGGATTCTGTCCATACACACCAAGCTGAGGACTACCATATTGAACTAACTCAAATGTGTTTAGTCCGTCTTGTAATGCAGCCTTATATCCAAAATCAAAACCAAAGTGATTTAACTTTTGCTTGATTACTGCCATTACTCCATCTGGATCAATGTATTCTCTTGATGAGAAGCCATAAAGCATAGCATTGATTGCATCAATTGAGTGTGGGAGCTTTAAGTTAAATGTACCCTTATCAGTTAAAGCTGATTGACCCAATTTACCTTGAGGATCACCAATATAAAGACCACCACCAAAGGTATGTTCTGGTGCGTTTTCTTGTAATACGTTAATTTTGGTTAATAATTGTTTAAATTTCATTGGTGTTCTTTATATTTAGTTATGAATTATTTTCTTATTCATTAACCCATACAAATTGGGATCATACGGTTTTGAAAGCAAGGAATTAAGTGTATTAGCAGAAATAGCTTTAGTTACAGTTTTTACTTTATTATCTGGTAAAACCTCTGTGCCCTCTTTCAACATATCAGATACGGATTTGGTACTCCAAGTCCTACAAGCCCAGTAGCGTGCCTTCCAGCGCGGTCCAGGGGTATCACATCTGTGTCTTGCACGGAAATTGCGACGGCGAGCTGGATTATCTCGTTTAATTTCCATGTTTGGGTCACCAAAATTAACTTTAACTACATTACCTCTGTCATTCTTTACAAAAACCTTATACTTTTTAACATCACCAGACATAATTTTATTCAATTTTACTTTTTTGTTTCCTTCTTCATATATTTCAATTTTTTCATTATATTCATTATATGAAGTATTTTCAATATTATCTACAAAACCCATTATAGTATTAGATTCAAAAATTTCAGTACTTTCACAATTATTATTAACAAAAGTTACATGATAAAGTCCATTAGACTCTTCGATATAATCTACTTCTAACATTTGACCCGATTCATTGATAATTACATCACATGGAAGCAATTCGTTTGCTTCAATTGTATCAAAATTCATTGTAAATACGTTAGAAGCACCTTCTACTGAAAACACATTATAAGATTCTTTAATTTCAGAAACACCAGTTTTTACAAATACAGGCTTCTTGCCTTTACTCTCTGTGTTTTCTTTTTTACTTTTCTTATCAGCATTACGCTTTTTAATAGAACTAGAATTATTCTTGGCAGCTTTCTTAGCTAACCATTTACCAAGTCCTGTTTCAGCAAAAATTTTTTCAAGTAAAATGTTAACATTTTTAGAATTCATAATCAGTTCCTGTTTTGGGTTTCACCTTTATGATGACCATTGTCGGCTCGGTTTTCTGAACGGTCTCTAACACGTAAATTCTTTACACTGTTAGAACCACCATTACGAATAGCATTTTTATGATCAATATCCTTTTTAGATCCTTTTTTTACAACACCCTTTTTGATCATAAGTTCACGTGCCGCAGTTCTTGATGCACGTTCTTTTTTCTGCTTTGGTTTACCGTGATAATTCTTATATTCTTTTTTATAATTTCTAATATACTTTTCTTCTAAATTATCAGAAATAATATCTTCAAACAAAGGAATAAGATATTCTGTATTTTCAATTGTATATGAGTAAATTTTATTTAAAATTGGAATTAAACATCCAGCGCGTAGATCATCTTCTGCTAAAAGAAGAGGACCATAATGTTCAATAATATTTCTTTCCGTGTCAGAAATAATACTAACCTTATTCAATTTAGATAATAAAAAATTATTTGTTAAAGATTCAACAAGCATTTCATTAATCACAAAATAATTTTCACCTAATAATTTATCAGTAACTGTTTCAGTTTTATTTACTGGAATCTTAATTGTCTTTTTTCCAATAGTAATATAATTGTATTCTACAGAATTAAGATCTTCTGGTTTAAATCCAGGTAACAGACTAGCATTAATATCAAAAGATAAATTATCTATTGAATTTTTTACAATTATTGCTAATGGGTCAATACTTTTTCTATCTTGAAAAAGTTTATTGAGAGCGGATTTGTCTTCTGTTGCTTCAATAACTGTTCGCCATTTTTGTAAATTTTGAATACTGGATTTTTTATATGTAGATATATTAGAAGTATCTAATGCTTGCTCATTCTGTTTAACAGTAATAGAAGCAGTATTAGCAATCTCCCCCATATAATCATCAGACATTGGAAATACACCATTTGTTGTTATTATATGATTAGGTGCATTTTTAGGATCAACTAAACCATCTCCACGTAAAGATGATTTTAATATATTCTTAGTTAAAGAAACTAAAAATGAGTTCTTTTTTCCACCTTTAAACAATTCACTACCAGATTTTTTAATTGAAGATTCGTATGCTGAAACAGAAACTGCTGGATTTATATTTCCAGCTTTATCTATTGCAAAACCTAAGCTTTGTCCTGATGGAGAAAAAATTTCATATGATTGAAATTTAGCTACCAGATCCGGATTACTTAAAATCATTTGAATTGATTGATCTGGTAACAATTGTGGTGAAAACTTTTCACCTGATGCTTCTACATCTGTTAAAAGTTTCTTTACATATGGATCTGATTTTGCTATTTCTGGATCCATTATTGTTTTGGTCAATGCATTACCAATAATACCTCTAACAATTTTTCCACTTTGGTTTAGTGAATTTGTACTCATGGTAAATTCACCACCAGCAGAAATTTTAAATTTATATTCACCACATTGTAATTCTGGAACACCATCAGAATACATACTAGAATTACCAGATTCAATACTTGATAATAGATTCTGAATACATTCGTCACCAATTTGTGATAAAATTTTATTTGCTTGTAAAAAAGCAGTCTTTGTAAAATCTAAAGAATTAGCTGATCCAGAAAATAATGAATTAAGTTCTTGTTCGCTTGCTCCAGCTTTTAATTTGGCAGCAAAAATTAAAGCATTTATTACTTGTTGATTATATGGTAAATTTGAGGTAGTATTAATACCAAATTGATTGGTAAGTGCTTCAAATGTAATATTATCAAACTCTTGAGACTTTTTAGGAGCTCTAATACTCTTAAAGTATTCTTGTTGTAACTCTAATGGCATAGATGCCATTTGATTGGTATCCATACCCTGCATGGCTTGTAAAATCTCTTGTTTAGATAGACGTTTAGCTTTCTGTGGTTGAGCTTCAGCGGTTTCTTGCTCACCTTCTTTTGCTTTTGGTTTATCACCAGTTTTTTCAGCTGTTTTTGGTGTCTTTTCTTCTTTATCTTCTTGTTTCTTTAATTCACCAAATAGTAATTTAGAAGCACGAGTCTGTTCAAATTTTGGATCATTTGTAAAACTCTTTGCTTCATCTTCCGTTAATGTATCTCCTTTATTTAATTTTACATGGGTTTCTTTATTAAAAGAATCTTTAAAAATTAATTGGATTCTACCAGAAGCAGTTTTTACAGCAATAACTTCTTTTACTAATTCCCCTTTAGATTTTCTATCTCTTGGGATTTGTTTTGATCTTTCAACTCTTTTACGAGCTGCATCCTTTGATTTATTAGTAGATGCGTTACCAGTAGCCTTTTCTTTAGCAACAGCTTCCCCCGTAGTCCTAAAGGAGTCGGAGGCAGTGCGGGAGGCTTCGGTTAACTTTAAAAGATCTTTGAAGTTCATCTATCTTTATTTATCACTATTAAAATCCCCTTTATTACTGAAAGGATTGTAAAGTATTAAATTTTTATGGCTTTTAGCTCTACCATTACTGACACGGTAGAGGGCCTTTGAACTTAAATTGTTGTTTTTAGCAAATTCTCTAACATTATCTACAACAATTAGCTGTTTTGTATTCATATCCTGGAACACAACCTGCTTAGTGATTGCTATCTTTTGTGGTAGGGCTTTTTTAACTTTAAAATGGGCACCCTCGGTTGCTTTAGTCGCACGTACTTCTACTGCTGTCCAACCCTTATAGGTTTTACGAGTTCCATTTAAAAGCTCACATATTTTTCCAGATGTCATTCCTTGGGCTTTAGCAAATTCTGCCATGTTAGTAAAGAATGTTTTTTCACCAGTATCGGCTCGTTTTAACCAATATCCATTTTTTTCATCTTCTGGTGGAATCCATTGCCATGATCTACCATTTTGTTTAAAAAATCCACCATGTTGTGCAATAAATGCGTTTCTTTGATTTGCTGCTTTGGAATTATCATTCATCTTAATCCAAAGTTTACTCCCACGAGTATTGACTATTTGTTCTAACGATTTTATTTCATGATATTCCATGATTATTATTATAACTCACTATTACATTTTTTAATTTCTTGACATATTTTATAGGTTTATTTTGAAATACTTGTGTTAAACCATCTTCACATGAAATAAGAATGGCAAAGTTTTCTACAATAATTCCAGTTCTTTCCTGAAACATTAATGCATATGCTGTTGCTTGTGTAAAATAACTTTCAACGTCTTGTTTTCTTTTTTCTTTACTACTGGCTTTAAAATCTATAATTGAAAGTTTACCATCGTATTCAGCAATACAATCTGTTCTTCCTGCAAGACCCAATGTCTTAGACCACAGTGGTGTTTCAATAGCAACTATATTTTGGATTTTGTCAAGTTCTGGTTTGATTTGATTAAACAGAACTTTAAAATTTGGAAGCATATTATCAAAGTCAATTTCTTCGTTATTTAAATAACTTTCAATTATACTATGTAATTTGGTTCCTCTAGCAAGAACTCTTCTGCTTTCTTCTGGATTTTTTCTTCTCCATTCAGCAAAAAAGTTTTGTTTATCCCAGCCTACTACTGAAGTAACACTTGGGAAAATGCCACCTGGAGTTTCATAAAAGCGTTTACCATCAACGGTAACTTCTTTTAATTTATTGTCAATTTCTATTGGTTTATGTAAAAAGTTATTCATGAATACACATTCTGATAAGTATAACACACGTTATATAAATTACAAATTTTATTATCTAAGTCTAATAGTACGGGCTGTCTGATATAAATTTTGAAGCATGGCACTAATATCACCACCCTTCATTCTTAGAGAATCATCACTATCATAAGAACCTTTACCAGAACCATTACCACCCATTGGTGGAAATGGTAATATTGGAGTTTCACCTGGTTTACCTGGTATTTTTTCTGGAATTTTTACATCTATTTTGTTTGGTGGGGGAAGTAAACCTCCTCCTCCTGGAGGTGTAACAAATGTAGAACTTGTAGTTTTTGTTTGACCTTGAGTTTGGTTTTGACCTTGATTTTGGTTTTGACCTTGAGTTTGTGTTCCTGCTTGACTTTGTTTACCTTGTGGTATTTGTGAAGATACGTTTACAGATTTAGAAGGACTTGACTGACTAGTAGCTTGAGATTGCATACCAGAGGTTCGTGTGTTTGTACTGGTTTGTGTTTGAGCTCTTGGTGAACTATTTGATGAAGCTACAGAAGGTTGCTGAGATCTTACTGGAGGAGTAACTGCTCTACCACCACCACCACCACCGCTACTTGATGAACTTTGTGTTGTTCTAGGTGTTGAAGGTGAGCTTGAAGGAACCCCAGTTTCTACAGAAACCATTGCAGAATTTGGTGCAAAAACATCTACGTTTTTAGATGGAATACCAGCACTATTAGCTGCAAGAATAGCTGCCATACTAGCTACAGCACCCCGTTTTCCTGGACTCATTTGGTCTACTCGTGCAGAAGTTGATGATCCACTATTAGATGGTAACGGTGTAGTAGGATCATAAATCGATGGCTCTTGGATTGATGTATCCCAAACAGATCTTTGATCAGGAATTGTAGGATCTATAGGTTCAAGATAATCACCAGTATCTAATTGAAAACGTTGTGGTTTTCTTCTAATAATTCTGGTCCTAAAATCAGGAATTAATTCTTTAATACCAGTGTTTAAATTTCCTGGTATATCTCTTAGCGTAGATGCAGCACTAGATGCAGCACTAGATGCAGCACTAGACGCTTTGGCATATACTGCTTTTCCTGCTGCTGGTGCTAATCCAGCCGTTTTACTACCAACTGCAAAAGGGCCAACACCACCAGCAATTTGTCCAAAATACCGTGGAAGTTGATTATTTTGGTTTGCATCAATAGCACCAGCTGCTAATAATCCAGCACCACCTAGATTTACCGCATATTGTCCTGCAGCAGAACCAATCGCTTCAGCACCTCTTGCTCTTCCAATGCTTCCCGGAACCCATTTTACAAGAGATGCGGCAGCTGCAGGTACAAAGGGTGCAAGTTTTGGAGCAATTAATTTTCCTCCAAATTGAGCTGCCATACCTGCACCTTTAAATACTGCACCACCAGCTGCAGCCATAGCTAAGCCTTCTGGTGTGGTTAAACTATCTTGAGCACCACGTAAGAAACCATAAAGTGCTGCATGATTATCATCTATTCCACCCCATTTATCCATTGTAATTGGAAGTTTAGAATATTCATTTCCAGTTTTTTCATCTTTTACAGATACATTCAATTCTAATGGATTTGTTATATCTCCAGCTAGACTTTCATATTCATCTCTTGTCAATATTTGAGCAAGTTCTGGTTTCTTTGCTAAAGCTTTCTTTAAGATTTCAGTTTCATCAACTTTTATAGGGTCAGCTATACCATTAGCAATAAGTTTTTGACGATCATCAAAAGCTTCTTTACGAGCATCGACTAATGCTTTAGCAAATATTGATCTTGCTTTATCATATGCAACTGGATCTTTTTTAGCAAATGGAACTTCAGCCTGTGCCATACCCGCAACACCTGGAACATATTCATAAGCGGCATCAGCATACATGTTTAACAAATCTTCAGGTCTAGGACCCTTTGCTTTACGCAACTTATTATAAGAAAAACTATCGTTCCCACCATCATCGAGAGCTTCATTCAAAATATTTTGTTGATATCTTTGTTCTAAAAAATATTTTATAATAAAATGTTTTTTACTCATTATTATTGCCCTCTAAGACGTTTAAGTTGATCTTCAATTGCTTTTGGACTTCCTGGAGCAACTGCAGGTCTAGAAGTAGTTGATGTACCCGGAGTAGTGGATGCACCCGATTGCATAATATCTCCCAATAAGGATGGACCATATTCAGATGGAGGTGTATTAAATTCTGGTCTTGGTCCCTCATTTGGGTTTATACCAGAAAGCAAAGAAGGAGGAGGAGAAGAACGTTGCATTTCATACTCTCTTTGTTGTCTTTCATCCTCTGCTGTTTGTAATTTAGTTTGTTTTTCAGCTTCTGCTTTTTGTTTTTGAGCCTCTAATCTTTTTGATCTAGTTGTTTCTGCTTCTCTACGTGCTTTCTGTCTAATAAGATTTGCTCGATTATTTATAGTATCTTGAACTAAGTTGGGAGAAGTATTCTCTAGGTCTGGGTCATTAGTTTTATATCCTCCAACTACATTTACATCACCAAATTCCTCTTGTGGTATAGTTACAAGACTTTCATCTCCTAATGGATATCCTGTTTGACTTCCATATAATTTATTTGATATTTTTCCACTTGCCATATCTAAATCTTTTTGATATTCTGGATTTATTTTACCATTTACAAACATAGCATCAGCTTCTTGTCTTTTTGCTTTTTCTTCTGCTCTACCAGCAGCATATGCAGCATCACCTACACCTGTTCTAGTTGGTAAGAATGGTTGTTTTTCTGGTATCTGTTGAGTATTATTCAACATAAAGCTATCTGGTTTTGGTGGACCCATTTCTTCAGGTTCAGCATTTGGTATTCCAGTACTATACTTTTCTAAATCTGATTTAAATGTAGTATCTCTAGCAACCATATTTGCATAATCATCATCATTACCCGTTGGAGTTGGTAAGAATGGTTTTTTAGCTGGTCTCTGTTCAGTACCACCTAACATAAATGGTACCTTTGGTTTTGGTGGACCCATTTTACTAGGATCCATTTCAGCGGGATCAACATAGCCTAGAGATGGTATTCTGGTACTATTCTTTTCTAGAGAAGCTTTAAGTGCAGTTGCTTTACCTGCGGCTATTTTAGCTTTATCTCCAGCTGCTAGTGCTCTACCTTCTGCTTCAAGTCTATCTCTTTTACTATTTTCAGCATTAATTTGAGCCATTACCTGTGGCATCACAGAAGCTTTATCCTTAGCAATTTGTTGTGCTCTAATTGTTGGATTATTATCAAAATCACTTTTTTCTTGAGCAGATATGTCAGCCTGACGTGTAAGTCTACCAGCTTCAGCTGCTCGTGCCTCACTAGCATTTCTTTGCAGGTTTATCATACTATCGGTTGACCCAGCAAGATCTCTGGCTTCTGCTGAACTATATCTTCCACCCATAGCTCCAGCTTGTTTAATTACTAACGAACTGTCATCTTTACTTGTGGCATCATAATCTCTACCAGTATTTGCCTTAAACTGACCATAAGTCATATTGGTACCTTGAATCTTAACACCCTGCATTTTTTCATAACGAGCAGCAGCCTGTTGTGCTTTATATGCAATATTATCTTTTTCTCTTTGTGCGACATCTCTTTGAGTAGCGTCTCTAGATACATCAAATGTTGATTCGGTATCAGCATCAAAATATGCTTTACTTCTAGCTGTAGCTGTAGTCCGGGCAGCTGCGTCTTGTGCAGCTTCTTCTGGAGTTTTCTTTGCAGCAGCAAGAGCAGCAATATCATCTTCCATTTGAAAACTACTAATGTTACTAGAAAGCTCTGGAGAAAGAACATTTTTACCTTGTAGTGTTGCAACTTTACTTTTGACTTTATTTTCAAAGCCAGCTCTTGCTGTCGAAAGAGATCCACCTTTCATCATTATCTTTGCTAATGCTAGTTCACCAGCATCTTTAGCACTTAATGTGGAAGGATCTTGTTTTGAAGTTCTGTCAATAACAGCAGCTATTCTTTCTGATTGTCTTGTATCATCATTATCTGTTCTAAACTTTGTTAACTTTTGTCTATTTTCTGCTGTATCATCTGCAATACCATCAGTCATTGGTAAAGAACTACTAGGATTTGCAGTATTATAGGCTAGTGTTTCATCTTCTTTTGTTCGTCGTACGTTGGTTGCACGTTGAGCTGTACGTGCTGTTTCTTCGTCTTCACGTTTTTTTACATTAGCAGCATACAGCTCAGGATTTTCATCTTTCCATGAACCCTTTCCACTATTTGATCTACGGTTAAGACTACCTGGAGATGCACCGCCACCCAAAGATCCACTAAATGAAGGTGCTTCTCTTAAGTTAAATAAATTTGATGTGATGTTAGGAGAAGAGCCAACATTTCTTGGAGTTGCACTTTTAATAGAACTTTCATTCAAAGAAATGAGTGGCAATACACTATTTCTTATTTCATCTGAAATATGGGGTTGTACCACGTCTTTATCAACATAAAAAGGAGAATTTAATGACATAATTTTTGTAATGTCTTCTTTTAATGTTGATGCACGTTTAACAGAATTGATGTCCGGATTCTTTGTTTTGATTAAAAAATCCTTGACTTCCCAATAAAATAGTCTATCTTGTTTATTATCCATGGCTATGAAATATTTAGATTTCTATAAATACTTAAAAGGTATGAATAAACAGGTTCTCTTGTTAAACCAAGATAGTACACCCCTTAATATCATTACCATTAGTAAAGCCTTTAAATTGATGAGCCGAGATAAAGTTTGGGGTGATTCCTCAGATGAATTTATTGAAGTAGTCTCTATATCTAAGACTATAAAAATTCCCAAAATTTTAATTTTAAAGTATTATGTAAAATTACCTTATAAAAAGGCTGCTGCATCTAGGCAAAATATTTTAAAAAGAGATCAGTATTGCTGTCAATATTGTGGAAAAGAGATGAATAACAAAGATGCTACTATTGACCACATTATACCTACTTCTAAAGGTGGAGCATCTTCTTGGGTGAATATGGTAGCATCATGTAGAGAGTGTAATTTGTTTAAAGGAAGTAAAACTCCAAAAGAAGCACAAATGGTTTTAAAAAATAGACCAAAAGAACCTTCTTATGGATTCTTGTTTGAATCTATGCTAATTACCTTTAGAAAGAAAAAATAATGCCCAATTATGCTTTTAAGTGTGAAAATTGTGATCATGGATTTGATGAAATGTTAAATTTATCAGATAGAGACATTCCATTGACACAACCATGTCCAGAATGCAAAAAGAAAAAGGTTTTTAGAAATTGGGGTGAAAGCAAGCCAATATTAATGGCAGATGCTACACTTACTCCTACAAAAGCTATGGGTAGTCAATTCAAAGAAGTTATTGATAAGATTAAATCCAGTGGTCAGGTTCCAAAAAGATTCCATGAAAAATTGGACAACAGTCTAAATTCTAATGCTGTTAGAAGACTTCGTTAATTTTTAGATTCTATCAAAGCCTTTAAAACATAATAACTGTCAATAACATCTGTAACAGGATTACTTAAAGTTTTCTGACCAAACATTGATTTCAAATCAGTGTTTGTTTCTTTGCTGAAGGTCTCATACATTACCTGTTTATCAGCGTTACCTTTGCCTGTAGCGCATTTCTTGACCTTGGCTGGCTCTACGATGGTTACAGGAATGGCGTGCTTATAGAGCTTGTATTTGAGAAGACCCATGTTCTCGGCTAAATTGAATACTCTACCTTTAGCACCATAGGCATAACCTTCCATACCAACATCAGCAGCACCAATACAAAGATTGGTTGCCCATTCTGATATTGTGTCAAACCGATCTACATCTTGTATATATTCTTGAAATGATTCACCAGTAATATTTGGTGCAATCTTATCAGCATATTTTTTAATATTGGTGAGATAATAGAAAAAACAATTATCAAACTTAAATGACTTGCGTTCATCGAATAAACATAAACAAGGACAAGTTATTGAATAATCGATTCCTATTAACATGGTATACATATATATTTATACCTCGGTCAGAGATGATGGTTCCTTAGTAATACGATGGAGTATACTTCGAATGGCTCCAAAAGGATTACGAGGATTAACCATCACCTCTGCCTAAAATATTTATAATAAAAAATCCCCTTACGGGGATTAATTATTACAGATTTTTAAACTCCTCGGGCTGGACTCGAACCAGCGACATGAAAGTTAACAGCTTTCCGCTACTACCAACTGAGCTACCGAAGAACGTGATTTATACTATCTGACACCCACCTGCACTACAGGCAAACTCCTTACCAACTTCTGTATTATCTTCTGACTCATACTTCATGAGATCATTGAAGTTAACCTTGACCTTTGGATGTGCTGCATATGTTGCAGAATCAATTTGCTCAAATGGTGCCTGAGCATATGTATGATTATCACCACCTGGTAAGAATGCAATACCGGTTGCCATATCAAAGTTCTCCCACAACCAATTACCTACTTCAAGGAATTCACTATCCTTATAGTTGACGGTAACAGAAGGTTTGTGATGACAGTAATGTTCTTGATATGTTTTCCACAGATCAAGATGATCAAGTGCACGAAGATCTTCTGTAGTAACAGTACCACGAGGAGCCTTCATTGCAAAAGTAAATACGGCAGTAGAAGTTGGGTTTATCACATCATCCTCGCACGGGACTCCTTGATCCTTCATCAAGTTATACAAAGGATCTTTCTTGTCCAACCGTATTCTGCGGAAATAATAATCCGCATAGCGTGGATGTAAACCCGAAGCGGAATCCACCAAGCAAGAAGTAGTGCCTTCTGGCTTGACGCAAGTGATTGACTTGCTAGGATTAATACCCAACTTCTCTGCCCATTTGAGATTTGTAGCCGTTGCATGGTCACGCAAATTCTCAAGAAGTCGAACTAGTTTTGGCTTACCTTCAAGACCACTGGTAAGTTTATTATCAAAAATTCCTGTCATGGAAACACCAAGCAATCTTTCCTCTTCACAGTTCTTCTTCCACTCAGGACGAAGATAAGGAAATTTCACAAAAGTAGACTGCACAGTCCCAATAATAGTGGCAATTTCAATCTTCTTCTTTAGGCTTGCGGAAGTATCGTCTATACGAACCACGACTGTTGAAAGATTGCAAAATTCAAAGGGTCTTAGAATAATTTCTGCGCAAGGATTAGTACCATATTCACAGTTTTCATCTCGTCCCCACTTCGCTGCTTGCTCTTGTAGAGCCCTACGATTGATCATGCCGCGTTCTCCGCTGTGGGAGTTGTACAGAGAGGTCCACTCCTCAAGAAACTGTCCCATGGGGGGTCTTCCGCGATACACGGCTGAGTTATTGGCGTAAGACCGGAATCCGGCTTGTTCCCACCATGCACCACTCTTGCACATGGCAATTTCACGGTCTCCCAGGTCACTGAGAGAAATCATAGCAGATCTACGGACTCCACCTACGATTACAGCATTTGCAATGGCACAGCATGTGTC
>Ga0181348_1000139_pt1 | contig 27829 bp, 52 predicted proteins | sample Su13VDMM110DN_FD_130092 | JGI IMG/M metagenome (GOLD analysis project Ga0181348, IMG submission 130092) | Freshwater viral communities from Lake Michigan, USA - Su13.VD.MM110.D.N | ecosystem: Environmental > Aquatic > Freshwater > Lake | place: USA: Michigan | collected 2013-07-16
CAAATCATCCTCAAACAATTCATTTATAGCTCCACTTTCCCATTCTTCTTTAACATAAGAAGAATATCTCTTATAAGCATCACCATCCCAAATATGACAATTGTTATCAACAAGGTATTTGATGTTGGTATCACCTCTTAAAAACCATAGTAATTCAGTTACCATAGTTTTCCAAGCCATCTTCTTAGTTGTAAGCAATGGAAATCCATCTTGCATATTATGTCTAATCTGATGCCCAAATACTGATAAAGTACCAGTACCTGTTCTATCTTTCTTTTCAACACCATTGTCTAGAATATGTTGGAGTAGATCTTGGTATTGTAAATCTAACTCATTACCTACATGCTCATAAGCACCGTTAGGTCCAATTTGGAAATCATCTGATATCATAGATCTCCAATTTGTTTTTCAGGCACACTTGTTACTTGAGGACCATCATTTGGTTCATCACCTGTTGGGGTTGTTGGAGGTGTAGTCATTTGTTTTTTAAGATTTTGATACTTAAAATAATAGTTTAATCCAAAAGCTATAATAGCTATACTAATAATTGTATTTAACATAATTTACATTTTATATCGTTTGACTTCTTGTTTATTATCTTCTAATTTAACTTCACTATATCTACTTTCTAGTACTAAAAATATTTCAACAACTAATACTCCCATTCCTATAGGAACCCAAGCACCAGTTATAAATGCTCCCACTCCTCCAATAACAAAAACAGTTTGACCAATAAATGCTTTAACCCAAGATCTTTTTTTATAATGCTCTCTTAACATTACTTGTTTAGCTCGTCTTTCTTTATTACGGACTGATTCAAGTGTATCTAATTGTCTATCAATTATAACATATAGTGTTTGATTTGATTTTCTAACACTATCAAGTTCAATTTTAGTCTCAACTAACATTTGAATACAAGAATAAGATAATTGAGATGCTGAGTCAAGCCTAGCTTTATATATTTCTTTTAATATATCCTCAGGTGTTTTTTTCTCTTCAACAACATCTTGGATAGTAGGTTTCTTAGCACTTTTAGGGCGTCTGGATTGGCTATATCCGGTTGTAAAACATAACAATAGTAATATTAAGAATGTAAGTTTTTTAACCACTTATTATTGAATTTAAATTCTTGTTGTATACCATAATACTCATTTAACCATACTGTTACTAGACGTACAGCATCATCATGACGCATCCACCCAGCCTGGTAGTCAGTGCCATAGTGTAACTCTCTTTCAAAGAGGTACTTAGTATCAGGCCAATAATCCTCTTCTGATTCACATATTACAAATCGAGTTTGAGCACCTCTGGATCTAAAATAATACCATTTACCATCTTTAGTATAACCTTCTGCTTGAACAGGGCAAGCACCTTCAGGCCAAACACCATATGGGTTGAAATTAGTTTTCTTTTCCCACCATAGTGTTAGTTTCTTTTTTAGTCCCACCATTTGTCTATGTTTTTAGCTATAAATTTGTAAGCATCTTTTTTATCTTTTTTATATTGTTTACGAGCAGTATCAAGTGCTTTTCCAAACTCTATACGATATTGCTCTTCCTCTTCCTCAGTATTTACTTTTTCAGTTTTTGATTTCATCTCATAAGTAAGTACTTCACCATTCTCATCATACTCATAAGGTTCAAAATTAAAAGCTGTTAGACCCCATTTTTGTTCTAATTCCTCCATAGCTGGGGCTTCATAAAACTCCCAACTATCATGGGTCATATGGAGACGATCAATTGCTTCTTGAATCTCATTAGCAACCTTTTCAGCTTCAACACTATATGCTTTGCCTGATAGGTAAAAATCTCTAGTGAGTTCAAGTTTTTTGATTAGAATCTCTGTTATGTAACTATTATCCCAGTCTCTATCTTTCCAAATGGTAGGTAACCATCGCAATACATTCTTTACTCGACGATAGAAATCTCGGAATGGGTAGGTAATGTTATTAAGCATATTCATCGAATTAATTTATCAATATCAACATTATGTTCATATAATAATTCTTTTAGGTGATCATAAACAGCATCTACACCTTTATAGTAACTGTCATCCTCATCAAATCCATTTGTTAAACCTCTATAAGAGTTATGAGTTAGTTCCCAAAGAACAAGTGCTATATCAAGTGATTTAACACAACGCTCATGTTCTAAACGATCATCAGGATCATTAAGATCAAATGTCAATTTTGCTTTCATATTACTTCATTTATTATATTATAACTAAGAGCTTCGTCAGAGCCAAAATACCAGTCAGTTTTTTTATTCTTAACTTTATTTAACTGCTTTTGAGTCAGTGATGTTCTGGAGGTAAGATATTCATCATACATGTCCATTAATCGATCTGTTTCTTCTATATTTTCTTTTATGATAGACATTTTATCATAAGGCACACTATCTAAGCACTCATGGTACATAAATGTAGCTAGAGGGTGACCAAAGCGTTTATCACCAGCTACTAATATAGGTAATGCCATTGACATTATTGATCCATAACCATATGTGTAAACAGGAACAAATGAGTTTTCTATAACACCAATTAAAGCAAAACCATCAAGTATATTACCCCCTAAACTATTAATGATTAGTTTTATAGGTTCAACTTCATCTTTACCACTGTCAATTTCATTTATAAATGAAATAGTTTGAATAGCATCTTTTACAGATGACTCATCAATCTCACCACTTAAAACAATTGTTCTAAATATCTTGCTGTTCGGGTTGTAACTGTTCTTCATCTGTAACTATTAATTCTTCTGTTATTTCATTCCACTCAGGTTCCTGAATAATTTCACAAAACAAGAAATGAGTATCAGTTTTTAATATATGATCCGCTCCTAAATACTCTTTCCATCCATTAAGAAACTCCCTATTTAGTTCTTCTTTTTTATAGAAGTTACTAACAGGAATAGCTCTTAATATAACATAAACATTATCATTATAAAAATATAACCTTTTCATTCACCTATAAACCTAAATTTCTCTCTTTTATAAGCCTTACCTGATGGTTTAGCTTTCTGAATCATTTTTCGTCTGATGATTTGAGCCACGTGTCGCTCTGATAATCCATTGTATGTAATATTCTTTTCCATGTGTTTTAATTATATATAAATATAACATCAAAATCTTGGAAAGCCAAACTTATTTTACCATTTATACACCCAATATATGATTGAGATATAAAAAATAACCACCAATCCCCAATGAATTATTCGTGTGTATTTAGAGTTTAGTTCTGATGTTTTTTCAATCTTGAGTGTTAAATCAGCAAATACACCCCCAAGTGTTAGGATTATTAATAAAGTAAATATAAGCCACATATTTTTATTTGATTTTATTACTCATAATTTAAAATAGAACTTTTTTTATAGTTAAACATTATATTTAAGTATTTTAAATAATGTCTAAGCACTTCTACTTTTAATTTACCTTCCCAATAATTAACAAAATAACTAATCATTTTCTTAGTAGCATAAATATGCTCTTCTGTTTCACAAGAGTTAATTACTCTTATCACTTTATGAAAATGATATGTTAATAATTGTTCAGTCATGGTACCGTATAAATACAATACCTATAACTAATTTAAACATATTTTATAAGTAGAAGTCAAATCCTCTTTGTTTAAAAGTGTAAATTCCTCTAACATATCCTCTAAACTCTGTATATAACCTTTTATGTATGCTACCTCTTTATCTGTATACTTTCTAGATGGGGCTATCAATTCCATTTTATTTTCATAAATGGCTGATTTAATGATATACTCCATAGTGACTGATGTTGGGTTCATGGCTAGGTTTTTCATTGGTTAATTATAAATATTCATAAGGTCTTGGCTTGGCTTTAGGAGGTGCATCATGAGGATGAACATATCCCTTTTTGTTCATATCTTTTAATCTGATGTTTGTTTCAAATAAAAAGATTGGGCCATTATAATCCTCATAGTATGATTCATTCTGTTTATTGAATTTCATAATACGTCTTGGACCATTAAAGCTCCTAAAGTTACGGCATGTGACTCGATTCCATTCCCCACCACTAAATACTTCAGTACTTAGTTGAGTAGGAAAATCATAAAACAATTTTATTGTATTACCTGTTTTTTCAGCCATACTATTTTATAAATAATTGAACACATAAAATACAAATGCTTAAAAACAAACAAATGCCTGTTTTCATACTAATAGGTTCACTAAACCAACTTATTGACATAAATGTAAAAACAACAGTTCCAATAGCAAAACCTATTAGTCTAGAAGGCCAAAGTTGTCCTCCAAAATGTTCCACCATACATTGAACAGAATACATGAACAAATAGGAAATAGGAATACCTAACCAAACAACTAGATGTGGATGTTCTTTCATCCAAGGAAACTTCCATCTACCTTGTAATTGAAGGAATGTTAGCAACTGAGCTAATACTCCAACTCCTATTCCTATTAATAGTTTCATATGTATTCTTTTTCTAATGCTGATCCAGCTATACGCTGTAGGGTTCTAAATTGTTGTTCGTAATGGAGGGGCTTAGCATCATCATACTCATCTGAGAATATTGCTGTTCGGCCTCCATCTTGCAGACCCACCCATACTTGTAAATGTTCATTATAAACAATGTATGGTTTTCTATCTGGGTCTTCAGTTACTAGTTTTTTCTTAGATATAGGAATCATAAGCTGGTACTGCGTCTAAGTCTTCTAGTTTAACCCATACTCGTGTTTTCCAAAGATCAACACTCACACCATCTAGTTCCTCAGTATTATCCTCAGTTGCCATAGTTAGAATCAGTAGACATTCATCTAGTGTTTCAATAGCTTCATTAAATTGATTTGAGCGAATATGTTGAAGTGCTTGCTTCCATGTGTTTGTGATTTTTCCTACTTTTTTCATAACCTTAATTTATTATTTGTTTAATATGCTTACAGATACGATCCTTACTCCTCCAATAACCAGGGCAATTACATTGGTACTTATTACCTATTTTTTTGATTTGGTATTTACCTTCACCTGAACTAGAGGCTACTTCAATAATATTTGATTGAGGTTTAATAATTTCCATATCACCCCTCTCCCAAATGATATCATCTAAAGTAGTATCTAGTGGTACATTTACCCACCAAGGTATAATAGCTTTTTTAGTCACTAGGTCAACTATCATAGGTGGTGTAAATCCTCCCTTGACATAATGTTTACCATCTTTAAATTCATATGTACGTTCAATCATAACCTTTAATTATATCTAAATATAACATCAAGGTCTTGGGAAGCCAAACAAGAGGGTTAATTACTTAACCTCTCTTGATTAGCTACCTCAATATCTAATGTTAGAAGCATACATAACTCCTCTAACTTACCCCAATTATACTCAGCCATTAACACTAAGTACTTATCAGGAATTTCATCAAAATACGCTAAAACATTACTCTCCATTGTACTTTAGAGCAGGATGGTATTTTTCTACTTTTTGTCTTGGTTGATTGGATCGCTGTTGGCGTTGATTCTTTTTACGAATCGATTCCATAACCTGGGCGAATGCTTTAGCACATTCATAATTTTGAATTGGTGAATTTTTACTCATAACTTTATTTTAAATTTATTACCTACCTTGACTTTTGTAAGGTTTTTTATAATTCTTGCTTGTTTTAAGCTTACTTGATTTTTTCTTTGAGTGTCTATTTGGTCTCTTTTTTCTTAGGTTTTCTAATTGGTGTGTCTGGGTTTTTAGTGCCATCTGTTTTTTCTTTTAATTGGTTTATAGCTTCTACTATTTGAGAACACTCCTCATAGAGTTCTTTCTCAACATAGTATTTTAAGTTTTCTTGTAACGTTTCAGCAAAATACTTTTTTTCTAAAGTAATATCATATGTGGCTCCATCTTCTAAGCAGTTAACTGATAGTACATGAAGATATTTTTTACGAGTGTTCAGATTAGCTAAGATGGTTTCTACTACAGCTTTAGCTATAGTAAAGTCTTTCTTGTCAATCATATCTTGAAACTCATCACTGTTATTTAAATTAATCTCAATAGCCATATCAAAATAAGTCTAAAAATTTAGGGTTAATTTCTCTACCTTTAAGTTTATTCATCTTCTCATCATTAGCTAACATCTTGCTAGCTAGATTATCAAGATGTTTAGACTTAATTTTGTCATAATCATTGATGATATCGTTATGTTTTTTCTTCTTCATCTACTAATAAATATTTAAAGTCTACTAATAAATTCACTTCCATCATCGGTAGGAGGATGAGATTTATCTAAACCTAGTTCCTTTAAACGTTGGAGGGTATAATCATCTACTTCCCAATCAACATGACTTTCATTCATTGGTTTATGATCTTCTAAACCTTCAATTTGTTTATTAGTAAATAAGTCTCCAACAGTCAGATAATAACAATTATAACATAGCATCTCCATATTGTTTAAAGAGTAATGCTGTTTATTACCATTTTTAAAATGGAGAATAAGTGGGGTTTTATAATCAGATACTCGGCGCTCATGGAATCCGCAACCATAGCATTCTTCTTTTAAATAACCCTCAGTTATCATTCTATACTTTATCTTTTGAGGGTTGAAATGAGATGGATCAATTCTACCTTCTAGTATATCTAATAATGCTGGTTCTTTTCTTCCAAATGGAGCCTGTGATAAGAATTTAGGGATACCTTTACCTGATTGGTTTTTATGAGCTTCAAATAAAGTAGCTCCACTATCATCCTTATATAGTTTCATCCATTTTTTAAGATGCTGGTATGAAACATTTAGATAACGAGCTGCAGCGCGAACAGACTTAGTCTTGTTCATTGCTGCTTGGATTTGCTCTTTATTTAAATGTATTGCTTTAGGTATTAGTCTTCTTCTAAGATATCATTACTTAAATAATCACTTTCATCACCCATATACTCATCATCTTCTAACACATCTGTTTCTTCTTCTAAATCATCTAATACAGACAATTCTTCCTCTTCTTCTTCAGTTGGTTTAGCTTTTGATTTTGGTTTTGGGTTAGTTGTTTTTCTAAAATTCTTTTCTGCTTCTTGAATCTTGTCATATACTTCTCTATCTACAACATAAGTTTCAGTCCACGTATGATCACCTTCACCCATTTGAACTATCATCGCTACTTTTTTCTCAGCTGTTGAATGTTGAGTGCAGGTTTGGGTGTCTGGGAGGATGGCTATTCTTCGAGGGTCAATTTCAACTCTACATACTTTGCAGTATCTACTCATAAATTATTATTTGCTTTGTTTATTTTTTCAATTAAATCCCATAAATCAAGAGCTGATTTAAGGGTATATACTTTTTTAGCTTTACCAGGAATGGTTACTTCTAGTTTTTGGAGATCACCATCAGAGTCAAATCTGTCATACACATACCATAAAATTAAAGCACCTACTTCATCTCCATATTTGAGATAGATAAGATCCTCAATGATTTTATAATATGATTCCTCATAATTATAAAAATCAATCTTTAAATGATCATGAAGAAAATTAGTTTTAGCCCAGCATTCATCTAACATACTAACAAATTCAACAAACACATCTTTTTCTTGAGACTGTTTATTGCGACTGATTTTTAGTCTATCTCCAAAATTATCTAGATTCATTTTTTATACTTATAGAATATAATTTTAAAAAATCTTCAACACCCATACTCTTCATAGATGCAAAATAATATGTTGCTATACCTAAGGTGCCTGCTCGACATGTACCAATAGGTTCTTTATTAGGATCTAGATGTGAGTAGAAATAATAATTACTATGATCGTATTCCATGCTTTTTAATTTTGATTAAATATAATATCAAAAAATTAAAGAATCAAATTTTATTTTAAATATATTAAATTATTTCATATTCTATTTCAACATTAGCAAACCCCCAATTCTCATTATTTTCAGATTCAGTGAAAAACTCAACCCATTCCCAAGCGTCATTATAATATTGTTTTGAAGGAGATGAACCATCATTTCCCATTCCTTTATGAGACATATGATATAAAGGAATATCATAGATAGCTTGTAAACCAAATCCATTTAACACTGCTTTTTTCTGGACATTGGTGTCTCCAAAACAAGCATATAACATTTGTTCTTCAAATCCTTTTATTTTATGCCATACTTCTTTAGTAGCTGTTTGGAAATCTCCACAACAATTAATTAAACTATAATTATCATTAGGTGTCACTTTAGCTGGGAAAAATCTAGGTTCACTTATTTTATCCATATCTTCTCTAAGTAATTCCCAATTAAAATTTCTTTTCTCTAATTCAGAATATTCTATATCTCTTCTAGAGATGGAATAAAATGTGTTTTTATCAGCTTTAGAAATAAAGTTGTCTAAATATTCTTTTTTAGGGACTATTATATCCATAGCAGTACTAGTAATCCAATCTGTATTGCATCTACGAATTAGAATATTTTGAGCTAATATAAAAGCATATGGACTAATTTTAGGATCACCTCCTGTTATAATGCTAACTATATCTTCAGGTATAACTACATGATGAATTTTTCCTTGCTGTAAAATTTGATCTTTCAGTTCCCACAACAAGGGACCATTCTGTGATGGTGAGTTCCAATCACAAAACCACACTTCATCAAAAGTTTTAACCATTGAATTAAGACAAGCTACAATCCTTTCATGTTCTTTATAGCCATCATTTCTACAACCTAATACTACTCCTTTTGTCATATTTATTTAATTTTTTTTTAAATAGTAGATACTCCTAGTTTTTGAACTACTATTGTTGTACATGTTTGAGCAAAATCAATTGCTAAAGATATATCTTTATGTTTAATAAAATCAACCACCAACCCAGCTAAAAAAGTATCTCCGGCTCCTGAAACGTCTTTTACAGGAACTTCTTGAGTTGGGTAATTAGTGTTTTGATAATTACAGCCATATTTGCCTCTAGTAATTATAGTTTTATTAAAGAGTGTTTTATTATAATTTAAAATATGTTTATTTTTTTCATACTCATTAGAGTTAATTTTAATAAAACTAATATCACTAGCCCAATCACCTAATATTTTTTTACTGTCTAAAAATGTTAAAGGGTGATGATTTGATATATATTTAATGTCTTCTTCTGTTAAAAATCCTTTACAATAATCACTTATAATTATAGCATCATATGATAACCAATCTATCTCAGAAAGTACTTCTTGAGTAATCCTTTCACATCTATCATTCTCATCAACTCTTAAAAGTATATAATTATATTTAGAACATACATACCTAATCTTTCTAATTATAGAATTATTAGTAATAAATTTTGTATCACATCCTAATACTTCTAAATTTTTAACTACATTCCCCGCCATTCCAGGGGTAGATGTTTCTCTTTCAGGTACAATTACTTGAATTGGGGCTTCAGGGGCTAACCTATCCACTTTTCCATATCTAAAAACATCTATACAACTATCTCCTATAACTAATATTTTCATCGTCTTAAAAATTTACGTCCAGATTTAATTTTATCTCTCCAATAGTTTAACAAGTCATTCATTGTTGTTTCAAAAGGAATTTTAGGTTCCCATCCTGTATGATTTTTAAATTTATCACAATTTGGTACTTGCAAATCAGCGTCAATTGGTCTTAAACGTTCTGGGTCTGTTACTATCTCAATGTTTTTAATTGTTGATTGGCTGATTAGATAATTCAACATATCACTAATTTTACAGGTATAAGTGCCACCTATATTATAATATTCACCTGATGTGGGGTTAGTAGTTACTAGCATATAATACGCGTTAACAGCATCTCTTACATCAGCATATGTTCTTAGTGATTCTAAGTTTCCAACATAAATTTTAGGTTCTTGCAACCCAGCTTCAATCATAGCTATTTGTTTAGCAAAAGTTGATTCTGAAAATACATCACCTCGTCTTGGACCAGTATGAGTAAACATTCGAGTAGTCATAATGGTCATATTATATGCTTCAGCGTAGTATCTACCTACTAAATCAGTACCTACTTTAGATATAGCGTAAGGTGACGCTGGATGGAAAGAACATTCTTCATCAATAGGTAATTTTTCTTTAGGGACACGACCAAATACTTCACTTGAAGCACAAACATGAATAACAGTGTCTTTGTAAGCTGATTTTCTAAGAGCTTCTAATAGATTAGCTGTTCCTAAAATATTAGTTTGTAGTGTTTCAATTGGAGCATCAAAACTAGTTTGAGGATAAGATTGAGCAGCTAAATGAAATACATAATTAGGTTTTGATTTATCTACAGCAACTAACAATGAAGCCAAATCATTTAAATCCCCGTAAATAAGTTCAACACGTTCCTTCTTATTAATTTCATCAGCTAAGTGTTCTATATTTTCTAAAGAATCATTCCACCTAGCTAAACCATAAATTTTCCAATCTGTATTTTTTAGTAAGAAATCTACTAAATGAGATCCTACCATACCTGTAATTCCTGTAATTAATACTTTATTCATTTTTATTGGTTTTTTATTTGTTGTACTATACTATCTAAAACAGGTTCTAGATCTGACCAATCTTTAGCTAGGTTAAAAAAGGACGCTGTTCTACTTAATCCAGTATTGCTATTCACAATAGAATCACTTCCTCTTTGGTCCATTCCGTCTTCCCAAATTAAGTTACATTTAATTAATCTATTTATATTAAATCTTTTTTTAAGTAAAAGTATTAAACTAGCTGTTATTAATTCCTGTTGGCTAGTATAGTTATCACCTGTAAAAATTGGAGATATGAGTTCTACCCATTTTTTGGTATGAATAGGTAATAATTCACAATGTGATAAAAGAGTCCAACCATCTTCCATTCCTTCTATAATATATGATTTTTCAAAAACATGTTGATATCTTCCATGACAGTTTTCTTTACTTTGATGCATAGTAAATATATCATCTGTGAAATAATGTTTATTTTTAATTATATCTAAATCCCAATTATTACTTAACCCCCAAAAATCATCTATTAAAGTCCAAATAAAATAATAATCATTTTTCCTCACAAAATCATGCTGGGCTGTAATTAAATTATACCAACTATTAGGTTGATGCTTTGGATGTACCCATATTATATTAGGATATATGTCTGCTATATGTTTATACATTTCAGTTTGATCATCATCAATAAAAGCTACTATATCAAAATTATCTTTTGAAGAACATGTGTTATATAACATATCAACAGTATTTTTAAACATCTCTGGGCGACTCCTAGATTGGAGCAATATGGCTATATCTTTCATTATTTTTTATTATTTTTATACCATTCAATAGTTTTTTCTAATCCTTCTTTTAATGATGTTTTAGCTTCCCAATCTATTTCATTTTTAATTCTTGATACATCTACTAAACGTACTGGAATCATTGTTGGTTTAGTAGTATCATAATTAAATTGAGGTTTATAACCATATATGTCTGTTATAGTTTCTACTAATTCTGTTACAGTGGTACCTTTACCTGTAGCGGCGTTATATGGTCTCCCAGTTGGAGCTTTTTCAACAACTGTCATAATAGCATCCACTACATCATCAACATAAATAAAATCACGAGTTTGAGTCCCATCACCCCATACTTCAAATGGATTCATTCCAGTATCCGCTTTTAGAATTAATTGAGGAATAGCGTGACCGTTTTCATTAAACGCATCATGAGGACCATAAATCGCAGTTGTGCGAACAACTCCAAATTTAGTTTCTGAAATGTCTTGGTAATAGCGGATTACTTGCTCAACATAGCGTTTCATCCAACCAACACCTCTATATAATTTATGGGGTTCAGAATTATATGCTTCATCTTCATTTACAGGATGGGAAACATCAGGATACATAGTTGAACTTCCTATAAATCCAAATAGTGGAGTTTTACTTCTAACAGCAGCATCAATCATATTAATTGAAGTAAATAGATTGTTTCTTACTAAATCTAAAGCGTTTCCATATTCTGTTTGTCCTTTAGCACCTCTAATAAAAGCTACAAAATTAAAAACAACATCTATATCTTTTAAAACCATCATGCAGTCTTCATGTTCCATAAGATCACATTTAATTACTTCAAGATTAGGATGTGGATTTATTTTTAAACCTCTATTATTATGAACAGTTGCTCTTACATTAGCTCCTTCAGCTAATAATCTTTTTACAGCAGCATGACCTGTAATACCTGCTGCTCCTGTAACTAATACATTTTTTCCTTTATAAAAACTCATAATTATTTATTTAAAATGTTAAATTTTTTATCAACTATATCTTTATTTAATATAAACCACTCTATTGTATTAGCCAAACCTTCCTTAATAGAAATTTCAGGATAAAATCCATATGAGTTAGCTCGCTCCATGCTAAATATTCTTTTAGCATCTCCGGATGGTTTATCTGTTAACCAATGAATAGGTTTATTAAAATAATCTGCTACTGTTTCAGCTAATTGTTTGATAGTTACTCCGTTTCCACTTCCTAAATTTATAGGTTTTGTGATTTTATTTTCAACAGCGAATATCATTCCTCTAGCTACATCTTTAGCATGAATAAAATCTCGTATAGATGAACCATCTCCCCATACTTCAATAATATCATTTTCAAATGCTTTTCTAATTAATGATGGAACAACCATAGCATTTTTAATATCAAAATTATCATACGGTCCATAAACATTAGCTGGGCGTACTATTGAGCATTTCCCAACCCCATATTGTTTTTCATATGCTTCACATTGTAACTCACCCATTCGTTTAGCCCATCCTCCATACCAATCGTTTGGAGATGGATAACCATTCCAAACATCATCCTCATAGAATACTTCAGCGGGTGTGTATACTCCAACTGTGCTAGTGTATAAGTACCATTTAACATTAGCATACATAGCTGCTTCTAACATATTAGTATTAAACTGCATCATGGGGCCCATAATATCAGCTGGTTGTTCAAGGGTAATTTTAGGTGAGCATTTAATACCTACTAAATTAAAAACATAATCTTTTCCATTACATACTTCTTTACAACTATTAAAATCTCTTAAATCAACTTTTTGAAATTCAATTTCAGGAGACATATTGATAGGTTCATTTAAATCTACTACTGTTACTTTAGCTCCTCTTTCTAGTAGGAGAGTTACTAATTGACGGCCTATCATTCCGCTCCCACCAGTAACTAAAACTTTTTGATTTTTAAACATTATTTAATTTATTACAAAGATTAATAATTTGTTCATCTATTAATTCAGGATGATTACCAATATAAAGTGAGTTTGAGTGGATATAATTAACTATAGGTAATTTATCACTAATTCGATAATTAAATTTTTTTAAATAAGGTTGAAGCGCCTGATTTCCACCTCCTGCTGTACCTAATCTATACTCTACTTTTTCATTTTCTAGTATCTTACAAATATCTTTTAATTTATCAGCACTTGAAAATTGTAAAATTAATGGTAAAGCAAAACTACTATTACCTTGAGTATCAAAATCAGTCATAAATTTATTTGGATCTAAATGGTCTAACCATGTCTTTAGATTATTTACTCGTTTATTAATGTTATAATCTAAGCGTTTCATCTGTTCAATTCCTAACACTGCATTTAATTCTGTGCTTCTCATATTAAACCCAGCCACAGCAAATGTGAATAATGGATTTAATTCTGGGTAGTGGTATTGGTAGTATTTTTGCAGTTCAGGGGATGCTTCTCTAGTCATTCCATGTGAACGAAATAGTTTAGCTAGATCATATAGTTTAGAATCATTAACGCATACCATTCCTCCTTCAATAGTTGTTATATGATGGCCAAAATAAAATGAAAATAATGAAATATCTCCTATTGATCCTATTTTTTTATCTCCAAACTTAGCACCATGTGATTCACAACAATCTTCAATTAATATTAAATTATTATCTTTAGCTATTTTAATAATTTCTTCATTAATGCCATTAAAACCTAAACAGTGTACTAATACAATTGCTTTTGTTTTAGGTGTGATTACTCTTTTAATGTTTTCAGCTGTTATAGCTAAATTATTAAAATTTATATCTACAAATACAGGTGTCATTCCTAGTTGGACTACAGATGAAATATCTGATACCCATCCTAAAGGTGGGACAATTATTTCTCCTTCACCTAATAGTTCTTTAACCATTGCTATTGAAATATAATTAGCTGATGCCCCTGAGTTAACCATCACACTATGTTTAACACCTAACCATTCGGACCAAATATTTTCAAATTCTTTTACTTTAGGACCATTTGTAAAACGTTCTCCATTTAAACAAAAGTCAGCTAATACTTCTCTATCAGTTTGAGAAATATTATCATTAATTAGAGGCCAATCGAAATTCATTTTTTATTTGTTTTAATTTTTCTATAATTTTTTCAGCTGAAGGAGGCATACTATCAACATTAGGATGAAACCCAGCTACTTTTTCTTCTAATCCTAATGTATAAACTTTTTTACTAGTCGCCAAACTTAATTCATTAGCTATACTACTAGCTGTACCTTCTACAAAATCATCATCTGTGACTAATCCCCCATATGTAGAATTATTAAGAGCATATTTCCAACTAAATGGTATATCAAATGGTTTAATCCATAACTGATGAATAATGTTTAAAGTTATATTTTCTTTTTTAGCTAATTCAACTAGCTTTTTCATCTCAAATCTAGTGATTGATATAGGGAATATAGTAAAATCTACTTTATCTTCTTGAATAATATTTTCTAATTCTTCAGTATTATCATATGATTTTCTATGCTCAGAAATATAATATGGAACATCATCAATCATATATGAATCATAAGCATGTTGGTATTCATTAGGAGTCATAGGAGCTATAACTTTTATGCCTGGCATTCTATGTACTAAAGAGTGATGGGAAGATCCTGCTACTGGTCCTACTCCACCTTCCATGGCTATGCTTCTGACAAATACAGGACATATTCGATCCCAAATTTCTTTTGATTTAGCAGCATAATTAACTATTGTAGCCGCGTTATACCATTGAAATCCTTGATATCTAACTACATATATTGGTCTATCTCCAGCTAAAGCAGCTCCAGTGACAATTGCTCCTCCAGCTACATCAGCCATTGATAATTCAATCATACCTTCATCCTCATACATTTCAGGTAAAGTTCCACCTACCCATCCAACCGCTGTTAAACATTGACCATAACATTTACCTTTATTTTCAGTAAGATGTTTACGTGTAATTTCTTTTATTGTATCTCTAACTGTTGCTGCCATAACTTTTCTATTATTTGTTTATTTTCTAAATCAATTTTAATTGCTTCCTCTCCTAGATTTTTTAATTCATCTTCATATCTATCAAAATACTCCCCATCTTGACCTGCTCCTGCATGCCAATATTTTCTAGTAGTATTAATATTTAATAACATTGGTTCTTCAAAATTATAATCTTTTAAAACATTAATAATAGAAAGAGGATTATCATCAATATTATAACCTTTCATTTTAAACGCTTTAGCAACATCATCCATTTCCCAATTTCGTCTTATTTTTTTCTCAGTTAAAATAGATAAATTATTATCTTCAACTATAAACAAAATAGGTAATTTTTTAGTTGACGCCCATCCCATAGCTCCTAAAACATAATCTTCTTCAGCTGAAGCATCTCCTAATACTACAATAGTTGGTTTACGGGTGTGATAACAGTGACCAACAGCAATGGGTGCTTGACTTCCCATCAATCCATCATGACCAAATATGTTTTTGTCTTTAGATTGAATTGAAGCTGAGCCTCCCATTCCGTTAGAGCAACCTGTTTTTCTTCCTAATAATTCATCAATAAGTTCTATAGGATTAGCTCCAACACTTAAATAATGAGAATGTCCTCTATGTTGAATGAAAATATTGGGCTCAATTCCTTTTTCTTCTAAAATAGTGTAAATACTAGCTGGAATATATTCTTGGCCGGCTGATAAATAGGTTGAGAATTTTATATTTTTATTCTGGATGTTTTTGTAGGCTTGGTTTTCAAAATGTCTACAAAATGATGCTTTTTTAAATATTTTTAATCTAATCATAACTTGTTTATAAATGTTAATGTATCATTCCAATTTTCAAATCTATATCCATTATCATCAATATATAATTCTGCTCTAGGTTTTTCACTAGTTATATCTAAAATATAATTTAAAAGGTTATGTTTTTCAAACCATTCTTTAACTAATTCAACTCCAGTTTTATTATTTACTAAAGGTCGATCTGGTTTAGCTTTAGCTGTAAATATAACTATATTATATGTTTTTGATAATGCTTTTATAGCTTCTATTGCTCCGGGTAATGGGTCTCCATAGCATGTTCCATCATGCCATCCTTTAGCAGCGTTATGTATAACTCCATCAAAATCAATAGCTATAGTATTTGATTGATGTTCAAGTCCAGGTGGATAAAAATTAGCCATTTTTAATACTTTTAATAATCATCACTACAGTTTGAGAATCAATTTTATGAAATACTTCAATTAATTGTTTAATAGTTCCAGCTGATACAATATCTCCAGGGCCGGCTACATTTTGGCTGTAATCAGCTTGTAATCCTCCTTTTAAAAACATTATGTTTAAATTATTATCTATATTAATAAAATCTTCTATAGAAGTAATATGTTTTACAATTAACTCACAATTAGCAAATTCATATTTAATTTCTGAGTTATTGGGTGGGTTTTCAATCCATAAACAATCTTCTATTTTAGGAGTTTCATGAGTACTATCTTCATATGGTTTTCCTTCTCTACCATAGCTATCTCTAAAACGAACTAAATCTTGTTTATCTACTGGGGTTTCTATTTCAAATACAAATGCTCCTTTTTCATCTGTTGATTTAGTTGAATGGAATAAACCTTTTCTAATCATTACTTTATCCCCAGGAGATAGTTTATTTGAATGGTTAAAAAATGATACTTCAGCTTTACCATCTAATAAAATTAATCCTGTTGTCTTTTTAGGATGACAATGAAGTGATGTAGAATGGGTATGTTTAATATATAAAAACCATAAAGCTACATGTTCATTTTCATATGCTAAGTATTCATAACCCCAAGGTTTTTTAACAATATTTGTGTTATAATTACTCATAATTAAGTTGTAAATGGTTCGTATGATGTTCTTTTATTATGAGTTTCAAATGCTATTCTCATCCAATCACCCATAAAATCATAATGGGGGCAAGAAATAATATTATCATCTACAACTACTGGCCCTTTACTATATGTAGCTCCAGCATTCTCAATATCAATATTAATTGAATAATAACCAGATAATGTTCTACCTTTTAATATTTTAGCTGAGATTAGCAATTGAGCTCCATTACATACTGAGAATATTGTTTTCTTTTGATTATCCCATTCTTTAACAAGTTCTAGAATACCTTGTTCTTGTCTTAGTTTTTCAAGTGCTTTAACACCTCCAGGAATGAGAAGAATTTCATAATCTTTTAACGTTTGATCCCGTTTATTTTTATTATGAAATTCAGATGTTGAAACATCACACATCATATGTGATCCTAAACTCCCCCAAATTTTTCCTACTTGATTAGCTACTAGTGTAACTTCATATCCATGTTCTTTTAAACTATAGTATGGATAAATTAATTCATGGTCTTGGTATTTTTCCCAAGTGACAATAAGTGCTTTTTTCATATATTTTATTTTATATTAATGTAATTAAAGATATTTTAAATTCCAAACTATTTATCTCTTTTAGATAAAATAGGATTTTCAATTGGCCAAAATATGTTTATATTTGGATCATTCCATTTTAAAGTAAATTGATCTTTAACATCTGGATACTCTCCTAGGTATGACCATTTATAAAAAAATGTAGCTTCATCACTTAATACTAAATGACCATTAGCAAACATTGGGGGAATAAGAATAGATTTTTTATTTTTAGAAGATAAGATAATAGAATCCCATTTTAAATAATTTATAGATTCAGGTCTATTATCTATAACAACCAAATATACTTCTCCAGATAAACAAGTTATTAATTTCCATGATTTAGAATCCCCATGCATTCCCCTTAACACATGTTTTCTAGATATAGAAACTTTGTCATGATTAAAAATTAAATCTGATTCTTCTTGTTTAAATAAAGTATAAAGTTCTCCTCTAAAATCTTCAAATGAGTCAGATTGGTATGTTTTTACTTCTGGGAATATCATATTTCATATAGTTGGATTAGTTGATCAAAAAAATTATAGTATTGGTTTTTAATAGTGTCTTGTAAACTTAATTGATGATTATATTCAACATATGGTTTCATTTTTTCATATGTTTCTGGGGTAAGGTTATTAGTTATGTGGATTAGGTCTTCAATAGTGTTAAATCGAATAATTCCTCTTTCATCATACCCTATTTCAGAAATATTAGGGCATCCCCAATATATAGGAATAGTTTTAGCTATAAAATTTTGAGTTAATTTTTCAGTATAAAAATTTAAATGTTTATAATTTTCAATAGCTATATTAAACATTGAATTTTCAAACAAAATTTTCTTTCCATATATCTCAGGTAAAATTCCTTTAGGTACATGAGATAAATCTTTAGAATATTCAGTATAACCTGGTCTCACATTATTAGTATGATCAAAGTCTTCTAACACATAATGCCACTTTTTAGGAACACTAAATAAATCTTTAGCTTTATATATTTCATGTCTTAATTTATGACCATGAGCTAAATCTTTTACTCCACATAAAAATGATACTTCAAATTGTTTTGGATTTCCACTTAATGTATTAATAAATTCTTCATTATTATAATCAGATGAATTAGCGCAAAATTTAAACGTGTTAGGAATACTATTAAGCAATTGATTATTCCAAGTTAATATAGTTGTAAAATGCTTCCAATTATGATATGCCCAACTATGCAATCCAAAAAATTCATTAGGTTCATTTAAAATAAGAATATTATACGGATTACTTTGTATTTCAGATATATCATGAATTTTTCGGTCAATGAATACAGTTATTGGTTTATTACTATATTTTTCTTGAAGAAAATCATAAAAACCATCCCCAAAAAAATTAAAAAATACTTTCAACATTATTCTATAGTTAAGGTTGTAGTTAAACTATTATCAAATATAGATTCTTTAACATTAATTTTACAATCAGTTCCTATTGATTGAATTTCATTTAATGGGTAATATTGGTATGCTTTGCTATCAAAATTTATATCATTAGAGTGAGAATACTCACTATCAATCATAACTGCTATATCAACAGATAATCTAGGTTTACTATTCTTTTTAACTAAAGTTCTATGTAAGCAAGCGTGATCCATTACACCTAACTGTTGTTTTTTAATAGTACCTAAATACTCAAAACTTTCATAACGAGTATTACCTTCATCAAAACTTTCAGCTTTATCTAAGTAATTATCATGAACATTAATTGGCTCATTAAACTCAACTGTGTTATTATCTATATCTCCTAGAGCACCAAATAAAAATATTGAATCACCAACATGGCCTACCCAAGCGTCAGAATGGTATTTACTAGTATAATACGGTCGATCTTGAATATTTTGAGGCTCATTTATACTTTTATATCTTAAATTAAAAATAGCTAAACTTTTTATATGTTTATCTAAATTTAAGTTTTTAAGAATCTTATTAATTGATATTTGAATATCATTAAATTCATTAATAGTTTCTTTTTTTGGGTTAATTATTCCATTAGGTGTTTTATTAGGTAAATTATTAATTAGCTCATCATTATCTTCTAAAAAAGTATCATTCCAAATAAAATTTTTATTATTAACTAAAGTTAATGATTTAATTACAAATGTTTTAATATTATCAATTAATTGATTATAATCATTATCATTGATATTATAAGCTAATACAATATCATTTAGTGATACTTCTAAATTTTCTTTTGGAAAATCTCTATATATTTTTTTTCTTGTTTCAATAATGTTATTCATATATTTTATTTTTTAGGTTTCCAAATAACTACTGGGTAGCCTTCTATGAAATATGATCCACTAAATAGTCTTTTCTTTAAAAGAATTTCAATTTTACCTTCAGATTCAAGTTGTTCTAAGTATGTTAAATAATTTTTTAAATAATTTCTTTTATTAAAATATAAAATAGAAAGTTTATCTATTAAACTATTTTCATCCAATATTTCAGATAGGGGTTCAAAATTAATACATAAATCTGGTTTTTTGGTTAAAATATAATTAACAAATTCTTTATAGTTCTCACCTATTTGTTCTAATGAAGCACAAGTAAATATAGCACTATTTTCTGGTATTTCAACTTCATAAGCTGGTTCAAAATAATTGAAATGGTGACCAGATATTTTAGTATTAATACCTAATGAGTAAATTTCTTGGATTATATCTTGAGATGATGTAGCCCAATCTAATCCTATTAAATTAATATCTTTATTAAAGTTTCCAAATCGTAATAAATGATAAGCAGGCCCACAACCAAATTCAAAAAGGTTATTATATTTGGTACCAACATATTCATTTAATATAGCATCAACTAATATAATATGAAGTTTATAATCAAAATATTCTGTTTTACATTTAATAAAATCTCCTTTCCAACGAACTATATTATATTTACCAAAATATTTTGGAATTAAAGAATTAATATCTTTATTATTTTTTAATAATTCTAAATTTTCAAACCAACCTTTTTCCCATTTATCTAACTTATGCTTTCCAGCTGTTTCTAATTCCTGGTTTAAGTTATTGATAATGTCTAATATGATATTATCTCTTTCTTCTTTGGTTGGGATTTCATATTCTAAATCAAAATTAGAAATTAAATTCTTACAATGTTCACTTATTTTAAAGCCAACAATTTGTTCAATATCTTTTACTGTTATTTTTTTCATTTTTACCAACTTATGTTCCAATCTTTAAATTCAGCTGCTAAACAATCAATTTTATAATCTTTACGGCCACCTACAACTTCTTGTATTTTGTTCTTAGCAGTATTACGGATACCATTTAATCCATGAGTTAATTCAAGATTATTACCGTCTTTAATACCTTTACGATAATTTGATTCATTATGCCAAATATGTAAATTCATTTGACTTAAAACAATAATAGCTCGAATTGTTTCAGCTGTAATTTCTGATTTGTTTTCATTAATATGAGCTTGGATATCATGAACTATATCAGCTATTTCTTTAGCATACTCATCTTTATGTTCAGAGATGAATACTTCTTTGAGTTGTACAATTGATAGTCTATCTATCAATTCACTTAATGTTGGTAAATACTTTCTTTCCATATTTTTTTATTTATTTTTGTGAATCTCCTTTCCATACACGATATGAGTCTGAATCAAAATGCTGAGTAGAAATTTCAAACACTACTCCATCTTCTAAAGCTTCTAGCTGGTGAGGTTGGCCTGGTCGTTGTCTTACAATGTCTCCTGGGGTTAATGTTTGTTCTTTCAAGTCAGCTGTTTCAGTATCAATCCATCTATATATAAAAATTCCTTTATCTACATACCATGTTTCATCTTTTATCATATGATAATGCATACTAAATTTACATCCTTTTTTAAAAATTAAAAGTTTACCACAGTATAACTCATTATTTTCAATAATTAATTCTTCACCCCAACCTTTAGGTACTTTACATCCTTCACAAACTACTGGTTTTTCCATAATTTAAAATTTTAGTTGTTGATTTGTTTTTTATTCTATCAAAATAAATTATTTTAGGTATATATTCTAATCCTATAATAGGTTTATCTCTATAATCACTTCCAATAACCATACAATCTGGTTGGTATTGTTTAATAAGATTAATCAGTTGATTATCTGTGTTAAATACTTCAACAGCATCAACATATTTTATAGAGTGTAAGAATTCAATTCTATCTATTAATGTGTTAAATGGTCTGTCTTTACTTTTGAATTTTTTAATTCTTTCATCAGTATCAATTCCTACTTTAACCTTTCCTAATGTGCTCGCATATTCAAGTAATTTTATATGTCCTATATGAACAACATCAAAAGAACCATTTACCCATACTTTATTCATAATGAATTATAATAGTTATTTTGTTTTTCTTGACGTTGTATTGTTTTAGGATGATATAAAGCTAAATCTTCATAAGCGGGTAATTGAGCCATTGTTTTATAACCTTCTATTACTTCATGGACCTTATTTTTCCATTTAATATCAGGAATGTTTTTATAGATTCTCCATTGATAATCAGGCCAATTAACCCATTCTTTTTCATTAACATGCCATCCCCATTTAGCAATATGTTCCGGAGTTAAACCTTCTACAGTATTAACTCTTGGAACAACATATGCTTCTACACTTGAATTGGTTTCTAAAATATCAGGTAATGATTCAATTAGATACTCATTAGGTAATTCATCTGCGTCAATTTGAAAAATATAATCACCAGAACATAAGTTTATTAGTTGATTTTTCCAATCAGCAAAATGTCCTTTAAATTCACTTTCTGTTAAGATAATAAAACCTTCAGAAGAATATACACTCAATTGATATAATAACTCTGGGGAGGCTTTGGGTTTATCTAATAAAACACAAATTTCATCTTCAGGACGTTTATGTTCTAAAAGAAAAGGAATTAGACGTTTAATTTCTTCCAGTTCATTACAAACTGTAATAGCATAACTAATTTTCATATAATCTTAATATAATAAATTATCCTAATAAGCCAACATACTCTAAAGCATCTATAAAATCTCTTTCTTCAAAATGCTGAAGTGTTTCCATGTTCATTCTATATTCATAGAATTTATCTGGTTGTTTTGGGATTGGATATTTTTCTTTTTCTTCTTCTGTTACTTTAGTTGCTTTAACAGCCGCCCACTTCCAGTTATCAGCAGAGGCTCCATTTGCAAATACCATACCTTGTGTTGGATGATTAATTGTTTGTGGTAACCAGATTAAATTAGTATTTGGGTCTTCCCAAGCTAATGCTTTATATAATTCAGGTAGGACCTCAAATTGCTCAGTATAGAATTCACTGTCTTTAGTCATTAAACTATTAGTCCAATAACCACAAGATAAAGACATCCAGTTTGTAATTTCAGGTGTGACCTGTGTTTCATAACACAAGTCACCACCTGATTTAGGGCATGTAATAATTTTATCTTCCATTTGATTAGGCTTCATTAGTTGTAACTTCCTCTACTTTTTTAAATTTTGGTAATTCAATTTTCTTTAATTGAGGCAACTGTAGTTGGATTTGTTTTGGGAACTCAGGAATATATTGGGTAAATAATTGATCTAGTTTATCTTTCATATTGCCCCAACTAAATTCATTTTTGCTCTTATACGCTTGACGTTTAGCACCATCAGTATATGTTTTATAGCTTTCAAACATATTTTTTAAATGGTGCCCTACATGTCCTGTATCAACATTAAACCATTGTGATTCTTTTAATAACCATTGATTAGCCGCACTTGGATGAACATTAGCCATAGTACCTGGAAGCATAGTGGTAAATTTTTCATCTAAGAAATCTTTATGACCACTCCAATTAGTTGTGATAATTGGTTTTTTAGTTAAACTAAATTCTAATAATGGGCGGCCAAATCCTTCACCTTTAGTTAAGTTAATCATTGCTTTTACTTTAGAATGATTATATAATTCATTCATTTCAGTATCAGTGAATTCACCATGTAGTACATAAATGTTAGGTAAATCTTTTGAATTAACTGTTCTTTTAACCATATCAATTCGTTTTAAGATTTCATCTCTATCAATATACGAAGAACCTACTTGAGATGTTTTTAGAATGAGTGCTGGTTTTTGTTTTTTATTTTTAAATGTTTCATAAAACGCTTTGACTAATAAACCAACATTTTTTCTATCTTCACCTAAATCACCATTAATCCAGTGACCTACAAACAAGTAACAGAATTTTTCTTTAATACTAGTTAATTCAGGGAATGATTCTACTGTATCAAGTGGTTTATAGATATCAGTATTAGCACCTTCAAATAATACTTCAATTGGTCTTTCAACTTTTATTTCCCCAACAGGTTGATTGGTACGTTGATCTACTTTTTGGAGTATAGTTTTAAGGAATGTTTCTTTTGAATGCTCAGAAGAAGTTAAAGTTAAATCCATTCTATTAATACCTTCCATCCAATCGCCTGGTGAAAGTGTAGTCTCAATACCTGCTGTTACTCCAATATTATATTTTCCAACTGGTTGGAACTCACTTGGGATTGTGATTTGCATCCACACTTCAGGTTGTTTTGGGAGTTGAGGTTGATTCCATAAATGGGGTGTTAAAAATGACCATTCAGGATTATCTTCAATAAAACCCCAAGGTGTGTTACCCCACATTTGAGGAATAATATTAACAATATATTTGTCTGTCTCAATAATAGCTTTAACTAAATCTCGAGAACGTGCTCCGTATCCACTATATGTGTCGATAGGACATGAAATAAAAAATAATGGTTTCATATAACTTTTTTGGTATTAATAAATTAATTGATGAGGTACTGTTTTAGGTTTAACTTCGTTAGCATTTACTAACTCATATTTTTTTCTTGGTTTCCAAGTAGCGAATAATTTATCTAAAGTTTTAATAACATTAACACCCATTTTCTTACTTGTAAAACCTGCTTCATCTGATAAAGCCCATTCACGACCTTTTAAACCACGAGCTTTTCTTTCTTCTTTAGATAAATCATAAACTGCTTTAATTTGCTCAGCTGCATCTTCTGCATTGCATCTGTCATCCCAAATATAAGGTGTTAACGGTGAACCCTGAATTGAACGGTTGGTTGGATAAACTGGAAACGCCCATTCGCCATGTTCTTTAATTGTACCGGTATGATTTGAAGGGAATTTATCAGTAAAATCAATCCACTTACCTTTTTTACTAAAGCGCATTTGGTCTTGCATTCCACCGGTTACATTAGCAATAATTGGATTTCCTACTAATAATGCCTCAGTTAAACTTAATCCCCAACCTTCATTATTAGTTAATAAGATTTGAGCATCAGTACAATTATAAAGCAAATTCATTTGATCAGCTGGAAGCATTGATGGTGAGAAAATAATGTTATATTTTGGGTCATCACCAAACAATAATTCTCTTACTGCTTCTAAGTCAGTACCATTATCATCTACTACTTGAGTGTGTAGCACAAATGCACATCGGTTTGCTTGTTCTTCAGTTAATCCATCAATAAACAATCTATATGCTAACATAGCATCTGGGATTTGTTTACGGCGAATGTTTCGAGAGTTGAAGAATAAAGCAAAATCAATTTCTTTACCTCCAAACAATTTCTTTTTAAACTCCTTTAATTCAGGAGTATTATCAATTGGTTTAAAGATATCTTCATTTAAACCATGAGGTACATACTGGATGATTTTATTTTTAGCTTTATCACCTAATACTAAAGTGTTAATATTCTTAGTTTGTTTAGAGATAGCTAACAGAGCATCACATGACTCATAATAAGATCTATTATACATTGGAGCCGGATAATCATCCCAAATGTTAAGATAAATAATAGGCATTTTCTTTCTAATCTCATTTTCAATTTGAAACAACCAAATGAAATATCTTGGATCAGTGATTAAGAAAATAGCATCTGGTTTTTCAATTTGGATTAATTGTCTGATTAATCTGGCATCTCCATATCCGCTAGTGGGGTATAGGATAACTGAGCTATCAGTTAAATTAGTATTTTTATTAGTATCAGGTGATAGGTCCATTCGTTTACCTGCTTCAGGGTGGTTAATAGCACCCCCTACATTAACCCAATTAAAATGTTGAGCTGTATGTAATACTAATTCTCGAGCGACAGTAGCTACTCCTGAGTGTACTCTTATGTCATCGCATATTAAGAGTATTTTTTTCCTCTCATTTTGAGGAAGATAAGCAAAACTTTGATTCATAAAACTTTTATCGATTTAAATTATTGTGATTGTGAATTGATTTTCTAAATTCATCTGATGTAAGATATAAATGGACTGCTCTATCTACAAGTTTTTGTAAAGAAAATTTTCGCTTTACACATTCCATTTTAAAATCATCAAACAAGTCGCTTTGAACTTTCACGCTTGTTAATGTCATATCCTTTTTATCCATAACATTTATTTATATATAAATATATACAAAAACATTATTTGTTACAAAGATCTTTTCTCTCATTGTAAGGACACCATTGACAGTTTTTACTTGGGGTCACAAGATGTGATGTGTCTTTATATGATCCATCAATGTTAAAGCATTCATTTAGAAAATTATCTATGGCAGTTAATGCTTTTTTCATTTTAATTTTACCACTTGGAGGAGCAAATTCTTGAATACGACTTTGAGGATACTCACTTTCCTCCCATATTTTTCTTTTTAAGATAATAAACTCAACTTCAACATTCTCTTCAGGAACACCATACTGTTCACTAAAGTATTTTTTATAGAACAGTAATTGAAATTGTTTACGTTCATCTTTTTTAGCATCATCATTCCATCCTCGAGTAGACGTTTTAAAGTCATATATTTTAAAGGTATTTGTAGGTTCATGATACATTACAAGATCAATAAAACCCTTGTATAAAACATTTTTAAACGCATTATTAGGTGTTATAACAATAGGTAACTCACAAGCAACTAAATACCATCCTCGTTTACTAAAGTATTGTCCTTTGCGTTTTTTAAAGAAACTTAGTATAGCAATACCATCATCATAAAACTCTCTCATTTCTGCTGCTCCACTGAAGTGAGTGTTTTTATTTGTTTTATATTCTTCTAAATATACTTTTCTAAACTCATCTTCAAAAAATGTCTCTATATCTATCCTATCAGCTGCAGCTCCACTTTCATTATACATTACAGTAAGGTAATGCTGAATAACAGTATGCATTGCAGTTCCGAACACAGTATGGATAGTAGGTTCATACTGTTGTAGATTGTCTTTGTATTGTAGTTCCCATTTATGAGGACACTCATGGTATATAGAGAACTGACTATAAGAAATTGTTTTATGGAATGCATAGTTTATTTCCTGTATAGGTTGTTTTTGAATCGTTTTAACAATGGAAGGTATTTTCACGATTCAAGTTCTTTAAGATATTGCTGTTTGATTTTTTCTAGATACAAGATAGCATCCATATGCTCTTGCTTAGCATGTTCTATCCAATCTATTAAAGCTAAATCTTCTCTATCCAAGTCAGTACCATATTTTTCTTTACCTTTGATACTACGTTCTTCAAATTGTTTTATAACTGATGTTACTATACTGTCTAGTTTCATTTTAATAACTTTTTAATTTCTTTATCATCAACACCTCTTTTCTTTAAAATATTCTTAATAGTATCACTATGATGCATATGATAATACTCATACGCCTCACGTAAAGAGCACTCATAGTAGGAAGCTAAATGTTGTAATAGCTCCTCTCTAGTTTTGGTTTTTGTTGATTTAATATATTTTAAAAACATGTTTTTCTTTGGAATCATATATAAATATAGTTCATATATTTTTTCCTTTTCAGTATAAGGAATATTTTGAATTAAATTTACAAACTCAATATACTCAGGATTCATACTGAGGAAGCGATGTATCATATAAGGGTTAAATGATACTTTGTCTTCCTCAGTAAATGAATCCCAAGATTGTTTTTCGTAAGTAATTTGTTTAAGCCAATCAAATATTTGCATATTCGTCTCGGAGTTCTTTAGGCAACAACTCTACTAACACATTACCTGTTTTTACATCATACATTACAGGAATAGGAATAATAGCATCTTCAGCTGTGCCTGCTACAAATTTAGATACTTTTCTTAAAATTACACCTTCAGCAAAGATATGATTACCTTCAGGTGAAGTGATTGGTTG
>Ga0181348_1000140_pt1 | contig 27589 bp, 13 predicted proteins | sample Su13VDMM110DN_FD_130092 | JGI IMG/M metagenome (GOLD analysis project Ga0181348, IMG submission 130092) | Freshwater viral communities from Lake Michigan, USA - Su13.VD.MM110.D.N | ecosystem: Environmental > Aquatic > Freshwater > Lake | place: USA: Michigan | collected 2013-07-16
ATATCTACATCACTATTGATATCAAGTAATGTAGTACTAAATGTGGCAATACCTGTAAAAACTGGGTTAGAAGAACCACTTGACCAACTTAAAGTTCCACTTCCGTCATTAGTTAAAACAGAGGATGCTGGACCATTACCTGCTGGAAAAGTGTAAGTTACCGCAGTCCCGACAGAAGCTGGTGCAGCAAGAGTGATTGATGTTCCACTTACTCCTACAGCATGTGTTCCAAAAAGATTAACTCCACCGCCAATAGTTGTAGATTCCTTTCTCCAATATCTGGAAGAACCAAAGAATCTATTATCCCCCCCAAGAGTATTAATTCCAATATAAAAGTTTGACTCATCTGTAATAAAGGAGGGTTCTCCCGTAGAAAGTCCTACAGATGCAAACGCAGATTGAGAACCTCTTTTAAACCTTAAGGTAGGATTTGCCATTTATTTTTTTTTTAAATTTATCTATAATATATTTAGTATTTATTAAAACGAACCGCCATCAAAATCAACATTATCAGTTCTATTTGGGTCACTATCTAATACATTAATAAAGTCTGCTGGAATTCCTCCAGGAACAGCGTCTTGTAAAATTTGATCTGGGTCTACTGCAATTATTTTGTTATTACTTGCATCATATTGTAATACAAAATTGTCTTGTATTCCAGTTAAATCTACAACTATACCAGAAATTGAATTTGATGATGCAGCACTCATATTACTCGCTACAACTTTAGTAGCACTTTGATTTCCAACTGCTACCCTTATATTGTTTTGATTTCCAACCTTTACATTTATAGTATTTGACATTAGGTACAAACTCCAGCAGTTACAAGAGCCGTTCCTTCAACAACTCTAGTTTTTACGCTACTACTATCTGTTAATAATACATCATAAACATACCTTCCAGGTTTTAATGCGGAAGTTACTCCCGCAGTTAAAGCAATTCCAACTTGTCCTATTGCAGAAACAATTGAAGTAGTAAAATTAACTTTAGTAGAACTTGCTGGGTGTTTTGCTAATTTTGCTTGAGCAGAAAATCCAGCAAGATTTTTTACTGAATTTGTGGTTGCATCCTCAAGAATATATGTAGTATTAAAGGTTGAACCTTGCTCAATTGCTATGTTAACTACTCTTGCTGACATTAGTGATAATAATATCTATACAAGTATTTATAGTTTTTCAAGTATCAATTTCATCATATCTTTAATTTCACTCACATCAGATTTTAAATTTTCAATTTCTTGCCTCTCTTGTAGTTTTCTTTCTCTATGCGTCATATACTCATTATACTCGTTATAATTTGTATTAATTACAGCCTTTGAATAATTGTCTCTTGACAATGAAGAATGCCCCTCAACTTGAATTAAATTTTTCATTATGCTAATGCAATTGCTCTCAAGTCTCTAATTCTTGGGACAAATGCCTGATTAGTTCCGTTCATAACAATTTTAATCATAAACCCACTAAATGGGGGTAAATTATCTTGAGAATACAGATATTCTAAAAATTCTCCTTCACCACCAGGAGTAGATGCTTTGACATCATCATTAGGAAGCCCACTATTATTTGCTAAGTCAATTATAGTATATGCAGTATTGTCTGTAGATCCAGACTTTCTTAAGTTATCATATCCTGGGAATGGAGAATATGTTTGATCGGCATCAGGTAAATCTGATCTGAATAATCTATAGAATACTCTTATCTCATTTGTAGAATCTCTGAATGCATCAAATCTAACTTGTAATGAAGATGCTGGTGTGGCAAGGGAAACTCTTTTAGAAACATATACTGCAGCATGAGGATCACCCAAAGAAACATTTACACGACGATCAGTTATATAATTTGAAATTGGCTTATCAATTCTATTGGAAGTAGTGATAATATTTAATCGTTGCAAATCAATAATTGGGGAAAGGCGATCATTATCAGTGTTCAATATACACTCTAATGTAAATGATTTATTTCCAGGTAATGTAGATAATCTGGCAGTTTCATTTACCTGAGAAGCTATTATCATAGGTTGTTCATAATAATTAATATCATCAAGTGTTATTGGATTAAATCCATAATCATTAAATGAAACCTCTGTACCATCAGCACTAGTGCCAGTGGTAGTTCTGGCTCTTGCAACAAGAGATGTTCCTTCTGGAGTTAATCTAGCAATATTCGGAGTTAATGCTTCAAACTGTATATTTTGAGTTGCTTTAGCAACAAATCCACCTCCACTTTTAGTTATATTAAATGATAGTGGTTGGAATCCGCCAGAATTACCAGTACTTCTATCTACACCATTTGAAGCCCTATCAATTTTTATTGCATAAGTGTCTAATGATGTTGGATCTGATATTGTTGCAGATGAAAGATCATGAGTTTTATTAATTCTTCTCAAAGAAACGCCATTGAATTCATATTTGTTAACTGAAGAATTTACCGAGTGCGTTTTAACTAAAGTGTTGTCAATTGCTCTAGTAATTCCGGTAATACTATTTCCACTAATGCCTTGATATGAAATGATTTCATCGTTTATAACAATATATCCAGGATTAGTTGAAGATACCCCAACATTTTCAAAATTTGTAAGTATTGATACTGATGTTAACGGAATATTTGTAGTAGAAGTATTTAAGTACTCTGCACTTAAAGTGGTCGCTGGATAATCACTATCTATGGAAGAAACAATAACTTTGTTACTGGCTGAATGCATTCCATGATTTCTATGCGAAATTATCATGTGTTGCCCATCCCCAGTTCCAGATGAATTGATTGTGGTTGGAATTGCTGGAAGTGTAGACGCCACACCAACATTATTAAATGCTAAATTGTCCACCGTATTAAATGTTCCTTGAACTTGGTTCAACACAAGTTGATTAATAGAAGTTATTACACCAACATTAAATCTAACATTTTGACTTGTTGCTCCAAGTTGTGCGGATACTACATCTCCAACAGAATAGCCTATACCACCATTAGTAACAGTGACTATACCAATACTACCTGCGATTACTTCTACTAATGCAAGCCCACCAGACCCATTTCCAGTGACTGCATTTAAACTGACATTTCCGTAATAGAAATTTCCTGCAGATGGGGTAATCCCAGATCCAACATTATTTACCGTTAAATTAGGAGTAGATACTGTTATACTTCCAATACCAATTATTCCTGAAGTTTTTACTAATTTTGCTGTAGCATTTGTATTGTTGATTTGGGTAATTGTTACTCCCGCATTTAGGAATGTGGAGGGAACAGTGCTTCCAAGGCCAACTACAATTTCATTTGAAGGAGTAAATAATGGATTTGGTCTTAGCGTGACTATGTTACCATTACCTTCAGTTAAAACTGGATTATATGCAGTAAAAACTCCAGCATCCGTTACAAATTTTGCTCTGTGCATGACGAATTTAAGATCTTCTAATTGACTTGCGTCCCAAGTTGATCCATTTTGAGATTTAAATAGTGATCCCATATATGGTTGCTGGGATATAACTACTTGTTGATCTATACCCAAACCAACAGTAGTAATATCAACTTTACCCATTTCAGAAATCCAAACATTATAACTATTTGACATAGATATTAATACTATTGCATATTCAGTGCCTCCCTGTAAAAAGATTGGAGATCTGAAAGTGAATTTAGTTGCTGCAGTTCCATTACTAGAAACATTAACCTGTGATGGCTCTAGAGTAACCTCAGCCATCGGAACAATGGTGGTTGTTGGATATCCGGCAAGCATTGTTCTAATTTGACATGTAACTGGAATTGCAGTATCTTTTGATTGAAAAAATACATCAATTGATGTTACAAAACAATCTTCACCTTTAGGGATTAGTACAGATTCAGCTAGAGGGTCAACCCATTCGACAACAGATCTAGTTTCTTCTCTTGTTTTAGTTGTAGTTCCCTGTTCTACTCCGTTTACAATTCTAGATTCTGATAGATTTAATGTTTGAACATTAGCATTTCTTGTAGAAATAATCGTTCCTTGTTTTATGTCTAAAGCCCCACTGGAAGTAAATTTAGTTTCTCCAGCACTTTCTACTGCTCCAGTTATTGTAGAATTTGTCGAATTGCTTGTAACTCTAAAATTCTTGGTTCCAGTTGTAAATTGTGGATTTGTTACAAATTTTGGGTTTGGTATGTATAAAGAACCAATCAAAGTTGCAGCTGGATCAGATACTAATCTTAAATTATTGACAGTGGCTTCTGCGCCACTAGTTTCCCCCTTCAGTCTTGTTCCAACTCTAACTCTACCTTTAAATGTCCCAGTTGCCATATCTGATAGACTAGCAGTATCAATGTTCAATATAGTAGAAGTTGCAGAATAACCACTACTCATTTCTTGAAGTGTGTTATAAGGATTTAGTAAATATTTTGTAGTTGGTGCATTGTAGGGACCATACTTGTGATTTGCCGCTGCAAGTCTTGCAGTGAACTGTTCGAAGGAAGCTGACGTATTGACTGTTGTTGTAAGAGATTTAATTTTTTCTCCAGTTAAAAATACGCCACTATTCATAGTAACTTCTAAAAGTTTTGGAACACAATATTGAGTCATATCTACATTTTCAAAGAAAACGTACATTTGAGTTGATGGTTTAACTGATTTAGCAATGAATTCAATATTTCTTTCCCTACAATAAGGAATTACTTCTCTACTTACAACTTTTGCTCCAATTTCGGTTACATCAATTCTTGGGCTAACTTTATATTGAATACCTGCTCTAGTCTGTTGCTGTTTTACATCATATTCTGTAAGGTAGCTATCAACAAAGGTATCCCTAAATGTAGTGGTTCTGGAAAAGGGCACACCTCCACCAGTAACAAAATCCACTACCTTTGTGTTTGTATTAACTGTTCCATTTTGAATTCTAGTTTCATTTTTTAATGTTTTGCCAGTCCATACAGTTTGCCAGGCTTTCCAATCAACAGGAGAAAGTCCTGTGTTTGGATCTGCTTGATATAAAGTAAGGAATGCATCATAATTACCACGCTCTTCCAATCTTTGTGGTGCTAGCAGGGATTCTTCAATCCAAGTATCAGTTTCTGGATTTAATACAATGTTACTAAGCCAAGTTATTACAGCAAATGGATTTACATTCACAAATCCTGACGCAAACTTTTGTTCAATTAAAGGAATTTCAGTATACTTAAGACTAATCAAATCTCCTGTTCTTTGAATATTTGCATTTCCCAAATCAGTTACAAATCTAAGATCTGCTGCAACATTTGCAGTTGTCCCAATGCCAATAGCAGAGGCAGATCCAAGCAAAAGATCTAATGATGTAGTATAATGAGATGGGCGCATATTGCCATCTTCGGTATCAATACTAGTTTTAAAATCAGGACTTGCTAAATTGTGAGCGCCGTGAGATGTAAAATTATCTACAAAAATGCCGTTTTTAAATCTATCTAATCCAGTTACTGGATCCTTAATTGAAAGAGTTTGAGTATCTAATTCAAGTAAACTCAATTGAGTATAATACTCAATGTTTTTAATACGATTTTCCAGAGCACTGATATCTTTCATTTGATATCTCTTGTGCTTTGTAAATGAAATAATTACCTCACTTTGAACATTGTATGAATATGGGGGAATTGTGACAGTTGCAACTTCAAAGGCATCACTAGTTAAAATTGGAGCAACTGGATTTTCTGCAGGTTCACCCGAAACTGATTCAAAAAAACCATTTTTTGTCAATATAATTTTATCAATTCTTGGAAGACGATAAGAATAACCCAAGACAAGAGATTCATCTACCACTACATTTGTAGTCACTGATGACCCATCATTTGGGAATATTCTTGATGTAAATTCAAATGGAGCAAAACCACTATTAATATTATAATCAGATACTCTAGGTCTTAAATCTATTACGTCTGAATTTCTAAGACTATTCTTTTGAATTCTAGGTAAATCAATACCATAATTAACCACTCTTGACGGCCAACTTAAGTAACAAAAGAACTCTCCATCATCTGCTGTTGGAGTACTGTAGAAATCAAAAACTACAGTAATTTGTCTTGCTGGTGCCGAAGATTCAGATTTTCTTATAATTCTACCAAAATCTAAGTATTCTAATCTTTCCCCACTGTCAAGTGAAAAGTTAGCGTTAATTTTTTTATCACCTGGATTGATATTATTAATAGTTGCACTTACTTGAGATAACTTACAGGTAAATCTTTCATTGAATTGAAATTCTCTTTCGTTTTGATATACAAATTCCAATGTTGTGGAAGTCGATGAGACTACTCTTCCCGCAGCGCCAGAGGATTCTCCAATAAATTCATCTCCAGATGGAATTTCTAAGAGATTTCCAACTATATTGGATAATGTTAAAGTTGGAATTGTTGGAATATTATTATCATCAGATTCAAAAATAGCGTGAATTAATAAAATTTCGGCTTTGTTTAAAGAAATTTCTCTATCTTGAACTCTAGTTCCATAAATTGAGCCATAAGTTAACCCATCATTTAGAGAGGTATTTCCAGTGGATCCTGATGCAGGATTATTAGATTTGTTTATTGTAAGTTTAGCGCATCTAGTTAAAACTTTAGATTTTGCATTAACTTTAATTTTCCTTAAAGTTCCAGTAAAACGAGCATTTGCATCAGCTGAAACACTTAACTGAGAAAGTGTGATTGTTTTGGCATCCTGAGAAAATGTTAATTTTCCTCTAGATAATGGTTCTACAGTACCATTAGAGTATGTAACTAAATATCTTTCTTCATCAAATGGTTCAAATACAGAATCTACATCTGATTCAATGATAACTGCTCCACTTGAACTTACAACTATAGGATAAGTTTTTCTAAAAACTAATTGTGTATTATCTAAGTTTATATTACTTATATTTGAATGAGGCATTGCTTGGAAAAATGATGCCTTGTTCGAATCTTCAAGTTCTGGTAAAACAACTCTAATGCCACCATTAAGAGTTTCTGCCGAAGGCAATCCACCATCACATACATTGGAAACTGTAGTCACCCCAACTATGGTAACTGTATTTAAATTTTGTCCAATTGATGTAACTCTACTATAAGTTATTGTAGAAAATCCACTTCTAGTATATGCTAAGATATCATTTACAAATAACGAAGCCCCAATTTTTCTAGTAATTGGTCCCGTAATTGTACACGATCCAGCAGAAGCCGCACTAATAGTTAGAGGTACATCTGAAATATCATTTTGAATTGAAAGATCTAAATCCCCACTAAATGTGGTTACACCTACGCTAGAATATAAGGACTTAACATCAAATAAAGTGTTATCAGTTATACTACTAATAGTTGGTGATGAACTAATACCATTTACAGAGATTGATTCCCCAACAATAAAAGTTCCACTACCAGAATTCAATGTTAAAATATTACTATTTACGATTGATGCAGTAAGATATCCTTTAGAACCACTACTATTACCCTCAATCAATGCTGGGGCACTTAATGTTATGCTACTCGCAATAGAAACTTTGGTAAATGTATCAATGTCATATAAAAATGCTTCAAATTTACTTGTTTGATTTGTATATGCGGCATCTTTTAATTTGAAATCATAACACCGTGCTCTACCAATTTCATCCCCAGGCGCAGCTAATTTATTTGTCCCCACTCTTTGACTTCTTAGACTTAAAAATGCAGTTGTTCCAAATCCAACAATAGGAGATCCTGAAACATTATCCAGCGTTATTCTATTTCCAAAATTAATTGGTAATGAATAAGTATCTACAGTATTGGAAGTTTCTGGTTTACGAATATCTAAAAATGTAGAAGATGGTTTTTCAATTTCATATCCCTTTACATATGCTTTTCCTGGAGAAATTTGAAGTGTGAATAAATCTTCGGATGGGGTATTTCCTCGTGCAGTTTTTTGATTTTCAAAATAAATGCCGGAATTTGAAACTCTGTCGTTTAATGATTCTCTTGCAAATATTTCAAATGGTTTGATATAATAATCACCCGATTCATCATAAGTTCTTCTTGCAAGTTCATCTTGCAAGAGATTTAAATCGCTGGTATTTACAAAATCTGCAGCTGTACCATTTTCTACTCGCATCAATTCAATGAAGTCTTCATCATTGAATTGATCTAGTGGTTTTTTAATTAATGTTGTGCTTAATTTAAATCTATCTGCTCCAGGGGCAGCAAAATTAGAAAATCCTTGAGAATTGTCATTTAATGTTGAATCATCAAAAGATGTTACAATGTCTTCACTAATTAGTAATCCAATTCTATAACTTGGTAGATTATTATATTGATCTAATATTAAAGTCTGTGATAAAACTTTTACAAAAAAACCTCTAATGAAATAAATACCTTCGTCAATAAATGCTGCTGATCCTACGGATGTTGAATTTTCAGAAATACAAGTCGCAAAAGGATTTCCTGATTTAATTACACTCAGTCCATATTCAAGATCTTCTTCTACTAGTAATCTTTCCCCATCAATAAATTTGCTAGTTTCAAAATCAGTATTTGATGACGAAAGATATCTTATATAAAGTGTATTGTTTCCTCTTTCAGATTCTTGATCGGTCAGTGTATTAACAACTAATGCCTTGACTCCAGAAGTTTCTCCAACTACAGTTTTATTAATTAATTTATTGGTATATGAATTTACTGAGATGCCAAAAAATGTTGCATCTATCTGAACACAACTGTATTTGAAGTCAAGTCCAGTTTGCCCAGGAATAACCTTTGCTCCCTCCTTAAACACATAGGAACCAAATTTTTCTATTTGATTTTGTAAAATTGTTTGAAGAGTGGTTAGTTCTCTTGCTTGAATTGCAGTTCCTGGTTTGAATAGAACTCTATGATGACTTTTGTTTTCTTCAAAATCATCATTATATGGAATAACATTGAGGTTGGTATTTTGTGGCATGTTATTAGAACTCTAATACGATTTTGATGTCTTCTTTTTGAGTGATAGACCTAGGAATTGCTGCCCTATTATCTATATAGATGATTTCTCCCGAGTACTTTTCAATTTCTGGATTTGCAATTCCTTCTACAAAATTTTGGTCAAGATTGATAATTCTATTTCCCGAAGTAGTAGTCACTCCTGGGTTTCCAGCAGTTCCAAATGTAGTTTGTACTGTCAAATTTGACCCAGAACTTGCCCCTAAAATTGATAATGACCCTCCAGTAGCAAGTTCACTATTTCTTCTGAAAGGCCAAATTTTATAATTAAATGAACTTCCAGCAAGACCAACTGGTTGATAATATTTAAGAACTCCTGTAGTATTATCGTAAGATGCCACCTTTCCTGCAGCAGTTGATCCAATTCCAATAACCTGAGTAATTACACTATCTGCAGTGTAAGATCCTAGTGTTGGGGTTTCTAATTTGATTGCCCCTAAAGCACTTGCTTGAGAAACTGATAATAATTGAGTTTTACTACCATAAGTTGTAGGATTTTTGATAATACCTACTCTAGCAAAATCATTACCAACAATAAAATCTGGATTACTTCCACTATTTTCATATCTAGAGTAAACAAGAACTCTATAAGCACCAAGTTCTTTATAAATGTCTGCTCCATGACCTCCAGTTGGTGGTATAATGACATCAAAAGTAGCAATTGATGTTGAGGCAGATCCCACAGCATTTAAACCAATTGAGGTTAAAGCCCCCCCAGATTCATTTGCTGGGGCACTTGGGTAAAATTGAACAGATCCTCTAGTATAATTTAACCCTCCATTGGTAACATCAACAGAATTTACTTTTCCATCTGATCCTACGGTAACACTTACTTTACCATTAACACCATCTCCAAGAATTGGAATATTTTTATAAGTCCCTGCTGGTGAGTATCCAGATCCCCGATTTGTTATTGTTACTATTTTAACTTCTCCGTTAATTGAATTATTTCTTACATCCTGAGAATCCCCAGTTCCCCAATCTGATGGCACAGGAACAAACTCCAGAGAATCAAATTTAATAATATCACTTGGCGTAATAGTATAAAGATATTTCCAAATATATCCATCCCCAGAAGATCCAGCAACTCTTGGTTCTAAATCAGTAAATCTAGGTTCATCTAAAGATTGTTGCCCAGTTGGATGTTCTGGATCTATACCATTCTGAAGACAAATGTAAACCTTAAAGTCTTGATTTACAATATAATAATTTGAATCATATAAGTTTGTAGAACTAGTTACTTTTGAAAGATTACTACTACTATAATCGTGGCGATACATATCATATTTTGTACCAGATGTCCAAGTGGTTTTTCTAACCATTCTTTTTACATCTTGGGTGGTCACTTTTTTCAAAGCAATCATTGTATCAAAATAGTCATTTTGCTCCCGAAACATATCCTTAGGAGCAGGAGTATTTGTATTCCAGTCAGTGGTTCCCGATCCAGTTGCAACATCAGTTGAATTAGGAAGACCTATAAAAGTGTAATAGGCATTAGTTGTCGTACCAATGCCAGTGAAACTTTTAACAAAAGTTTCAGCGTTCAATATTCTAAATTGATCTGAAATAATAGCAGACATTTCTTATGATTTTTTATTTATTTATCTTAGTTTTCATATTGTGCTTTTAATGATGTTCTTCTAATCACCAATGGAGAAGTTTGTATTCCAGTAAACCCATTAGTTTTGATTACAGAGAATGTTTTTGGATCAATTCGTGTAGAAAAATTAAATAATTTACCCCAACTATAATTACCAACCTTTCCAGTAGTATCTAGACCAACTTTATCAACTGTTACTGATGTAGATGCAACTCCGACAACTGAAACAACATTACTAAACACAGTTACAATTCCAGAAACTCCATTATTAATAACTTGGTCTGCTCTGTATATATTATCTATAAATGATGTTCCAATACCGACGGTTGTAATTCCAGATGAGACATAAATTGAAGTTACTCCAGTTCCAGTAATAGTATTAAATGCAACAAAGTAATCTCCTGTTGAAATTCCGCTTCTTGCAATTAATGGATTTAAATCAATTGTACTTCCAATTTTTGTAGTATTTAATCCAACATCACTTTGTAATGTGAATATAATCATTGGTGTAGTGGTAGAAATACCAGAGGCACTAGTTCCAATTCCAATCAATTTACCATAGTCCCCAATAACATTTACACTATCAATATTTTCATAAACTGCTGTTGGGGGAGAAATAATTACTCCAACATCAGAAGTTGAAATATAACCAAATCCACCATTATTTACGGTAATTGAGGAGATAGATCCTCCAGCGGAAACGTTTGCTGTTGCAGCCGCATCTGATAGCTCTGGGGAGCTAATTAAGTACTGACTTGTAGAACCAACTCCAATAACAGAATTACCATTATTAGTCAATGCAAATATTGTTGGGGTAACTGATGATTTTAAGAACCAATCTATTCCATTAATTGAATTTGCAACAACACCATTTCCCCCAGCTGCAACAAACACATCACCAACAAAGGTAACAGATAATAAATTATTGCTAGTCGCTAAAGAATTTATTGTCCAAGGTCCAATTAGAGCAGTTGAATATCCTACTGCACCACTATCACCCACAACTACATATTTGTTATTACCATAAACAATATCATTTAGATTAGCGTATCCACCATTGGGTTCCCTTTCAACTCTAAATTGTCTGTTTGTAATATTTCCCATCAAGGAAGACATAATAACACCATTATTTCCAACAACAACAAATCTGGAGTCTATATCAGAATAGATAACCGAATTCAAAGTATTGGTAACATTTGAAATTATGTCTCCATTAATATTAACAAAAGAATTAGCATTAATTAGCCAAGCTGTACCAATTCCACTTATTCCCTCTGTGATGGGAATTCCATTGCTCAACCAATTTATTGCTTGGGGATAAACATAATCAGAAACAAATACACTACCTCCACTACCAACAGCAACAAATGTGCTAGATCCGTAAGCAACCGAATTAAGTTTTCTAGTTGTTGTAGATACTGCAAACTCAAATCTACCAAAAGTGCCAGGATAGTAAAGATAAATTATACCAGGATTCCAGTTTGAAGCATTATCCGTCGAATAACCAACTTTGGCATCAGACCCAACTCCAACCCAAACATCATCCCCATAAGCAAGAGAATTTAATTGATTATTTGTTGTAAAACTTGGAGTAGTTCTTTTCCAGGTTTCAAGATTATTTGAAGTTGAAATTCCTCCATTATCATCACATACAACGTAAATAAAATTATCACTTCTATATTGAATATCTTTAAGATTTGTATTTGATATGGTTGTGGTAACTCCTACCGACCAAGTTTTTCCAATCTCTTTAATTTGAGATCTTGAATAAAATGCAACTTCTGGGGAATCCACATAACCAGATCCTGGTATGGTTACAACTAATGATGTGATTGTTCCTGCAGAAGAAACATTAGCAACTAATGCATCCGCAGCCGAAGTTTCAATATCTTTAATAATTTTTATATTGTTATCGGATTCTTGGGTTTCATCAATAATCCTAAAATCTGGATATGCATTTTGAACATATATTTCAATATCTGATGTAGAAAAATCTTTAATTATCCTAGTTGTTGGAGATATCCTTGGTTCTAAATAATTTCTCGATTTATTAACAATGTCACCATCAATAATTAAATCAGATGTTTGTTTTGTCCAAGTCAGGGGTCTAATAAAACTTGGATTTGTTGAAATACCAACATCATTATAATTAAATGTCTCAACTTTATCTGATGTTGATAAATTAACAATTAATCTATCAATTTGTGACGAAACATTATCCTGCAACTTTAAATTTAGTTCATCACCAACTTTAACTGACTGTAATGGAGTTGCAGTTACAACATCAGAAGTCGATCCTTGATAGAATAAGAATTTTAATTTACTTCCAGCTGTTGGCGCACTTGTAAATAAAATATTAGTGCCGCTTGTAAATTTATAATCTTTTTCAGGTATTTGTAGTACATCATTAATGAATACAATTAAATTATTTTGAAGAACTAAATCAGATCCATCCTCCTTTTGAATACTATATGGTTCTGGTGACAATCCAGTTGTTCTTGTGATTGGAAATAATTTTCTAATTCCGTTAAACTTATTTGAAAAATCATCAAGTTTAACTAATTCCCCAAAAATCCATCCAGAAAATTCATCTGCATATGTACTGATAATTCTAAATGTGCAAGTACTTCCTATTCCAGTTACAGAAGGGCTACTTAATGAAAGAACATCATTTATTTTATAACCAATACCTCGATTTGTTACATCAAAAGAGATAACAGATCCACCAGTTCCAACAACAACATTTACCTTAGCACCACTTCCAAACCCTCCAGTTAAAGAAACATTTGGGTATGAGCCAGTAGTATATCCAGTTCCAACTCCAATAGATACTTCATTAATGATACCATTTCTTGGTAAAGTTTCTCTATCTGTTCCAGTAAATGTAATTGTAGTAATTCCAGATATACCATCATCTGATAAAATATAATCTGTAGTTGCATTGGCCCCAATAGGTCTTTGGAAGATATTGTTAATTAAAATTATTCCCCCACCAAATGTAGTAATTCCAGAAATATTATTTTGATTTGATTTTAAAATAAAGGTTTTTCCAGTTCCAGCATTTCCTGTAAATTGAGAAGAAATATCGTCAATGATGTAGTTCAAATCATAATTTTTTCTATAAAAAATTCTACCAGCAAATGTGGTATTTGTAGAAATTCCCACATTAAAGGTAGTCAACCCAACAGGGGCATATGGGGCAGAATTAAAATATATGTCACCTTTAAAAATGGTATAATCCCCAGAAATAACTGATGCTGCTGCCCCAACTGTATGTGCAGTAGAAACAGTATTAAATTGTGCTCTACTTACTGACAAAACATTTGTAGAACCAAGTCCCACCACATTAACTTTTAAAATCTCGTCATCAATTTTCAATAATGTATTGGATGTTATTGAAGTTATTCCTGTTACTGTTATAGCGGTGCTTCCAATACCAATTGCAGTAGAAAGCCCAATAAAAATATTTTTTTGATAAAGTGGACTTTGAATTATATTATCCAAAGTTATTAATGCTTTAGTATTTGCAATTTCGGGAGCAACCGATAGCGAATGTATCGATCCTATTCCAACAGAAGTAAAATTGAAAAAGATATTATTTACTGTTGAGTCTGTTTTAATTCCAGAGAGTTTAATACTATTTGCATTAATTTTAAAAGCAAATAGATCTGTTGGTAATAAAGTAGTGGAAATTCCAGATAGTGTTCTATTGGTAGTGGCAATTCCAATTGCAGATCCTCCAGGGCCTGGATCATAAATCAATTTTTCTCCGGTGGAGAACTCATGATTGTTAATTGTTAAAATAGAACTACCAATACTTGTTACTGAATTTGGGGAAAACTTAGTATGAAGTAAGCTATTACCATCGGATGTTAAAGAAAATGAAGTTATTCCTACAATATTACCACCAGAAGTTGTTGTAATACCGCTAAATTGTGGGCTTATATCATCAATCGTTAACACTTTATTAGTAATTGATTCTACATAAGGAATTATTTTTTTAGAATTAAATTTAATAAATTTAGAAAATCCATTACTCAATGTTTCTTCTGATCCCAAATCAAATGATGATTTAGTGTACAAAGATGATACATTATCAATTTCAATTAGTAACCCAACTTCACTTGAGGCAATTGAAACTCTTGCTGGGATTGTATTTTTGATATCTACAGGACTTAATACATCCAGATCTGAAAAGTTTTTAAATCCAGCAGTATGGGCAAGACTATTTACTGGTTCTTCCCAAGTAGAATATGGAGTTGTACTTTTAATTGCGTATGAAAAATTTTGATAATAAAAACTATCTTGTAGTCTTTCAAATGAGTTGTTTAAAAATCCTGATGTGTTTTGCCATCCATTAGATTTTTCTGTAGATGATTTAACTAAGAAATTTCCATCAAAAGTAATTACATCAACAATAGATGCTTTAGTTTTGGAAGTACTCCCATTTATATTTGAATTTAAATCAAATACCCCAGATACATCCTTAAGTTTTAATATTTTTGTTTTTGGATTCCATCCATTTTTAATTACTTTGCCATTTACTCCAGATGTTGAATTTACAATCTCGTCTTCATTAAAATTTTGTTGTTGAATTACAACATTAAACTTTGCTAAATCAGAATCCTTAATAACTCTAGCAAAACTATTATTTGCATCAAAATTACCACCTGTAGTTCCAAATCCAACAGGTCTTTGATAAGTTACAGATGATACATTTGCATCATTTAAAAATGAAGTGATTTCAAAATTCTGATAATTATAATCCGAAGAATTGTACCCACCACCTTGAGTAAGTGATTCTGATAAAATAGCACCCTCTACAAAAATTTGGTCACCAACTGAAAATGGGAAACTGACAAATCCATTATTTGGACGTTTTAATGTTAATGTATTAAAAGATCCGCTAGATTCTGCATTAGTTACTGATACCCCATTACTGTTATTGGTAGAAACAATAGTTGGAGTAATTTCAGGCAATCCACCATCTGAAATTAAAATATTTACTCTGGATACAGAAGATCCTGATAGTTTAGTTTCTAATATAATATTACTATTTTCTATAACAATTGGAGTTGGTGGAGTTAGATATCCAGAACCGCCGCTACTTATACCGACTTGAGAAATTATAAAATTATCTTTAACTCGCAATATTGTTGGTAATTCGGATTTTGGTACAATTGTGGTGTCAGCAGAATAATTATATCCAACATTTAATGACGATGAACTTTTTATTTTACCAATAATATCAGAATAAGATCTAAGAATTGCAGAAGACCCTGTATCAGATACAATATTAGATATCGCAGGTAGCGATCTATATCCAACCCCACCAAAAAACAGTTTGACTTTATCAATTCCACCTGATGCCGAGGTAGAACTAGTTGTATATTTAATAATTGAGGTGTTTGATTGATTATATAAAGAATGCTCTGGCTTTTTATTTAAATTTAGAGTAAAACTGGTTGAACCTATGCCAGAGACAACAAATTCATTATTATATAAACTACTATTAATTAAAATTTTTGAAAAATCTTTAACATCTCTGTCTTGAGAAATTTTATATTCTTGTCCATCTGCTAAATCTTCTTGAGTTAATGCATAATATAAAATTTCAGGTGTACTGATATTTGTAGACAAATTAACTTTAGTTGATGTAGATAAATTTCCAGGTATTCCTGATCTTGTTATTGTGGGAAGTGAGTATTCATTCAGTAAATTTTGATCAAGATAGAAACGTAATTTAAAATTTGAAAGACTTAAATCTGATACAGCAAACCCAACAGTATTCCCTCTAGTGAATTCAATTCTAGGATTAATTAAAGATATCTCATGATTACCTGATCCAGTAGTTGTTATTGCAACAATAGTTGGATTCTTTTTAAGTGTTTCTGCATAAGTATTTGTTAATCTAATAAAATCATTACTATCTTTTATAACGTAGTATGAATTTCCATTAACTAAAGATGATGCTGGGCTACTAGCAGTATAAACTACCTTATCGCCATTTTTAAAATTGTGAGAAGATATATTAATCGTAGAAACTGTGGTTCCAATTCCAATAGAGGTTGAAGCAAAAGATACTGGGTTAATTACTATTTTATCAATCAATCCATTATATTTTACAATTGCATTTTCAGTTCTATTTGGAGTCAATGTCAAATTGATTACATTGGAAGTTGATATTCCATGACTACTATCAGTAACTACTGTAGTTTCAAATTTAGTTGCGGTCCCTGTGATATTTTTATTTACTGTAGTTAACTTGTGAGTTGATCCGCTACCAATACCTACAATATACAGTGTGCTTAAACTTCCAATTCCAGATCTAGTTGTTCTTATTCCAATTGTATCTGATGCCTCAGATAGTCTAGTTGCAAATATTAATTGTCCGTCAGATAATGTAAATGGATTACTTAAATTATCATATTCAGATACAGTAATTCCTATTCCAGAATTTGAAGAGTATGTAAATGGTTCAAAGGTTTGAAATGGTGACGATTCACATCCACAACTCAAACATGGAATAAAAATTGATTTTGCCCCAACAAAATTAAAATTTTTCTTCAATACATTAAAAGTTAATCCAACCCCAGTTAACGATGCACTATTGAATTGAATATTAATAAAAGTTGATCCTATTGAAGTAATTCTAGATTCGCTGGTATTAATTCCTGCCGGGGTTCCGTTTGTAATTTGAATAAAGTCTGATGGTTGAAATGAGTGACTATTAAAGAAGATTCTTGTTGTTGATCCAGTTGTGATTCCAGTTGAAGTAAACGAAACTCCATACCCAATAAAGTATTTTGATCCAGTAGTCCCCAAACCAACAGATGTTAGAGGATCAAAATATGTGGTTTTGTTTTCTCTTATTACTAAATCAGTTTTAATATTTGGTACACTATATGAAAAACTTCTTGGGTTTAAAGTAACCACATCTCCTGCAGAATGTGCGACTCCTACAGTACCATCATATGCTCTTTGTACTCTATATGAGTTATCTACAGTGTTTATATTTAAAATTAATAACTTTTCTGATCCAACTACAATAGTATCATCAGTAAGAAGTCTTCCCGAAGTTGCAGATTCTGACAAAGTTATTGTGGTTACAATACCAGTTTGAGCAGAATTACCAATGGTGCTTAATAGTGATGTTGATACATCTGGAACGGATATATTAAAACTACCTTCAAATTCTTTAAACGCTGAACTACTAATTCCAGAAATAACAAGAATTTGATTGTTTGCTAATCCATGTGAGGATGTACTAAAAGCAGTTACAGTGTTTTGATCATAACTAAATGTTAAATTATCAATTTTAATTTCATTTGAGGTAATTGATGTTACATTTTTACCTACTAATCTATCAACTTCTCCAGAAGCACCTCTTCCACCAGTTCCACCATCATCAAAGATAATATTATCACCAATTTTATATTCACTTCCTGGTGATAAAATTTGAACCGAACTAATTCCAGAAGAAAATACGGAATTAATTATGAATGATTCATTTTTATTGCTGAAATCATTTAATCCACTATAATATACATTAGATTCGGTAATTCTATATGGGGTAGAATTTCTCGAAAGTGTACCATTTAATAGTAAATTTGAACTTTGATTATTTAATAGATCAAAATTGAATAATTCTGCTTCATTTTTAAATTTGTTTACTGTATATGGGAAGGTTGTTTTAGTTGCAAAATATGCATACGTTCCATTTGGAAATTCTGGGGTAACACAAAATCTTCCGTTATATTCATCTAAATCACCAGATTCTGTGTATTCATAATCAGTAACAAAAAACCCAAGAGGAAATTCTGCAGTTGATGGTCTATTTGGTTTTGATACTAATGTGTAACTACTTAAAATTTGTTTAGGGTTAGCAGAACTTGTTTCCGAAGAACCACCATAAGGGCCATAAATTGGATTGCCATCATATGCCCATCCTACAATTGGAGAGTGAACTGTATTAATTCCAACTTCAACTAAGGATGCATTTAAATTATCATGTAATGTTCTTCTTAATCTTTTGGGAGCAATTATAGAAACAAATTGCGAACCTAAATCTGAATTGAAACTTGGAATAATTACGCCATCATCAGTTGCAGTTGGATATTTTGAAAATGAATTAACTTTCCATTTTTGTATATTTGCTTCAAACTTTGCTCCAGAACCTAAAGTTTGAACTTGAATTGATGTTGTATCTTGGTTATAATCTTTTCCAGAATCAATAATTTGAACAGATTCAATTGCACCATCGACTACTCGTGCCTTAAGTCGTGCAAATTTACCATCCCCATCTACAATTAATTCTGGTATTGAAACATAGTCAGATCCTTGTTCTAAAACAAATACATCGACAAGTTGTCCATTTACAACACGAGGTTGCAAAATAGCACCAGAACCACTTGTAACAGTTACTGTTGGTTTTCTATTAAAATTGAGTATTTGTGATCCATATTCATATCCTCCATTTGTTAAGAATATATCTTTTACCACACCTCTTACAGATAAAAATGCAGTTGCTTGAGTACTTATACCTGTAGTTAAAGTGGAATTCGTAATCCCATCTATATTAATTGTAATTGGAGTGTATTTGAATGTATGAACACCACTTCCAATTGACGATAATTTAACATAGTCGTTATCAATTAATAATTGGTTTGAACTTGCTGTTGCAATTCCAGTGAAAGTTGAAACCCCAACAATTTTTTCAACTAGTCTAAATTTATCACTATCCAGTGTTAAAGCATAGTATATTTTTTCTGTGCTTAGTCCAGAAATTGCAGATCCAGTTCTAGAGTATATAATTTCTTCTCCAGTTTCAAATCCATGTCTTTTTGCAAAAATATAATCATCTGAGGTATTAATACCAACTAAGGCAGTAGAAATTCCTGGAAATACTGGAGGATATGATGATGAAACAATTTCAATATTTCTATTTTGATAACCTTCTCCTGGATTTGTTACCTGAATAAAATCAATAATCTTTCTAATTTTTGTATCTACAAACCTATGTGTACCTGAAGACTCTTGATTTAGTGAGATGGGATTGCTTCCAGTCAATGAATCCGATTTTGTATTCATTAACTTAATATTTACATTATCAATTTTATTAACAAAATATATTGAATTATTAATTAAAGAAGCATCAATATTAACACTACCAGAGGTGCTTCCAATTCCAATTTCATTATTATCTAAAGATTTGTAAATTACAGCATCTCCACTACTAAAAGTATGAAATGTACTAAATCCAATTGTGTTTAATGATGTGCTTACTCCCGCAGACCCCCCATTAAAATCTATTTCAAATTGAACTCCCCTTAGTCTTGCTTCTGCGGTGGCATCTCGACCATTTCCCCCACTAATAGTAACAATAGGAACTTCTTTAAAATCAAATCCTGGATTTGTTACTACAATGTCATTAATACTTCCACTCATACATGCGATGGCTTCTGCATCTGATCCATTAGAATCCACAATAACAACTTGAGGTGGTGTTATAACATCATATCCGTCTCCTTGAGAAAGAATTTCTATTGATCCTAATTGTCCATATTGAATAACATCTCCAGAAAGATTTGATAAAATTTCAACCCCATTAACGAACATACCCACAGTGCTAGGTAATTCTATTTCTTTAGACTTTGTTTTAGGAACTACTGGAATTTTTTTAAGAGATTTTTGATTTGTTAAATTTAATCCATAAGTTTCTAATGGAGTTATAATATGAGTTCCAATTCCACTGTAGGAAATAAAATTACCCTCGTCAATTCTATTTGGATTAAATGCTAATTGGAATGTATTATTATCAATTTTTTTTACAAAATATGTTGCTTCAGAAGTTAATCCAGAAATAGTTCCACTTTGAGTTGTCAAATATACTTTTTGCCCAGTGAAAAAGCCATGATCGCCTAATGTGGCAATAACATCACTCTCAGAGCCGGAAATAAAAGATTTAGATCTATTTGTCGCAGTTATTTCATAAGAAGGTAAAGATGTAGATGCTAGATATAAATTTTCGCTAGTCTTATCAATATAAGTATTTTGAACATTCGAAAATGCGCCAGTAACTTCAGGATTAGGTGTGCTATTTGAAGTTAGAATATTTCTTCTTGCAGTATAAAGTATATTTTGATCTATTGAGCCAAAAAATGTAAATTCAAATTGAACTGAATTGTTATTACTCTGATCCAATTCAGATGAATACAATACATCAGATACTACACCTTCGGTTTCTGACCCACCTTGGGATATAAGAGTTATGCTATCTCCACGACGAAATTTATGATTTGCTTTTGTGGTTACAATTGTTGGTGAGAAAACTCCAGAAAATTTAGATGAAGTATCAATCAATTCAACATTAGTCCCAGTGTTATAAAGCCAATAATCAAATTTACCGTTATATTGCCCCGACGTTATAGTTTCACCAAGAGTTTTAACTTGAAATTCATCGCCTACAGATAAGTATTTTGTATTTGAATTATCAAGATCAAAACTGGCAAGTGTGCCGGTAATTCTTAATACTACTTCTTTATCAGTATTTCCATCTTCATAGGAATATACAAATCTATTTTGATGAATCCCTTGATACAAATCAATTGAATCTGTAACATTTGTACATTCTAAAAATTGATTTGAACTTTTACCAGAATATTGAATTATTTGACCATCAACATACAAAGATCCAACTTCATCAAATCCTAAAGTAGAGTCTACAGTAATTATAGAATCTCCAATAGAAACTGGGATTATATTTTTAGTAAATCCATTTAATGTGAATTCTCCTGTTATAGAATCACTACTAAGTTTAACCAGATAGTATCCATTTCCTTCTATACTGTAAAATTCAATATTATAAATGTAACCAATTGCTGATGGAGAATCTTGAATTAAAGTTTGTCCATTTAATTTTGTAGGATCACCAGAAACTTTTTCAGCGATTAAATTTGTAGTAACTAACCAATCAGCATTTGATGGCTTTATTAAAAAATCTTGAGGTTTGATAATTTTTGCATTATCTGCATATAATACTTTAAATAAAATCTTTAATGCTTCATCTGTTCCCTTAGATGCATAAAAATCTTTTGCTCTAGATAAGAAAAATGCTTTATCTAATCCTGAGTGAAATGTTCTATTTTCAAATCCTGGTAAAAATTGAATCTTTAATTTTTTCCAAAATTCTTGTAGAAATAGATTACTAAGATTATATACTGTGCTATCATCAGTATGATCTTCGGCTTCGGATGAATTAAAAACTAAAAATTCTGGATCGTTGGTTTTATGTAAATTTTCTACTCCACTAAATCCACGAACACAGCCATAGAAATGAGTATCATCCTTACTAGTGTAAGTAATGATTTCATTGTCGATTTTTAATAATCCATAATCATTAGGAAATGATGATGTAGAAGCTACTTGTATTTCATCATCATAATATAAAATATTTCCATCTAAAGATGTACTTTGAGTTAAATAATTTTCTTCCTGAAAATTTTCTAGATTTAAATACCTGTCAATATTTTCACTAATGTCTACAGCACCACCTTGATTTTCTTGGGAGGTATAATACTGTTTAAGAAATTCGACAAATAGGGGATTATCCTCAGCAATAAAATCTGGAATTTGATTGCCGACGACTTGACTAATTTTTACCCGTTGAAGATTTTTGTCTAACATCTATCTTGTGTACAATCCGTTTAAGAAACTTGAGGTTGTTGTGAATCTAGTTCCAGCAGCATTATCGCCAGAAGAAATAACATCATTTACTAATTCAATTTTACTTGAAGAAATACTAAGTTGAACATAAAGATCTTTGAGCCCAATTACATCATTTGATTCAGGAATTGCCTGAACTTCAATAATATTATTAGTAAGAGAAGTTGATGTTATATTCACAGTATCTATAATGATTTCTCCAGTGATATAATCAACTCTTCCTGCATTAGTTCTTACCACTACGGGATTTCCAGTTGAGTCTAATTTAAAGAAAAATATTCTACCAGTCTTATTATCTGTTGGTATATCTGAAAGATATAATGTATCAGTTAATTCTGAAATTCTAAATCCTGTAGACTTAATACCATATCCTTCGGTTCGGATATGAAATCTATTTCCGTAACACAATTCATATTGTGCAAATTGATTCACAGCAGCATTTAAATTTCGTCTTATCTTTACTTTTGTAATGTTTGAAGTAATTGCATCACTTACACCATCAATAAGTGTAATTAATTTTGAATATTTAATTCTTCCCCCAAACTTGTTTGTTTCTGTGGCATAAGAAGATAGTGAGGATCTTATCAATGATAGTAAATCATTTACTCCCTCAGTAAAATTAGGATTATAGTATACCGAAGATTCTAACTCAACATACAAGAATTTCATATCTACGAATTCGGGAACAATTCCTGCTACAGAGTATTTTTTTAATTGAGTTAATAATTCTCTTTTAGTGAATTGCCCTAATACTTCACCATTTCTTGGTTTAACTACTAAAAATACTTTTCCGTACTGTGGTGGATTTAACTCTTCTCCACCATATGCAGTTACCGAATCCACATTTGGATAAATGTAAGGTATTATTGCCTCATAGTCATTCGCAGAAACTGCTCTATATTGAGAGGAGTATAGTCTTGGTGCATAATACTTAACAGAATTGATGGATTCAATATCATCACCGTTTCTTGCTGGAGATGATACATCAATAGACAATCCTGAATCTTGTGCTATATTGGTTTCTGTATTATCTTCTAAAATACCGGAAAAAGAAAAATTAGCCGCTCCATTTGCTTCTCTACCATTTGTAGTAATATAAGTGCATTCAACAAAGTTGTTATTAGCTAATTTTTTACCAATGATACCATCACCAAAAATAATTTGATATTTTTCATTTGAAATTTCTTGAATAAAGTAATTATTACCTGTACTTGTAATTCCTACAATATTTTCAATTTGATTATATACTGTCGTAATTTCATCATTTGCGGAAAGTTTAACTTTAACCACTAAAGTATCAGTATCAATATTTGGATTCGGTAATATAAATTTTTGATCAGGAATTGAAGTGTCTACTGTAAAAGTATTTCTTAAGAATGTTCCTTCGTAAATTTCAATATTATTGAATGATGCAAATCTAGGTGTGGTGCCATCAAATTCTGATACTGGAACAGAAATGTCCTGAGGTACTGCAAATGTGAATCCAAAATCATTAGCAGACCCTGTGGCAACGATTCCAGCCTTTAATGTAAGTGTTGGTGATGTGTTTGTTGCTGGCACTTCGGCTAAAAAGGAAACAGTTGCAGTGGAAGATCTCTTTGATCTTGGAACATACCCAATATTTCTTGCAAGTGATATTACATTCTCTCTAAGTACTGCACTATCAATGAAAACTTCATTTACCACTGCATTAGTGTTGTATGCAGTGATGTATGAGTTGTATGCCAGGGAATCTATTAATATACTTAGGTTCGATCCTTCAAAATCAAAGTCAGTAAAATTTGAGTTTGCTCTCAAATAGTCTTTGATCGAAGTTTTTATCTGATCGAAATCTAAATTTGTATATTGTGTGAATGCCATTATATTCTAGTTGGGAGTAGTACGAATGATATTTCTTGAAGTGGTAATGATAGTCCAACAATATCATAAACAATTTCCACACTCAATTCATTCTTATCATCGGGAAATGATACTGTAACTCTTCTAAGGTTAATTCTTGGTTCAAGATTTACCAAGGTCTGAGTGATAGTATTTTCGGCATCAATTGCAAATTCTGGAGTTTGCAGTTCAAATAACGCCCTACTAATCGGAGTTCCTATCTCAGGTCTAAAAAAACGCTCACCAACGAAGGTTCTAACTAAGTTGATGACCGAATTTTTAATCGCATTTTCATTTCTGAGCAAAATCACATCATTAGTGACTGGGTGTCGTCGGAATGACAAACTAATATCTCTAAATGCTCTAGAAATTTGAGCGGGCATTGCCAAAAATAAGATCTTAGTGTTATTTATAGCAGTTTACATACTGATTTTTCCATAAGTTGGTTCAGTACCGTATTCCCAGTCATCATAATCTTCATCATTTCTGATTTTTTCATGAATTTCGTTCTGTTTGCGTAAATCATGCATTCTTTTAACTAAATTGTCATGTAAAATTTCATTAAGAACCTGTTTGTCTTCCATTTTGCTCCTGATTGATTAAATCAGAACTTTTTACGGGGTTCCATCCCGTTCTTTTGCGGTTTTCCAAAAATATTCGTCCTCATTTCCCATTGCAAGTCGTTCATAAGTGTTTTCAACTTGATAATATCGGGTTGAAACCTTAAAATCGGGTGTTTTGGGTTCTTTGGGGGTTAAACTGTTGTCATAAATTCTTGTTCTGTTGTTGGGGTACAGTGCAAACTGCCCATTTTGCAATTCAATCAGATTATGAGACTTATGTTCTGCTGGATTTTCACTTGTGGCATAATCAATGACATCTGGATCTTGATGATAGTTATCTAAGGTGCAGATATAAGTGCCTTTTTGAATATCAAAATCTCTAGTATAGATCTCATAGTCCATAGACCCAATAAATTGCTTGTGTATAGTAACAATTCCATAATCCATACAATTCCAAAACTGTAGGTTAGGTAAATCTAAGTCTGGAACCGGGGTTTCAGGACGAGAAACAAAAGCACTGATAGGCAATTTGTCATACATTGCCGCATACTCTGGTAAATAGGTTTCAAAATAAAAAGCACGACCTGGAATAGACTTTACAGATACCCAGACACCTTTTACAAATTCCCCCCAACCACTTTGATGATCAGTTAAATATTCTTTACGAACCCATACTTCTTGGGAAGGAAGATTAGCAATTAAGCAAGACATAAATCAATATCGTTTTAACTATTTAACCATAAAAAAACACCTCGATGAAGAGATGTTTCGATAATTAAGTTCCTTGACCTCTATACTTCTTTCTTGCTGAATTTCGAGAGGTTGATGCATACTTAGTGTTTGCACCAGCCCCCTGGCGAGTGGCTTTAGGTTTAGTAGGAATGTATCCTGATTCTCTCATTGCAGTTTTTTGTTTTGCCATAGTTTATACCTCAAATTACACGCATTTTTTCATGACCCACACGAATCAGTGGGTTACACCAAATTTCATAATTCAGTTTCTTTGCATCAAGACAGAATGAAACATCCTCCCCACACATATCCTGAACCTTTCCAGATTCAAAGACTTGCATTTGTGGTGCAAACCAAGGATACTCTAAAGATTCAAAAACACCATTCTTAATTAGTACCCAACCAAATCCAGTATAATCAACTGTAAATGGCTTCTTACGACGAGCCATCGTTTCTACAGTCTCATGATTCATAACTCCACCATTCTTGGCAAAGTCTTCTTCCTCTAACCAATGTGCTACAGAAGTAGTATGTCCATCCTCAGTGGCATACCAACCAGAAGCAATGTCCTTGTCCATTGCTACCAGGCGATAAAACCCTTCAGTATTGAATACAATATCACTATCAATCCAAAGTTGATAATCGTAATTAAGTTTTCCATCCCAAGGAACTTGTTTTGGACCACGAAGAACATTTGCTCCAAGTACTTTACAACGAGCAAAGTTCACCATTGAACTATAATCCTGAGAGATCTGAATCGAACAACCGTTCTGAACCAGATCAAAACACATCTGAACAAAGTTTTTTAAAAAGGTGTATGAACAACCTCTACCAGGAAGACAAAAGACTACACTTTTGCCCTTACACATTTCTTTTGCTTTTTCTAAGTCAAATTCATCTTGACTCACTTCGGGAGTACTTGCAAGTACCTTAAATCCTTTTGCCATAAATCCTCAATGGGGGATAAAACTATCATAACACAGGTATTTAGAGATGTCAAGAAGACATAAATAATCAATAACAATCTAATTAGTCTCATGCAATCTCAGGATTTTAAAAGTTTGGCTGATGCATATAGTGAAATGTATGCACAAAAAGAAGATGTTCTTTCCGAAGAAGTGCAACTCAATGAAGAAGAGATGTTATATGATACCATTCTGTGTCATCTTCTAGACGAAGGATTCGCTGGTACTGTAGAAGATGCTGAAAAGATTATGAGTGGTATGACTGAAGGTTGGGTTCAGAGCATTCTTGAACAATCAGAAACCCCCCAAAAATATGGATCTTATGATAAAAGAGATCGTGGTGGTTCCAAAGAAGATCATAAAAAAGCCTTAGATTTGCAGAATTTAATACGTTCAGTTCAAGGTAGTTCAGTTAAAAAATCTGTTTGAATCCACTTTCCAAGCTGCTTCACATCTTCAAGGAGTTTAATAAGGTATATGAAATCATTCAATGATTTTATCTCAGAAGCAACATTTGCTGTAGTTGGTAAAGCTAGTTCTTATGGTCCTGGATTGTATGGAAATAGAACTGCCAGTGGTGAAGTTCTAAAACCATCAACTCCAGGAATTGCTCATAAAACTTTACCTCTTGGTAGTCAAGTGAGATTGACAGATCCAAAAACTAGAAGAAGTGTTGTTACAAGAGTAATTGATCGTGGTCCATATGTGGACGATAGAGCGGCGGATCTTACAACACAAACCACAAGAGATATGGGCTTTAAGGATTATAAAGAATTTGGAGTCAGAGATATCGATGTAACTCCAGTAAAACGTAAATCACGTAGATAACAATGAAAACATTTCAAGAGTTTATATCAGAGAAGTACTACGAACCCGATCAACCCTTACCATCAGGAAAGACTCCTTATGGTAAGGCTACTTCGTCTTATTATAGACAAAGAGGAGAAATTATAAGAAATCCAAGTGCAAGTAATACAGATCAAGTTTTTCGTACAAAACTTCAAGGAAGTAGAAGAGCAGATCAAGTTAGCCATGGTGCAGATAATCCAGAATTCAAATCAAAACCAGATCAAACTGGTAGATATGATATAGAGACTGAATCAGATTATAAAATGACAGTAAGAGATAGAAAGAATGATACTCAAATGCGAGTAAGACAAAAGGATGCGATTGCTCCAGGTGGAAAACCAGTCTATGATGTTGAGTGGTATAATA
>Ga0181348_1000144_pt1 | contig 27384 bp, 22 predicted proteins | sample Su13VDMM110DN_FD_130092 | JGI IMG/M metagenome (GOLD analysis project Ga0181348, IMG submission 130092) | Freshwater viral communities from Lake Michigan, USA - Su13.VD.MM110.D.N | ecosystem: Environmental > Aquatic > Freshwater > Lake | place: USA: Michigan | collected 2013-07-16
AAGTCGTCGGCACAACTATCAGAATATTTTGTTGCTTCTCAACGTAATATCTCACAACAGAATATATCATCAACGACTTTCCAGAAGCAGTTGGAGATATCAACAACTTTCTATTGTGTCTTAAAGCGTCGTATACTCCCTCAACTTGGTAATCGCGTGGGGCGTGTCTACTAATGGCCGTCATATAATCTTTCACACCTTCCTTTGAGATGCCGTCATTTATCTCAAAGGGAAGTCCATAGAACTTATTATCTGCAAATTCATATGTGTATTCGTGATCCTCACAGAACCTGATAATTCTGTCTAAAAGACCAATATAAATCTCACCCGTTTGTGTATTAAACAATCGAATCTTTCCGTCCCAGTACTTGTTTTTGTACTGAGGACTGAACTTTGCATTAGGAACCTCAAATGTGAATTGATCTGATAGTTCATAATAAACGTGAGGTTCTGCTTTGATATGCAGATATACTTCGTTTTTTTTTGATATAATCAAATGACTCATTCATAAAATATCAGTTATAGGTATTTATTTACAATAAAAAAGAGGCATTTCTGCCTCAATTGAATCCTGATTGGAAACGATGCCATTCGATAGCATTTTTTATTTGATAAGTTCTATTAGAAACTGTCTTAATAATTTCTTCTAAGAACTTAAGCATAATATCATAATATTTTATCTTCAAATCAATTTTAGAAAGTCTTTCATCGGCACTCATATACCTCTCTATTGCGTCCTTCTCCCTCACCTTATACGGAAATGGGTCCTCTACGTAGACCTCTGCTGGTGCCTTTCCTGTGTAGTAGTTATAACGTTCTAGACGAACTCTGTTACAAGTATCCCGTGCTTTCTCACGAAGAAGAGTAATTGTATTATAAAGTGTGTAATATTTTGAGTGTAGTTGAGGAATTTTTAGTGATTCATCGTGTAGGTTATCAGGATCAATGACAGAATCTCTCTGCCACATTTCCTGAATTTCATCAAGATTCATGTAGGGGATAATGGGTAAAGTGGTTTGTTATGTGTATCCAGTATATCATAGATTGTGTATTTGAAGACGACTTCTGCTGTAAGATAATTGATATCGGTATCGGTTGCAGTAAATTCCAATGAAGTCAATGACAATGGCCAAAGGTCTAAAAATTTAACAACCGCAACATCTCTATAGTTACTATTTAAAACTCTAAGAGAACCATCGCTGAATGCTTTTTTCGTATCTCTTATTCCGTCATCACTTTTAAGAAGATCTCCATATTCCTTAAGACTTCCTGATCCACCAAGAGCAGTAATCCAATTGTGAATAGCCATATAATTTTCCATATCCTCATCAACAAGAAATCTTAAATTAAAATCACCAAATGTCATTGCTGTTCCTGGAACTGGAATATCATTTAGGTAGTTTGGCTGTATTGCCAGACTCATACTTATTTCTGGAATTCTGACAGAATTGGCAAAAAATGAAACCTTTGGATATCTTGCCAAAGTAAATTTAAATCCTACTGGAGATAAAAAATTTCTATTGCCAATTTGATTGGAAAGTGGATTTGATGCCATATTAATGTTTCCCGTATATTACAAACGGCATTTTTAATATTTAGATAAAAAAAGACCCCCTTGTGGGAGGTCTGAGAAGATATGTGAATCGAGATCACATAAGGTTTTCAATACGGACTCTTCTGTAGTAACGGTTGGTGTTAGTACTAAGAGTACCGCTGCCAACAGTGGTTCCTTGTGAGAATGGATTCTCAACAAGACCGTATCTGGTCTTGAATCCGATTTTAGGCTGGAATGTGTTCTCACCAACTGCACGAACCATCTGGAGAGGAACGTAAGGGCAATAGAATAGACCAGCATCATAGGGGGAAGAACCCTTATAACCAACAACATAGTATTGACTATTGGAAACGTTCGCCGCATATGGGTCAATATAGACCTTATACTTGCCTTGAAGAACACCAGCGAAGGTGTTGCCAGTGTCATCAACATTAAAATTAGCGTTGAGTGCTGGGGTGTAATCAAGAACACCTGCCATGGTGAGTGCCGAAGCAACGTCAGCAGAACAGAGGATCATATTACCCTTTCCTCTACGAGTTCTTTGTGCGATTGCGTTAGCATCGCGCTCGATTTGGAAGATAAGTCCCTTGAACTTCTCAACTGACCAACGACCATTGGCATCAACGTCAAGGTCAAAAGTACCGGCAGTAGCAACGTTAGTCTGAGCACCAGACTCAGCAACCTTATAGATGCTACGAATAACTTCGCGGTTGATTTCAGCAAGAATCTCTGTTGAGAGAATGTTTGCCAATTCCGCTTCAGCATTCAGACCGTGGATTGCCTTAAGGTCTTGAGCGAGCTCAAGTGAATACTCAGCTTTCAGAGCACGTGACTTTGCAGTAACGGTGACTTTCTCGATTGAGAATGCCATTTCGTTGAATGCGCCAGTGTCACCACCAAGGAATTCAGCCTCGTCGGTTCTCATACCTTCGCCTACGCTGTAGGTGTTGTATGCCTGTGAACCTTGTGGGTTAAGAAGACTTGGGTTGGTGCCTTGCTGAGCAGTAGTACCAAGACCAACAGCTCCGTTAACGAATCCACTGGTTTGGTTTAATCCTGCGCTTTGACCAGAGAATGCTGTATCTGCTTCGTTGAAGAATGCTTCAGTACCAGTCTGTGACTTGTAACGTGAACGCATTGCGAAGATAAGTCCAGTAGGACCGTTCATTGGTTGAACGCCAGCTAGGTCATAAGCGACCAAGTTGGGCATTGAACGTCTGATCAATGAAATTAGAACTGGATCAAAACCAGCTGCTGGTGAAGATGCCGAACCACTGAAACCGGCGTTACCAGAGTTGCTGGTAGTTGAGTTTGTGATTGGTGTTTCTGAAAGGAACTCACGCTCTTCGCGGAGTGCTCTTTCTTGGTTTTCCAGGAGAACTGCGGTAACCATTCTACGATGAGAATCTCTGATCGTATCCATTCCTTGATAGTCAAGGATTGGTGCCCATTTCTCCTGCAAATGTTCTGCATTGAACCCTTGCATTTGTTTTTCCTCTTTAAAGTGTTGTTTGTTAGTTTGATTTTTATAATTAAAAAATCACTTTTTAGAAACTCTCTGAAGCGTCTGAAGATATCTGCCCATTACGCCTTCAACAATTACGTTGTTGCCGTAATCAATTTCTTCAGAAAGATTTTCAGAAACGGTTCTTTGAGTACCAGTTGTTCTGATTGGGAAATAAGATTCTCTCAGAGTTACCAGTTTCTCACGATAGTTATCTTCACCATCAAACCCAACATTTTCGGAAAGAGCAGCGAGTTTGTCCTTTTGAGAAAGTGCAAGACCCTCAGAAACCTCAGCAAAAATTACATCGGTAACTGACTCGGCTAATCTTCTATTCAGAGCAACATTTTTTTCAATTTGCTCGTTGAGTTTTGTCTCCATTTCATCAAGTTTATCTACCATACTCTCGATTACATCATATCTTTCTTCAGGGATTGTTACATAATGATCTTCAAAAAGACCTCTCATTCCTTGGAGGAATGATTCGGTCATCTCAGTCTTAAGACCGTGCTCAATTGTGAGTGCATTTTCATCAACCCACTCATCAGCAGCATACTCAAGATAAGCATCAACTCTCTCTACAAGTTCTGCTTTGATTTCTTGAACTTCCTCTACAAGTGCAACTTCATATGCTGCTTGCAGTTCTTCTTTGATTTCTGCAACCTTAGATCTGATTGCAGCCTCAAAGATGGTACGTGCTTTCTCTTGGAATTCCTCAGAAAGATCCTCACCAGCAAGAAGGGCATTGACATCTTCTTCGATATCAAACTCTTCCTTCATTTCATCTTCGTCATCATCTTCTGCTTCTTCCTTTCCACCCTTTTTCTTTTTCTTGGGGGTTTCTTCCTCTTCATCCTCATCTTCTTCCATTGCTTCGGAAACTTCCTCCTCGGCAATGAGGTTCTCTTCATCTTCCTCAGACTCTTCTGCCATTTTCTTCATTGCATCAGCTTTAGCAGCCTTAGCATTAACTACATCTTTAACTTGTGCAAGAGTAACAGCAGGATCTTTGAGTTTTGCTGAATCGTCATCGGGACGATAGTTATCTGTTGTAGGACCACCTAAGTCTTCCCAACTTCCAGTTTGCCCAGGAGCAATTCCAGTGGACAACTTTGGCATTGGTTCAGCTTTAGCAGCGCCTTTGGTTACTACGTTTTCCATTTCTTGTAAATTGCTACCAACGGACATTTGTTTGATTGTGTTGTAATCTATATTTATTTATAAATTAAAGATTTGCTAAGAAATCTTGGAATAGATTAACCTTATGCTCATCTAATATTTTTTGATCAACTAAAGTGTTAATTCTTCTTTGAGTTTTAGAAGCAAGTTGTTCACGAAGAATTCCTCCTTCCCAAACCCACTCTTTACCTTCCATAATTCCTGATACAAAAGCATCAGGAGCAGAGGGATCTGCAACAATATCTGCTGCAGTTGCAAGCATAAAATCTTCACCGACAATTTTATGACCTTCATTGGTCATTTTTAATGATCCAACACCACGAGAAGAAACACCAAGACAAACACCTTCACTAATGAGAGATTTTGCAATCTTACCCATTGGTGTTTCGAGAAGTTGTGCCTTACCGACAAAATTGCTTCCTTTTTGTTCGAGGGAAACAATTTTGTGAGAAACACGATCAAGATTGACGGTAGGACCATCGGGATGACCAAGTTCTCCAAGAGCACGACCTTTGGCGACAAATGCCTCATTGTATCTTCTTACTTCACGAGCAAGAGTTTGCATAGGATACATTCTGCCGTTACGATTGCAAATGTCTCCCTGAAGGAAAACTCCCTCAATAAACATTTTCTTTTCAACACCTTTTCCTTCTGTGATGAATTTGACCTGTTGTACTTCTTCTGTAATGAGTTTCATTTTATGCGTCTCCAGCAATTTGAACTTGTTGAGATTGTAGTGTTCCAGATCCAGATCCAAATGTGGATATTTTTATGGACTTCCTTAAATCACCATCAGCAACAGTAAATGCCGTGACAATTCCTAAAGTATTTGCAGCAACAGTAATTCTTGTGGAGTAATAACCATCGTATGCACTCGTTCTATTAACTGCTGTAACAGCTTGATAGGTGAAATTATAATATGGTTGTCCTACAGAAGTTAAAGTTACATAGTCCCCAATCGTAAATGGAGATCCTGTTCCTTCTGGAAAAGTAATTGTAGTTGTTGTTCCCGTTACAATTCCAACAACTCTGTTAGATGCTGGGCTCAATGCAAGAGTTGCAGTTCCTCCTGAAGGAACGTAATAGTCTGTTGCAGTAGCTACTGTTTCAGTTCCAATCGCAACAAAAGTTGCTGCACCAACAGCAACCACTCTTAAAGTATCCGATTGAATGGAAAATGGAGCAGATATTACTGCTGTTGCTGATGTAATTGTAACTGCAATACCCAGACCAACTGGTTTATGTACAGACATTATTCTTAATCCTCTTCGTTTTCTGAACTACCAAACATTGAAGCAGCTACTTCTGGGCGAGCATATTCAACTCTTTCAGCAGCTTTAGCATAAAGAATATTTTTGATTTGGTCATTAATATCAGAAGCAGATGCGTTAGTCGCAATCAAATCGACAAGATCTTCCATAAAAACTTGATATATGTCTATGTTTTATTTATATCTCTGCCTTTTTAGCATCTTTTTGTGCCTGAGCATCTGTTACTGCTGAAAATTGATCAGTCGAAAGATCTTCTGGAGTGGCACCCATTGATTGACTATCCATTCCCATATTTTCTCCACCAGTATCCTGAGGTGGTAATGGTGCTCCAGTAATTGGATCAATTTGTGATGGATCTGGAATAATTCCAGCCTCAATTTCTTCTTGAATTTGTTGATCAATTTCGATAATATCAGAATCTGTTTGACGAAGAATTCTCTTGCGAACATAAAGATTGGAATAATATTTTCCAATGTAAGGTTCAATTGTTGTAAGAAGTCCAAGACGTTCGGACATTAATTCTGCTTCTTTGAGTTCTGCAAACTGATTGTCATAAAGGAAATCATATTGAATATGATCCTCCATTACCTTCCAATCATCTGGGGTAATGATATTTTTCAGAATTAATTGAGTTCTGAGCATATCATTAAACATATGTGCAAAACGCTTTCTTAAGCGTCCAACAAATTTGGAGAAATTTAATTCATCTCTTAAAATTTCAGAAGATCTTCCGAGATTAAAACCACCATCACCAGCAATTCTTGATTCTGGAACTCCAAGAGCACGATAAAGTTTTTTCTGGAAATATTCAATATCTGCCAATTCTCCCAAATTCTGCCCACCAGGAAGAGTTGTGATTTCTGTGCCACGACCACCTTCTCTTCTTGGGAGCCAAAAATCTTCCAACATTGACATATATTTACGATCATCACGAACTTCACCAGTGTTTGCATCATACACAAGTTTATTTCTATAACGAGACATAACTTCTTTAAGGTACTGCTCTGCTTTTACTTTTGGAAGATTACCTACATCAATATAAAAAATACGACGTTCTGGAGCACGTGATAATCTGTAAATCACAAGACTATCTTCAATCATTCTTAATTGATTGAGTGCCTTGATTGCCTTATGAAGATATGAAAGAATTGTACCTTTGTTTCTATCTACAAGACCCGAAGTGACATAAGTAACAGAATCTTTTGCAATTTTAACTGATTTTTGCCCACCAATACCACCGATTGATGATGTTGGGAAGTTTGGGTCTGGTGTGTATGTGAAGTATTCTTCAATTTGTGGATAAAAAATCTTCTGAGTTTCTGGATTTACACTTACTTTATATGAATTATTATCCGCAGGCTTCTTTTCCTGACGAACAAAACGCATCTTCATTGGATCGATGTATCTCAGTTCTTGAATTCCTTCTTGAGGATTTTTGACATCGATAACTTTTAAATAGTAAAGTTTTCCATCAACATACCAATTCCTAAAAATTTCGTGGGACTTTCTATCAAAGTCCATTATTTCTTTGATATATTTAAACTCTGATCTGATTGCTTCCTTTAATTTATCACTGGCATTTAAATTTGACAATTCAATTTCAACTGGAGAATCATAAAGATCACTAACAATCGCTTCATTCACAACATCTTCAACTGCACGATCACACTCTGGGTGAAGCACCATCTCACGATATCTTTTGATTAGATCATATTCTGTTCTGTAAACTCCTTCAATATCAACATATTGACCATAAAATCCACTGGCAATATAATTATCAACCCCATCATCACTGTTAGGTGGGACAGGGGATAAAACGGATTTGGATTTTTGAGTAGTATCCTTAACATCATCAATTGAAAAACCAAAAAGTTTTGCCATCTTATAATTTTTAACTTATCTTCTATTTAGTTGATGTCTTCACCACCTGCTCCAGGACCATTACCCTTGATAGCTTCCCACCACTGAACCTGCAGTTCTACGGTAAATTGCTCAATATCACCACCAGTTTCATATGCAAGATCAATTGCACTGAGATTTGTTGGGAAAATATCATAGAAATGGTATGCTCTCAGTGTTGAACCATCACGATCTAACTGATAAACATAAGCATCTGATTGATAGGCTTGTGGATTGGTTGCACCAGTATTATCAGAAACTCTGTTCATACTATTCATCCACTTTTCAAAAGCAGAACGAATAGCAAAATCAGTATCGTTAATAACGGTAACTGTCCAAGTATCGAAAGAACGATCTCCAGCAATCTTGAGGGTTCTTCCTCTAAAAGGAACTTCAATAGGGGCAATATTGGATGCTGGAAGAGCTGCAGTTTTGATTAAAAATCTGAGTTTATCCAGTACATTGCTGTCAGTTGGTGATGAAGATGGGAAAGACATTACAACTTCGAAGAGATTAGGTCTGGCGCCGCCGCCAGCTAACTTACTCTTAAAGTCACTAATATTTCTTAATGGGGGTGGATTAAGTTGACTTCTGGTTGCCATTGTTTTAGACCTCTAATTAGAATTTGCCAATAACTTCTTCGAAAGCAACACCAGTTCTGGTGGCAATAAATGTAAGACCGATAAAGTTAATCGATCTTGCAGGTTTAATATAGATGTCAGCAACGAACTCGTTTGCATCAATAATAGCACCGGTATTGTTTGTTTCATCGCAAACAACAACATAATCATAGACACCCCTCTTTGCCTTAACATCACGGAGGAATGGTTCAACAATATTTACGAAGTTTGTTCTTGTAATTTCATCGTTGAATTCAAAGAGTTGATCCTTGGCAGCAGCAGAGATTGCATTTTCGAGGTAGATAAAGAGTCTACGAACGTTAATGCGATCAAATGCCGATGCTTTGGCATAACCAGTTTTATCACCGAACAGAATAATTCCTGCTCCTGCTGAAACAGTAATTGGATTGATTCTATTAGTATAGAGGCGATCTCTTTGGGATTTTGTTGGGTTATATGCCAACTTAACCGCATTCAAGATAGCACCCCTTGAAGTTCCTGCTGGTGAGTACCATGGGAAGTTGTTGATATCAGTTCTGGCACATAATCCAGCAATATCTCCGTTCAATGGAACATATCTAAATGTATTGGAGAACCTGTCGTACATGTACTTGTAACTTCCATCAAATACTGCATAAGTACTGGAAGTAATTGGTGAATAGTAACTAATGATATTATCTGTAATTTCATTATCATCACTAACCGTTACGCTTCCTACTGAACTATCTGCTAAAAATGCTCCCCTATAAGGTGAGATGAATGCAATCGCATCTTTTCTTAATTCTGCAACTTCAATTAGTTTTTGGGCTAGTGCTCTGGCACTGAAGATATCATAATTTGCAGATCCCATAAGGAGAAAATCTACTTTATAAGTATCAGTCTTTTCAAACAGTTCATATCCAGTAGAAATATTACCGATTGTTGCAGTTAGTGCTCCAGTTGATGTAATATCAGTCAATCCATTATAATTTTTACCACCACCAAGAGTTACAACGGTGTTTCCTACGCTACCAAAGAGGATTCCACTTGCTGCCTGATCCCAATCATTATCGGTTGTCCCAACGAATGATGTTTGGAAACCGCAAGTTGTGATTCCAGTTGGTTGAGAACCTCCAAAAATATAATTGGATTGCTCTGCAAGATACATTCTCCAGTTTGATGGACTTCCTACTGAATATTGAGCATCGGATGCTTTCGAAAGAGCAAGGTGTTTTTCGAGAATTGTTCCAGCATTACCAGTAATGGCTCCATTAGAATCAATTACAACAACGTGAACTTCATCAAATCTACCACCTCTTGAATCACTATATTCTGAAGTAGATGGTTTCTGTGCAATATTATTCCAATTGAGGGTTGCAATGGTTGTAACACCAGTTGATCCGGCGAATTTAGTTGTTACATTAATTCTTTGAGCATCAAACCAGTCTGCACTTGCACTTACTGTCGCTGTTGCAACTACTGCATTGACAGAATTGACGAGACTTATTGCACTAGATCCTGTTGAGAACAGATAGTTACCATTTTGTTGGTAATCAACTGCGGTTTCTCCACCAGAACCATCTACAATAGAAAGTACTTTAACTGCAACTTGATTCGTTGAGAGACCTGCTGCTGCCCCTACACCAGTGACAATACCTTTAAGGTATCCAGTGCCAGTTGATGTTGTTCCTACGCCAGAGAGAACCTTATTGAAGGTCTGAGTAACTCCCAAACCAATTACAGCTGCGCCAGTAGTTGGAATAGTTAAAATTTGGTCAGCAAGACCATCAATAATTGCTACTTGAATACCGTCTGCCCAAGATCCTGGGTTTTGAGCAGCAACGGTAACTCCTGTAATTATGTTCTCAGAATATCCAAGTTGATTATAATGCTCAATACTCTTAATTTTGACACTACTTGCTGTCCCAACAAAGGAGTTTTTTAGATCTTCATCATCAGATCTAACCACTCTCAATGAACCGCCATATGCCAGATAAGACGATGCAACTAACCAATTTTCGTAGTGCTTATCCGTTGGATATGGATCACCAAAAATGTTTATTAAATCATTTTCAGTTTCTACTATGGTGGGAGTACCTGTTGGACCTTTTGTGAAGGGTGCAACAATAGCGCCAATTTTATCGGAAACTGGATTGACTCTTCCAGTGGTTAAATCAACTTCCTTAACTATAATCCCAGGAGATGCTAAATTTAGTGGCATCTTTTGTTCTCCGTATTATCCAGAATTCTCTAAAAGTATTTATAAATTCCTACCCTTTCACCGGACTATCGGTAATCCCAAGTATGAGAACGGTCACCATATTCATCTACGTGCCAAATTTCTGACGTTTGTAACTTATTTTCTTCTGTTGCAAATATCCACCTATCACCAGTTTCTGGTTCAATAAATGCTTCCATTTCATCAAGTCCATCTACAATAAAACCAAATGGTGACATATCTTGTTCAATTTGGTTTTTCTGCTCCTCATAAATTCTTTTACGAACATCATTGTTCGTCATTTCTTTAAAATAATCTTGTGCTATTAACCAAGAAAATATAACAAGGCACATTGCCAAGTCATCATTGCAACCTTCTTCTGCTTCAAATGAATTGTGCTTATGAATGAAAGTAGTTAATTCACTGATAATTTCATAATCATTAATCAATAATTTATCATCTTCAATAATTGTTCTTAAATTGGAGCATCCCAACTTTTTAACTGCGGCAGTCATACGAACACCAAGTTGAGATTTTTTACCACTAAACCCCGAACCTACAATTTGACCTGCGCGACCTCTCATTGCACACATTAGAACATTGTCATACTCAAGATCAAAATGAAGAATACTTGCCACCTGATCTCCAATATCATTTACTTCAATGAGTAACCAAGACTCATTATATGCCTTTGCAACCTCGTAAATGATGCTTGGAAACATCATCGGTTTAATTTCATTATTTCTATATTTGACTACTTGCCTATAAGGAAAATCGGTAATGTCAAATACAATAAATGCGGAATAATCATTACCAACTCCACGGGCAACATCAACGGTGATTAGATAATTATGATCTTCCTTTGGATTTTCATAAATGTCCAGACCCTTATTTCTTTTTATTGGATCAGTATATACAAGGGTTCGTAGTTTTGATGGATTAATTAAAGTATCGACAGATCCTAAAAATTCGCACTCAAACTCAACCTTAAATTGTTGCTCACTTGTGTTTGCAATTGTCTGCTCCTTCCATGCTGAGTCTCTACCAGGCACTTCGGACCAATGAACATCTGTAGGCACATATGCGTTTTTGCCTCTCTCAGAATCGTGCCACATACGGTAGAAGTGATTCATACCACGGGGGGTAGAAACAATAATTACCTTTGTTGAATTACCCGAAGAAATGGTGGGATAAACAGACGCAAAGAAGTCATCGGCAATATTATTTGGAATGAATGCAAATTCGTCCAAGAAAATAATATTGTATGAACCACCACGAACAGCAGATGATGATGTGGAGTTTGCAGAAATTTTTGAACCATTTTCCAATTCTAATGAAGCTTTATTCCAGGATATAATGCCCTGCTGCATCCAATCAGGAAGATTTTCATAAGCAAGTTGCAATCTCCCTAAAAGGTCTCTTGCAGTAGTTGCTTTGTTTGCCAGAATAGCAATATTCACATTATCGTTGAATACTGCATAATGAAGAAGATATGATACACAAGTTGTAGATTTACCTGTCTGTCTCGGCATTTTACAGATATTAAATCTGTTCTCGTGGAAACTGGTAATTAACTTCTCTTGGAACGGATACATTTTGAAAGGTTGTAATCCATGGTCAAGAGTAACAATTTTGATATAATTTAGTGCAAAATATACGGGGTCTTCTTTACACTTTAAGAACTCATAGATTTGCTCTTCGGTCCAATTATGAGGAACATTTGCCCGTTTTAGATTGGGATTACCTAAGTAGATGTTATCAGACATAATTTTTATAAGTTTTCATAATTCTGATGATATACTAACAATTCCACTTTCTCAAAGATAATGCTTTTCTTGTTGGTCTTCCTTTTTCATCTTTCATAGGACCGGGCATTCCTCCCATACGGGCACAGAATGATTTTCTGCGATTTGCTGATTTTGATCCTGGTTTTAATTTTGATGGTGGGGTAGTAACTGCCATAGAAAGTTTGGAACCGGGATTTTCTTTGCGATAAGAGGCAATCCCCTTTTTATTTAAACCACCCTCAGGATTCTTTCCCTCTTTTCTTTGCCAAGCAGCCGATGCTTCAATCATAAAGTTATCAAATAATTTTCCTTCTCCAAGCATTCTACTTCCGATACCTCTACTTGCCTTTAGTGGTTCAGGTTTAATAATATCAATAAATTCTGCGTAATGATTTCCATTTATATCTTCAATTGATACACTTTCTTTTTTCATTTCACCACTATCAACATAATCCGCTGCAGTGTCAAGATAATCCGCTGCTTTTGTAATTTTTGATTGTACCCAAGCCTCAATATTACCTTCACCCTTACCAATTTTTTTCCTCAGTCTCTTTGCCGCACCAATAATTGTGGAAATCTCAGAACGAGCCATCGAATACTCATAGTCCTCATTGGCTGGATGTGGCATTATTGTATTATATTCTTTTTTTGAACCAATTAACTCTGCTGGTAAAGAAAATGTATCCCAATATCTTGGACCGTACTTGCATTCACTTCTTGTCTCAAGTTTTTCACATTTTGGGCAATATCTATCTGCTCTTTCACGAATTGGGGTATGCCAATCATACTCAAGTGCATCAGTGCTTTCAGAATTTACTGGAACACAGTTTGGAACCATTTTTTTACCTTTTTTCTTCATACCTTTTGCTACATATCCATCCCAACACGCTTCACTTTTAGTTCCCCAATTTGCAGCACCAACTTTACGACACTTTACTAATGCTCCAGAAGCATATGCGCTTGGCCAAACATCATATCTTGATTTTACTTTAGTATAACAGGCATCTTTTTTTCCACTATCTTTACCTGGTTTATCTTTTACTTCTTGTATGTTCATTTCTTCTGTCCTTACATTAGTTGGTTTTGATCCACCAGTTTTTGCTGGTTGATTTGGGTCTAAACGATTCTTTCTAATTCTTGCTTTTTCTTCTTCTTCTGGAGAAAGATTTGCTGCCATTTTCGAACTACCACATTTTGGTGTAGAAGTTTGTCCTTCTTGACGAGCACAAGGTTCTCCTGCAAATTTCCCACCAAGTTGCACCCACCCACTTTTTCCTGTGGATGATTTTGATTTTCCAAACCAATCACGAAGACCTTGATCGCCAGACTTTGTTTCTTCTTTCACATCTTTGAATTTTTTATGTTCTTTTTTGGCAGATGCTTCCATTTTTTTCAATCGAGTATAGTAGTCTGGAATCTCATCCAAATGTTGAAGAGCAATGTCCATAGCAAGTTTATGATCTTTAGTATGCTCGTGCTCAATTGGTTCTCCCATATCCAATTGCTTCTGAATATCCGAAACATCCATACGATGTTTCTTTGCAATTTGTTCAACTGATTTATGAGACTTTATATGCATTATGCTTAAATTACTCTTTACTATTTAGAAAACCTTGTTTAAGAAGTTTTGATAGTTCGGATGTTGATCCAACAAATAGTGCATTATTAGTGACATTATTTGTTGCTTTTGGTCCGTCTTCCTCAACATCTTTAAGTTTCTTTTGTAAATCAATTAATTTATCAGTGGTATCGGCAACACTCTTAATCAATTGACCGGCAACTTCATATGCTCTGGCGCTTCCTCCTTCTCCAGCAAGTTCCATAATTCCATTAATTGCTTCTTGACCTTTTTCAATCAAAGAATACAAATTTGCTCTGGTATATTCATAATCTTTTCTAATATCATTATTAGGTGATTTAATAACTTCAATATCTAAAGAAGTTTTATCTACCTCAATAATATCAACAACATTTGCTTCTATATTTAAAGATTTGCCAATAATATCATCCATAATTAACTATCAAATATCTTTTTGTTGAGTTGGGCTGAATTTTTTAGAGTCGTTAAAGAAACTCCAGTTTTCACTAAATCCAAAATCATCTTCTGGTCCAACATTAATAGGGTCTGGAGTAACCGTGTATCTCATTTCACGTTTTGCGGAATTGGGATCTGTTCCAGTATACATATCAACTTGAACCTTACGAATTAGACCATCTGTACTTTCTGCAACAGGACCAAATAGATATGTTTTGGCAGTAAATCCAAAAGTATAAATTAGTGACCTTCTTGTGGAAAAATCCCCTTCATAATCATCTTGAAAAGAAACATTATTTAATACAATGGGAATATCTCTTTTCTCTCCAATTGATTCAACCAAATCAATAGTTATATTAAGTGATGGTTGAAAATACGGTAAAATTTGCTCAACAATTTGAAGAGCATCATCATTTAATTTAGTAAGAACCGATAATTCAAATCCAATATTATATGGAACTGGCATATAAACTTTTTTTAGATTTACACCATCACTAGCTTTAAAATTTTGAGTAACTCCAGATTTTCTGGTTGAATCGTATTGTATAGATACCATCTCAAATGACATTCTTGGTAATGTCATTGCAATTGGTTTATTTAATTGTTCTTGCTGTTGAATCTTTGCAAGAAACTTCTGAGTAGGACCATATGCAAGAGGAACCTTCATTTCAGATAAAGTTCCGTCCTGAGAATCTTTATGTCTAATATAAATCTCATTAAATAAAGTTCCAAAACCAATAATGGTTTTTCTTATAATTTCGTGATAATAGTAGGTTCTTAACATTAATAATTACCAAAGGGGTTTGATTCTGAAAAATCTAAAATTTGATCTGCCTCTGCTTCAATCTCTATATTTTCTGCATATGGATCATAGAGATCATATACCTCAAAAGATTTAACATTATATATCGCAGAAGACGCTACTCCTATAACGGTTTCTCCTGGATAGAATTTGCCAGTATTTATTGATACTTTAAGAACTTTTTCACTATTTTCATTTGTCCAACTCTTAATAAATGCTCTTGTACCAGAAATAGATCCGACAATTTCTTCATTATTTTTAAATGTTCCTATACCAGCTGCTGGTGGAGATGAAATTGTGACGGTAGGATTGGTAGAATATCCATATCCAGCATTTGTAATTCTAAATCCACTTACAACCCCATTAGAAATAGTGGCAATTGCTTTTGCGGTTATACCAAATCCAACAGGAGGTGCAATAGTTACTGTTGGAATAGTATAATAATTACTACCAACAGTCGTTAATCCTATTGTATATACTGCATTATTTACAATGCTTGCAGTAGCAGCTGCACCTGTACCTCCTCCGCCACTAATTACAATATTTGGTACGGATGTGTATCCAAAACCACAATTAGTCAATTGGATAGTACTGATAGATTTTGATCTAACAGAATCAGTAGTTATTGCAACTGCTGTTGCTCTAAGTCCTCCAACTGGTGGAGCATCAAAAGTCACAGTCGGTGTTGATGTATAATTTGAACCATCATTGTTGAAGTATATTTGTCCCACCACACCAGAAGATGCAATAGTGGCAGTTGCTGTTGCAGTTACCCCTGCTCCAACTAATCTTAAAGTTGTAATATATCCAACATTCTTGATGGTATCCTGAATTTCTTCAATGTCGGTATCAATAAGTTCATCTTCAAGTTCAAACAATTCACATTTCAGTTCATAAACATAATTTTTACCTAATTGATAAAAAGGATTTTCAAATTCTACTCTTTTTATTTCGAAAATTCTTTCTCCAAGTGGAAAATAAATCAAATCTCCTTCTTTTGGACGAGTTGCAAATAATAGAGATGATCCATCATCAAGATTTGTATCTGCCTCAGTTCCTGCAAGAATATCCTGTAAAAAAGGACTAATAAATTCTTCAAATCTTTCTCTGGAAATAGTTAATGTAATTTCGCTGGTCAATTTAAGTCCAAATTTTGACATAATATCATAATTGGCACCATATCCCTCATAATTATTCAAATATGCTTCTATGATAAAATTGCTATCAAATTTGGAAGATTTGACCTCTCTGATAATATTATCAGTATCGATATATTTTCTTGGAATATAATATACTTCAACCCCGAACATCCTAAGATGTTCGTTGACCAAATCCTGTACTAAATTTTGTTCTCCTGAAGAACCTTGTAAGAAAAAAGGATTGAGTGCCATTATCCAATAAAATCGTATGGTGGTAATTCATAATCCATAGACATTCTTGACCTAATATCTTCTATTTCCTTTTCGGCATCTTCATATATTTCTCTACCATTCAATTCAATACCACCTGGCAATTTAACTCCTCTAAATTTAATGAGATTCTGTCCCCATTGCCTTTTCATAAGTGCTGTCAAATATCTCTTTAAGAAGCTGTCATTATAAACTTTTGTAAAATCGTTTGGATCCAAAATTCTGTAGCAGTCAATAACAAAATAAGTGTCTGGTAGTTTTTGCGACCAATCAATATCAATATACAATCTATTTTGTCTTTTATTGAATCTTATTTGCTTATCAGTTTTCAGTAAAAAGTCAATATCTTCCAAATATGTTTTGACCATTGCATATTGCAATAATTCGACTGAGTTAAAGTAATATAAGTCATTTAAGAATAATTGGTACTTAATGCTGAACATACCACCAGAAATATCACTGGTATCAAATTTAAATACTTTCTCAATACCTATGATAGAATCTGGAACTTGAATGTAATTTGAGGTTTCGTAAAAATTAAAACTTGTTGTACCATATCCTGAAATGTTTGAGGTTCCTGTTGTTGTTACGATTCCAACTCCAGTATCTTTTTGTGCCTTTCCTCTATCTACATCTGCCTGTGTAACTTTATACTTTAAATACATTCTTTCCACACCATCAAAATGGCGCTCGTGGAAGTACTGAAGGGCATCATCAACTAAATCATCAATTTGATCATCATCAATATTAATTTCCAATACTGGAGCACCCAATCTTCTCAAGCAGTAATCAATTAAATCTTGTCTGCTAGCTGGTTTTGCCATCAGTAGGTCCCTCCATCTATTTCTGTGATTGTAACATCGCCATTAATGTTAATATTTTGTACAACTAAACTATCAAGATTTAGAGTTCTTTGCGTCACAAATTTTTGTGTTGAAGAATTGTAAACTGCAATCGCACCATTTTCAAGCACTGTTGCATCTACATCAAATAATTTTGTAAAAAGGGTTGGAATAGATCCCGCAGATAATACTTTAGTCGCTGTCTGAGCACCTATTCGTACTGTAATATTTGACATTATCGAGTCACCCCTCCTCTAACTAATGCCATACCTTCAACTGCTTTTGTTTTATCGTAAGCTGACCCCAATCCACCTTGCTGAAGCATTACATCATAAATATATCTACCAGGTTTTAATGCTGCTGTCTTAATTGAAGTTAATGAAATTGAAATAACCCCATTAGAAGCATTTGTAATTGAAGAAGCAAAAGAAACTGAACTTGAACTACTATAAGTCTTTCTCAGTTGAGCAGTTACCCCATAACCCACCAAATTTTTTGGTTCATTATTGGCAGTATTTTCTAATTCAAAATTGACATTAAAATCATACCCTTGCTCAATAACAATATTTGCTACATATACTGCCATATTCCCAAAAAAGATGCTATACTATATTTATAATCAAGAGTTAGATAGCATTCCCACAACTTCTTGCTGATGAAGATACATTTTACAATACAATTTTGCAAAATCTCTCAATTCTTCCCCATTTAAGTTATCAATAAATCGAGTGTGTTTCTCATACTCAAACATTTTATCTATACTTGATAGATCAATTTCTTCTGGTTTCATTAATAAGTTCTCTCAATAAAGATTTTATCTCACTAACTTCATTTTTTAGTGATTGAATTTCTATTTTTTGATGTTCTCTTTGATTTAAAGAGTTTACATATTCATTATAAGACCTATCATCACAATTGACTATAGCCCCACTTTCCTCATCTCTGTAAAGATGAGGATGGTCTTTCACTGGAATCATCATCTTACCGCAAGTGTTCTAAGATTTTTAATTTTTGGTGGATATGCCTGATCAGATCCGGCAAAAACAATTTTAATTAAATAACCAGTAAATAATCCCAAATCACGAGCAGTAAATTCATATTCAATAAATTCTTCAGCAATACTTGCTGGAGTAAATTTATCTGGACGCCCATTGTTTTTGATTGGATCAACCACACCATACAGATAACTATCTGGTGAACTTGTATTTGTTAAATTGTCGTATCCTGGGAATAGTTCAAATATTGTGTTAACTTCTGTAGAATCTGGTTTTATGAGGGAATAAAGTACTCTAATATCTGCAGATGAGTGCCTATATGCTGAGAATATAACTTTCAAAGAAGTTGCCGGATTTTGTAATCTAACCAACTGGGAAACATAAATTGCTGCATTTGGATCATAGACAGCAGAATTGACTCTATTATCAGAGGCATAATCGGTAATTGGTTGATTGAAACGATTAGTCCTAAATTCTGTAAATGCAGTATCTAAGAAAATAATTGGAGATAGATTTGGGTGTGTTGTCTGTAAAGTAATTCCAGTTGTAAAAGATTTATTTCTTGGTAATGTAGTCAAATAAGTATTTTCATTTATCTTCGAGCACACTGCTCTAACTGAACTTAATCTATTATTTTTATTTAATTCAATAGACTCGAATCCTTGATCAACAAACGATACCTCAGTTCCAGAAGTACTTGTAGCACTTACTGTTCTAATTTGTGCGATTGCTGAGGTATAATTTGCTGGAGAGATGATATTATATTTGGGGAATATTGAATTAAATTGGATATTTTCGGTTGCAGTGGCATTAGAACCACCCAATGTTCTTTCATCTACGAAAGATAGTTGTGGGAATCCAGAAGGACTATTGTCAGTAGTTCTATTAATACCATTTGCCGAGAAGTCAATAGGAACATAGTAACTATCAATTTCCATATTCAAAGAACTAATTGATTGTGTTACAGTATTAATTCTTCTTAAAGAAACTCCATTGAGTTCATACTTGTATACATTTGAACTTGTTGCATGATCTTCAATTGTTGTGGAGTCCTGACCTCTACTAATTGTCTGTAAAGATCCCTGCCCAATAGATTGATATTGAATAATTTCATTATCAATTTTAATATATCCTGGATTTGTAGATGCAACAGAGACACCTTCAAAAGTTGTGAATCTTGAAGTATCGGCAATACTAATTGTAGTATCACCAACATTTAGAGATGATGACAATGTAGTCGGTACAATATTTGATTGAATATTGTTCAATACCAACTTATTAGTCGGAGAATACATATGATGATCAAAATGGTCAACCTTAATATAATTTCCACTATATTGGTTTGAATATGATGATGAAGTTAAGATTGTTGTAGTTCCAAGACCAATTGCATTTCCGGAATTATCATAATAAACAAGAGCCGCAGTTGGAGTAAATGATTGTCCCTGAACTGAAGATAAGTAAAGAGTATCAACTTTACCACCATTATCGGAAATAGTTAATTTAGCATTTAATCCAGTGCTGCCGGATGAAGATGTAACAATTCCAACAACATCACCAAGAATATATCCATTACCACCAGTTGCTACAGCTGCGTTAATTATAACTCCACCAATTTGGGTAATGTTTAGAGTTAGCCCAGAACCATTTCCCACAATTGTGTATGTGCTTACGTTTGCTTGGTTGGTGTAGTTAGATCCACCAGTAAGGATGCCAACAGAAATTGCCGCAGAACCAGTACCAACAATATATCCATAATTGTATGGTTTAGAAGCATCGCTAACCTTTCTTCCTGTGGTTAGAATGCCGATCATAGGTGAAGAAATAGTTGTTGTAATACCAACTTTTAAATTTCTTGGTAATGTTCTTATCGGATTGATTTCCAATACTGGAATATATCCATTACTTTCATTCAATGTTGGATTGTAGAAGAATGCAGTACCAGCAGTCAAACTGAAATTAGCTTTATAAAGTTTAAACATCAAATCTTGATATTGATTTGCCGTCCAAATTGAACCATTTTGTGATTTAAATAGGCTTCCAAGAGCAAACTGTCTACTATAAATTACACTATTTGCATTAGATCCTGATGCATTAACAGTTTTCTTGCCCATCTCGGCAATCCAAACATTATAACCATCACTTTGAGGTGATAATAAAACAATAGCATACTCATTTCCTGGAGCAAGATAAATTGGATATTTAAATTTAACGTTTGTTACTAAAGATGCATCATTGGAGATATTGACATCAGCTGGGCGAAGTACAACAGGATCTCCTATTCTATTTGTTGTTACTGTTCCAAGTTCAACAGTTCTTACCTCAATAGTTACTGTTGCATTTCCAGTATCCTTTGATTGGAAGAAGAGGTCAACGGATGTTATGAATACTCCTTTATCATCATCAGTAAATCCGTTTGCATCAGGGGATTCAATATTTCCACCAACACTAAAACTCTGTGCTAAAGGATCAACATAATATTCTGTTCTTGTAATAGTTATATCTTGGCGATATAAGTCATACGTTCCTTCAGATCTATATTGTTGTTGTGCAGACGATGATTGATAATCACCTAAAATTGGTGCTTGATTTGTCGAACTTGTTGTCAGTTTATAAGTTTTGGTTCCAGTACTAAATCTAACATCTGGTGCGGGATCGGCATTTGGGTCCTTGAGGAAGAATGTTCCAATAAGATCTCCATAATTATCCGATATCAATCTTAAATCTTTTACATATGCAATGGCACCACTACTCTGCCCAACCAATTTCATTCCAATAACAATATAACCAGAATATTTACCCTGAGCTTCTTCTGATAGTGAGTAGGTATCTACATTTAGTACATTTGAAGATGCACTATAATTAGTTGTTTCTAAAGATTGTGATGATGCATATGGGTTAATATTATAAGTTGTTGTTGGGGCATCATATTGACCAAATTTATGATTCGGTGATGCAACTCTAAAAGTAATTAAATTGGAACCACCAAAACTACCAGTAACAGTCTCACCAACTGTAAATGCTTTGGAAGCACCATAAGTTGTTAGTGAAGAAGATGGAGAAATTTCTATTAATTTTGGTATAAAATCAACAGACCCATTTCCATCAAAGAATTGATAAAATCTGGTTGATGGTTTTAAGTTTTCTGCAACAAATTGTGTGTTGCGAGATCTCATATAAGTATCAGAACCACTACCTACAAAAACATCTGTTGTGGTTATATTAGTTTCCCAATATAGAGTTTGTCTAGTCCCTGTTGCATATAGCCAAACATGCCTCTCAACTTCTGTTATATGTGGGATTTTAATAGTTCTTACCCAACTATCGCTGGCAGGTGATAGTTGTATATTTCCATTATATGAAACCACATTAAATGGATTAACATTTTCAATCTGAGTTGCCAATGGTTGTTGTAACCAAGATGTCTCAGTATATTTTAATGTTACTGCATTACCAGTTTTTTGTACATTTGAATCCAAAAGACTAAAATTGGAATCAAGATTTAAATTTTCATCAATAACAGGAGTTCCTGCAGCAATTTGACTTTTAAGACTATTCCTGCTAATGATAGGTCTTAATTCCTTTGCATCAGGATCAACTTCTATTGATGAAAATATGGGATTAACCAAAGAAGAATCTTTAAAATCATCTACAAAAAATCCACTCTTAAACCTGTTAAGTCCAGATGCATCTTGAACTTGTAGAGTTTGAGTACTTATTTCTAATAAAGAAAGCGCAGTAACCCTTTCCAAATTTTGAACTCTAGACTCAATTTTCCCAATATCTCTCATTGTGTATCTTCTGTTATCAGCAAGAGAAATACTCACAGTGTTGGGATCATATAGATATGGTGGTAGAGTAATGGTTGCAATTTCCATTACCTCGTCTTTATTTGTTGGGGATTGTGGAACTCTTGCCGAAGTTCCCTCTTTCAGAACAAATTCACCATTTTTATTCAAATATAATTTATCAATTCTACCTAAGTAATAATCATATCCCAATAGTGAACTTTCAGTAGGAGAAAAAATTACTTTTGGTGAAGTTCCAAAATTTCTTTGTGAAAAATCAAATGGTGAAGCAGAAGATCCTGTAAATTGAGAAACTCTGGGTCTAAAATCCAAAGTATCAGTTGCTCTCACAGTATCAGTTATACCAAGTGATGGGACATCATTTAGATATCTGTTCTTATCGTAACTTAGAACAGTGAAAAGGTCTCCATCATCATTGGATGGAATTGAATAATAATCAAAAACAATATAAAGTTGTCTGCTTGGTTCGGATATATTATTATTTCGTACAATTTTTGAATAATCACAGAATTGTTCCTTATGACCTTTATTTAATGTGTAATTATTACTAATATCTTTATACTTACCTAAAGTAATAGTTTGTATATTAGTTGTAATATTAGATTCTTTAAATGTTACAGATTCATTTGGTACAAATCTATTTGAATTTTGATATACAACGCTTATAGTATTTGAAGTTACGCTGGGAGATTTTAAAACTACTCTTGCAATAGTTTTGCTGGTATTACCAAAGATCGTTTCTCCAACAATTGCATTTGAATCAACATTAACAATTGGACTAAAGGATAAGTTATCCAGAACCGGAGCATTTTGATCGAGAGATTCATAAATTGTAATAATATTTGCAACATCGGGATAATTTAAAGATATTTCTTCATCTTGAACTCTTAATCCATAATATTGGTTATATGCAAGTCCATCATTAATTGATGTGTTTATACCAGTTCCAGATTGAAGATATTTTGAAAGATTGACTGTTAAAGTTTGACTTCTTGTGTAAGTTTTAACTTTACTTTTAATTCCACTCTTTAATAATGAAACATTAACAACAACGTTGGATTGGTTTGCACTTAGTCCACTGAAAGTTACATTATTTCCACTAATTGTGAATTGATCTGAAGTGACAGTTCCAATACCACCATTAGCATAGAAAACTGAATATCTTTCTTGTGTAAATGGTAAGAAAAATGCGCTAGTAATTCCACTAGTTAATGATGTAAGATTAAAAGTTAAACTACCACCTGCACTTGTCGATTGTCCCGTAATCTGATCTACAATAGAAATATTGGATCCACTTAAATTTACAGAAGATACATTTTTATCCGGTAGTGGGACATAAAGACCCAATTTATCTTGATTCCTAATTTGTGATACTCCAAGAGCAAACCCAATACCAGTTGAAACACCTACTCCACCATCACAAATACCAGTAACAGTTGTTATTCCAACTAAATTCATTGTTAATCCTGTTGGAGATACTGCCGAAACTCTATTGTAAGTTTCTGTAGTGAATCCAGATCTCTGATATCTAATGACAGTATCAGTTTTAATTCCAGTAAATACTTTTCCTGGACATGCTACAGTTGCATTTCCAGAGGCATCAAAAGAAATTGTTAATTTGTCTAATCCATTAAATCCACCACCATTGATGGAATCTAAGAAACAATCAGCAGTAAATGCTACAGGTAAACCAGATACTGCTGTGCTCTGATAGACTGATTTAATATCCTGATTACCAAAATCTTTTACAGATACAATGGATCTTGAGTAGTTTTCAGTACCATTGATGAGAATTTGTTCTCCTGGTAAAAAAGATCCAGATACTTGTCTCAGTGTAACCAAAGTTGAGTTAGTACCCGCACTTACGGCATATCCAGTAGCTCCACTGTTTTTACCCTTAATAAAGGAAGTTGCAGGAAGTTCCACTCCAACTGCTTGGTTTAACGTCAGTTGAGTATAAGTTTGAATATCATAAAGATATAAATCCCAGTTTGTTGCAAATGCCGAATAATTTACATCAGTTACATTAAATTCTAAAATTCTAGCATCTCCAATTTTAACGCCTGTTCCAGAAGATGTACTGTAAGAACTTTTTCTTTGATTAAAAAGTTCTACCGTACCCTTTCTTTTTACTGCGCCATACACATTATTAACTCTTAAAAGACTTCCTACTTTAAATGGGACATTAATTTGATTTACTGTTTGAGTATCTCTTGGCTTATTGACATCAATAATTGTTGTGCCTACCTTATCAACATCATACCCCCTAACATATGCCTTACCAGGAGAAATTTTAACACACATTAAATCGTCTGATGGAACATTTCCACTATCTGTTTTTTCATTATCAAAAAATAAACCATCATTTCCGAGTCTATTATTTAAAGAGTTATTTGTAGAAACAGTAAATGGAGTAACTGCATAATCTCCAGATTCATCATAGGTTCTTTGTGCCAGATAATCTCTAATTATATTATAACTGCTTTTTACCTGAAACTTTTTAATTTGACCATTTTGAATCCTCATCAACTCGACAAAATCTGTGTCGTTCAGATCTTCTATATCTTTTTTAATCAGAGTTAAATTGATTTTAAGTCTATCTGCTCCAGGAGCAGCATAATTAGAAAATCCTTTTGCATTATCATATAATGAAGAATCATCCTTTGCACTAATTACATCCTCATCAATTCTTAATCCAACTCTATATGATGGAGTATTTGAATACTCATCAAGAATAATTGTTTGTTTCGAAACTTTAGCAAAGAATCCTCTAATGAAATAAATTCCATCATTGACAGATGCTGCAGATCCAATTGCTGTTGCATTCGATGCTACTAAGGATGCAACTGGTGTACCAGAATTTATTGTTGTAATACCATAAGTTATATTATCTTCACAAACAAGCAATTCCCCGTTTAAAAATGGAGTGAAGTTAAAATCAGAATCAGAATCCAAATATTTTACATAGATTGTAATGTATTCAACATTTGCTCCATCTGGAAATATAATATTTTGGATACGAGCACTAACTCCCGAATCTTGCCCTGTAATCTTTTTACCAATTAATTTCTCAATATACAAAGAGATATCCACACCATAATTGGATGGATTTAACTTAACTGCATAAAATTGCGAGTCAAAAGCAACGTTTCCTGGAATAACTACAGACCCATCTTTAAAGACATTACTGCCAAATTTTTCAATTTGATTTTGTAAAATTGACTGTAGAGTAGTTAGTTCTCTAGCCTGAACAGGTCTGCCTGGATTGAATAGAACTTTATAAAAATCCTTATTGGCATCATAATCATCATAATATGGGCTAACATTTAAATTGGTTTTTTGAGCCATTTTTTAAAATTCCAGGATAATTTTAACGTCTTCTTTTTGTCTGGAGTTTCTTGATACCAAAGGTCTGTTATCAATGTATATAATGTCTCCCGATAATTTATTTATCTCGGGATTTGAAAGACCATTTGTAAATTGTGTTCCCAAACTTATAATTTTGCCTGTAGAAAGAGATGTAGTAATTCCACTAAAACCAGTATCTACGGATGCGGAGAACCCACCAACATTTTTTGTAATTGGATATGAAGATGATTCGAATGATAAAACCTTTGCTTGAGATGAAACAGTCTTATAATCAGTTTCATCTAATTTGGTTGGATTGAAATAAAGTGATCGATCTCTAAAATATTTAACAACATTCGTTTCTACATCATATGATGCAACATACCCAGTTGCTGTTCCAATTACTCCACCTGTACTTCCGGTAACTGTTTGAGTAATTTTATCACCAATAGATAATGTTCCTGTAATTGATGATGGATTAAGCTTAATTGAATACAATCCAGAAAATTGATTATCAACAAATGTTGCCGTTGAACCAAATGAAGTTGGATTTTTTAATATCCCAACCTGAGCAAATTTCGTATCAATTGGGAAATCTTTTGTAGAATCATCAAATCTTGCATATACTAAAGTTCTATCTGCTCCTAATTCTGTGTAAATGTCGTAACCATGACCTCTCGATGGTGGAATAATTGGAATTAATTTAGCTGGTTGTGTTGCTGTTGCACTAATGCTTCCAATATCTACCATACCATAATTATATCCATATCCACCCGAAGAAATCCTAACGTTAGAAATTTGTCCAATACTATTCGCATCTAAAATAACAGATGCTCCAGATCCGTCACCAATAATATTAAATGATTGATTTTCTCCCCCAGCATACCCAAGTCCAGGATTATCAACATAGACTTTTTTTATTTGATTCTGATTAATTGTAGAGTCTCCATTCGTCCTTACGGCACTAATTTGAACGTCAGTAGAAGATTGCCAACTATTTGGAATTGAAATATACTCAGTAGAATCAAATTTAATAATGTCACTTGGTGATACTGTATACAGATATTTCCAAAGATATCCATCTCCACTTGAACCGGCAGAAGAAGGTTCTAAATCAGTAAATGTTGGCTCATCTTGAGAAGAATTACCACCGGTACTAATTCCGGATGAACCATTATCGATACAAATATAAAGTTTATATTCTGAATTTAGCACATAAAAATTGGAATCATAAAGTCTACTGGATTGTGTAAGTGGTGATTGATTTGTAATGCTATAATCATGACGATACATTTCATATTTTGATCCTCTAGACCAATCAATTCTCCTTATAACTCTTCTAATATTTGCACTGGTTATCTTTTTACCAAATATGATAGTATCATGGGAATGATTGAGGTAATTTACACTGTCTATTGGGTCAGGAGTATTTGTATCCCAATCAGTAGTTCTACCAAATCCAACTGCTGTGGGATTTGGCAATCCCAAAAATATATAATAAGAATTATTAGTATTATCAATAGAATCTACAAAATTACTTGAATTAAGAATTCTAAATTGATCGGTTACAATTGCAGACATATTATTATAGTTTTTTAATTATTTATAATTAACCCAGATCCTTTTTAAGGGGACCAATATTTCTTAATCCGTATCCACGTCTTTGAATAGTTGCAAATGTCGATAATCCTGGATTTATAGTGTAACCACTTACTCCAATTGAAATTGGATTTGTAGATCTACTAAACCCAGAAATTCTTCCCCAAGAGAATCTGCCAGCAAATTTTGCAAGACCTGTTGATAATCCACTTACTGAAGTTGTTGAAAGAATATTAGATACAATTTCAGCACTTGTTGAACCAACTGAAACATAATTTAGTGAATGAATATAATAAACATTATCAAGATAAGTACTTCCTATTCCAACTGTTGCATTATTGCTACTATCAATAGATGTGACACCATTACCAATAGTTGTATTGTAAATATAAATTGGATAATTAGTACTCAATCCTGATGGGAATGAGTTTGGAGAAGTTACATTCAAATAAAATTTAAGTGCAAGAGGATTTCCATTTGTTCCTGTTGTGGTTCCAATTCCAGTAATAATACCAGAGAATCCTTGTACTAAA
>Ga0181348_1000146_pt1 | contig 27210 bp, 28 predicted proteins | sample Su13VDMM110DN_FD_130092 | JGI IMG/M metagenome (GOLD analysis project Ga0181348, IMG submission 130092) | Freshwater viral communities from Lake Michigan, USA - Su13.VD.MM110.D.N | ecosystem: Environmental > Aquatic > Freshwater > Lake | place: USA: Michigan | collected 2013-07-16
AAAAAAATTCCAAAGAGAAAATATATGTACGCTGAAAAAAAACATACCCTACACCCTACACCCTACACCCCCCCCAAAAATAAAAAAAAGGGAGGGTGGCGTTGAGGTCTTTTTCACCTCAACAATAAAAAAATGTAAGTGAGTGTAAGGAGGTAAAGTTAAGGTAAGGGTTCAGTACAAGTTTTTAATATTTTTTACGGCAAATGGGACACTCGGCAATTCTACTTTTACAATCTTTACATACTAAATGTCCACACTTACCCACGTGTGTATTATCCTTTGCCATAGTTTCATAACAAATTGGACAATCACACAACTCACCAACCTTGTCATAGAGGGTTAGGAACATTTGCTTTAAATGTTCGTAATCTCCCTCTGGTTCAGTAGGTCTGGCGGTTCGTAATTGTTGTACTTCTGTTCTTAACGCATTTCGGGTGATTTGTAAATCATAGATAGCGTCACGTTCAATAAAGTAGCATTTCCAACCTTGTTTGGATTTTGCCTCCAAAGTCCATTTCTCCCTATTAGTAATATTTGCGTTAGCACCTGGATTAGACATTCTTATAATAAATACTCTTCTTTTTTTGGAGAAAAGACCTTTCAATTTTTTTTAGAAAACTAAAAAAATTGAAAAACTACTAAAAAACAGTTTACCCTTTTTTCACCTAAACATATTCGGCATTTTGTCCAAAATTAATATCTCGGTTAATTATATAGAATGCCCCGCTTTAGCAAAGAAGACTTTACTCCCGAGAACGCTACCCGTCTTTCAGTTATAATAATGCCTCGTATAGGTAAATCCCACCTTGCCGCATTTAGAGATTTGAACCCCTCAACCAAAATCAAGTTCAACCGAATAATGAATGAGTACATATCAACTTTAGGAGAAGACTGGGAAAAGACCCTCTTTGCGGACTTTAACCAGATAGTTAATGAGGAGATTTTGAATGAAGATTTTGACCCCTCAAAACAGATTGTTCCCGAGTTAAATACAGACAGCAAATTGTTATTGAGCGAAAACCAAAAGGAATATTTCGCAGAGCACCCTGAAGAAATGACGAAAATAACGGGGAAGGCATAAATATAATATATGTTAGTATATATATTATGAACCCGCCGTGTAAGAACCCGACAGATGCCGCCAAGTATCGTCAGCAATATATGTCAAATTTGGCATTGGAAGCAGCAAACAACCAGACGAATTTGAATGCGAACTTGATATTTAAGCAAACTGGACAAACACCCAGTCAACCAACTGATTTTAGAACTATTACTGAAAAGGCAGCGGATATAGACGGATTGAGACGAGAAGTGAGGTCTTATATTGCTTCTATTGGAATTACGAATACAACAGAGGCGAATGAAGTCGCCCAATCACTCCAACCTCAAGAACTCACGTTTTTTATCCAATACAAATTGTTTATTAGCACCGACTTTAAGGGACGGGGCGTTCCTGCTGACGTGTTTATTACTTACCTCCGCAAGTTGATACGCAAGACCGCAGAAACCGAAAATGTAAACTATGGATTACAGCAGAGCACGGGTGAGGCGATTTTAATGTCGTCACAGCAAATATTAGGGGCATTACCAGACGAACAAGATTACAATGCTTTGAAAATGGCGTTGACTGCTATAAGACAGCAATTAGCACGAGGAGAGCGAGGACAAGACCGCAATGAATTCTTTTTAGACGAAATCGCACAAGAAATATCGGCAATGAAGGCAGCAATGCCAACAGCACAAGATTTTGCTCAAATGGGAGCATTACCGCCCGCATATCGCCTTGAATTACAACAATTATTTGACCAAACGTTTAAAGATTTACCTACCAAAGCGGATTTACAACAAGTAGAGCGTAATCTTGGTATTGCTATTCAATACGACGATACTCCCAGAATAAGACAAATTTTACGGGACTTGAGGGATTTGTTGGAATTATCACAAGCACAAGAAGAGGAATTAGGAGATATTAAACAACTGATATATAATGCTTCAAACCAACTCACAGCAGAGAAAAAAGCAGACGAACAAGGACCGCCGCCACCAGCAGAAGCAGAGGCGTATTATGGAGGTGGTGGGTCTGCTTCTGCCCCTTTAACTCCAAGTCGTCGCATTGAGGACGCAGAACCAATAACACCAAAAGAGGGAAAGAAGAAGGGAAAAGAGGAAGGGTCAGCACAAACGCATATTGGGTTAGGGACGTGGGAAAACTATTCCAACGCAGGCAAATCAGCGTTTTTAATAAAAATGAAGGAAGAGGGAAAGTTAACTACAGACTTAACAAAAAGTACAATCGGTAAGTCAAATGCTACCAAGTTGAATGCTTTACATACTAAATATCTTGAGCAAAAACGGACAACAACTATCCCTGCTGCTGGGGGTGGTGGAGGTGACCAAAGTGGTCAAGGGTTAAGAGGAGGTAGTATTAAAACGGGACGACCCACTTACTCAAAGAGAAACTACATTGAGAAACAGTTGATTGACGGTGAATTGGTCAAACCCAAACCATATGTGCCCTTTGGACGATTTGTACTCAACAAGTTCAAGTTGGACGATAAAGTGTTAATGCTTCGCAGAAAGTCGGGTGGTAGTCTTAAAGAATTACCCACTCATATGATAAGCAGTAATTTAGCAAATGTTTTGAAGGCGATTTGTGGAGGGGTGACACCTCACCCAGATACAATAATCGGTTTAGGGTTGAAAGACCAAGAACACCTACACCATATAATCAAGTTGTCGCAAATAGAAAATATACAAATACCCACCCCACACAATAAGAATGAAGCAAAGCAGAATGAACGATTTGATATTTTACGTGGCGAAATAATGGCGGGGAATGATAATAAGACACTGGTGAGGGAGTTTAAAGTCCTTTTGCTACGATTAATACAGCAAGGAAGAATACCTCGCCGAGAAGGTCAAGAAATTTTAACAGATTTAACGGCAATGGGGTTTTAGCAATAACTATTATCTCATTACATTGTATACAATGGACGGTCATTTTGGACAGACACATTTTAAAGTATCACACCCAAATGTTAGTAATAATATCCCGCAAATGAAAAGTAGCGGATTTCAAGCACCGTTTATCGCTGGAGGTAATCAAGTAGGGTACTATTTAGGGATACAAGGCAATACCAATACAACCCCCGAAATACGAGGGAAATATTCAACATTCAAAAAGATAATTAAGAAACACTACTAAAAATAATATCTATCTATACTATAAATTATGGTCGCAACTATAGTATTAAACCAAAACTCGCTGGTAGCACAAGGCGGTAATAACAACACTTTTATATACAATTTCCCCAACAGTGTCGCCTTCCCACACCACGAAATAGCAATCCAAAGCGTTTCAATGTTTTACAGTTGGGCGAACATTAATGTGACATTAGCGAACAATGTTTTTTCAATGTATTTTCCAGTCAACGCTGCGGGTGTAGTGAGTAGCGGGGCAGCACAGTTAAACACCATATCAGTAACAATACCGTCAGGACAGTATGAAGTCACTGATTTAAATGCCCTAATACAGTATTACTCTATTCAGCAAGGGTTTTACTTGATTGACAGTGCGGGGCAAAACGTTTATTTTTTGGAAATGTTGGTAAATGCGACCAGATACGCAATTCAAATCAACACGTTTCCAGTTCCAACTTCTACGGGGTGGACATACAACGGTGCTACTCTACAATGGACTGGTAATGCTCTTACTGCTTATGCTGGTTGGACAACTCCCGTCGCCAATGTTCCCGCTGCCTTACCAGGTTGGCAGGGTTTCCCAAGTGCCGCAGTTAATTATAACCCGACTATAGGTTTACCTGCTTCTTTTTGCTCATTAATAGGATATGTAGCAAATACATATGCGGTCGGCAACCCAACCACATTCCCTAATGGTCAAGTGTTAGTTTCACCACCAACAATCGGTACAATAGATACGGCAGGGGTGAACCGCTCATATCTGTCTTCTATTGCTCCGCAAATACAACCCAACAGCAGTATTTATTTTGCTATTTCCAATATTGAAAACAAATATGCTACTCCCAACAGTATCATTTATTCACTCAACCCAGCAGTCAGTTTTGGTGAGCAGATTAACGAATATCCGCCCCAGTTTGCTTGGAACAAATTGTTAAGCGGAACTTATAACAATATCCGTCTACAGATTTTAGGACTGAATTTCCAAGCGTTAACCATTTTAGACCCAAGTATTACCATTGTTTTGGTCATTCGTGATATAAAAGATATGATTATAGAAAGTGGAGGCAAAAACTAAAGGGGTTTATTTAGACGATTTTTAATCTTACTCTATATTATAAATGTCTACTATTGGAAACGATTTAACCGAGCAGTATTTAAACAAGACATACGAGGACTTTAGCAGAGAACAAATGCGATTAATGAATGCTTTGAAAAATGGCGGTGATACTGAAGAAGCAAGTAAAGAGTTGGACACACAAAGACAACTCACAATGCTTAATGGGTTAATGATTAGTATATTGAGGTTTAGAAACCTTCGCAAGAAGATTATCATTAAGGGCAATTCTGTTTGATAATTATCTAATAGTAATGTATAAAATGGTTCACAGACGAAATCCTCATTGCTATATTGGTGGACGTATCCACCTTCGCAAATTAATGGGAAGTGGAATGGGAAGTGTTTTACTTAATGTAGGCGGTGCTGGGGCAGGTTCTTCGTACCCTTCGGTAAGTGATTATAAAGAAATCACTGGTCGTCCTGTTAGGGGAGGTAATTTAGGCGAAAAGTTGGAACGGTTAATGGTTAAACCATTAAGCAAAAAACCCCACAATATCAAATTTGAACTATGAGTTCAAACATTTAGCAAAACAGTTTTTAGATATAATATCCCAAGTTTTTTCTCTTGAGATACTATATAACAATGTCGTGCGATAGTCTTGTTTTTGATATGTCCTCGCAGAGCGAAGGTTCGCCAAGCGTTTTTGTCCGTAAAGATTGGTTAAGTATTTTAGATAACCAGAACCAGAACTACCAGGGTAATCAGGTAGTAGTAGACACGTCCCAACTCGCGAATTCAAATAAGTATATGAATTACCGAGAGGGGTATTTTTTATGTCCACTTATGCTCACACTTACGGGTGGCGCTACTTCGGGCACTGATTTTTTCTCACCTAATTCGGCATTATCGTCTGCCGATTTTGCTGTTGGTCTTAAAAATTGGTATGGTTCAATCATACACAGTTTTACGTTGGATTACAACGGAACTACGATAATTCAGCAAACTCCTTACATTGGTATGTGGAACACATTTAAATTGGTAAATTCTCTTTCTTACAATGATTTGCTTACGTCAGCGTCGCAACTTGGATTTTACCCTGATACCGCTACGTCGTGGTCATATATTTCTGCTAATAGTCCGTCTGGAGTTGGGACGTGTAATAACTACAACGGATTTTCGTCTGTAGTAGTCGCTAATCAGTTTAACGAACAAGAAACGTTTAATGAAGGGTTTTTGAAACGTCAGTTGGCGTGGAATTTTGACCCGTCGGCGTTTACAGGACCAGAAACAAGCGCAACACTATTCTCTGTTCTTTTCGGTACTGCTTCTCTTAATCAAATGTGGAAATCATATATCTTCACAAAAGTAAATCAAACCGCCACCTCAAATACAGGTACATTCCAAGTCGCTATCTCGGCAATTATTTACCTTAAACACCTCGCCAGTTTCTTTGAACGTGTCCCTCTTCTCAAGGGTGTTTTTATGAAAATGACGCTCAATCTCAATCAGTCCAGTGTGAATTTTAGCGTTACAAGAACCCAAACCGTAGCGACATTGACTTCTGCTTCTATTACTGCTGCGGGTGTTTTGACTGTCGTCATTGCTACTGGTCAAATTACTCCAATGACGGGACAGTATATTGTATCCACAGCAATCCCATATTACATTGGGGAGCAGTTGTCTTCTACCACTTTTGAGATTTTAAACCCGCCTGCTGCGACAATCGCTTCTACTTCTACTTTGAACGTTATAGACAGCACTATTCAACCTCTTACGACATTTACGTCAGTTGTTCCTCAATCGCCTTTAGGTGGAGTTCAACCTATTATGTTAGCGTCAACGAATATCCAAGAAAACTCTACGTCATTACCTCACGGTGGTTCAAACGCTTATGTTACGGGTAATTATATTGTATCTCTTGCGGTGGGTAATAGAGTTCTCAATACTTCCCAATCCTCGTCCTTAAGCATTGTAGGCAGTCCCTTGTCTGGTTCAGTGATTTTGAATATCCCCGCCTACTCATTTAACCCTGTTTTTGAGCAAAGTTATCTTTCTTCACCAATCAAAAAGATTGTTTACACTGACGTATATCAATACCAGATTGTAAATACCATAACGGGCAAAGCGAACTTCAATAACTTAATTTCTAATGGAATTGCGAATATCAAGAGCGTATTGGTCTTGCCTTTTTTCAGCGCCGTACAAACCAACGACACGTTAGGATATTCACCTATCCAGTCGCCATTTGACCCTGCTGGTAGTGGAACAACCAGTCCTCTTTGCTTGCTAACCCAGTATAATGTCCAAATCAGTGGCCAAAACGCAATTTACAACACTGAAAGGTACGCATACGAGCAGTACCTCAATCAGTTGTATGGACAGTTGGCGGTCAATGGTGGGCAGACGGACGGTATGACCTCTGGTTTGATTGACCAGCGAGCATTTGAAAGTTCTTACAATTATTATTACGTAAACTGTGGACGAATGCTGCCAGTTGAGGAGGCGGTCCCTAAATCGGTGTCCATTCTCGGGCAGAACCAAAATACCAACCCGATTGATTTGTTCGTCTTTGTGGAGTATGGCGTTGAAGTTCAATTAGATATTTTGTCTGGCGCACGTGTCTAATAAAAGAGAAAATCTCAATATAAGGTTATTTAGAGTTCTCCATTATATTTTATTATCATAGTATATAATATAATGGATTTTCCAGTTGTAAAAATCGCTTCAAACCCTCGTCATTTAGGGAAAATGAAAAAGGGAGGCAAAGTACGTATGTGTGGAGGTGGATTTTCACTTGCTCTTTTACCTCAAAATCACAAGCGAGTAATGAAAGCAATAGGACGAGGATTGGGTGCTCACCACGCTTTAACTGGTGAAGAGATTGCTGCTAATCACGGCAGAGGGTTCTTTGACGATATAAAGGGAGGGATAAGTGATATGTATAATGAGGGCAAAAGTGTAGTAAGAGACCTTTATAGTGAAGGCAAAGACGTTGCCATAAATACATTAGCACCATTAGCAAGAGACGCAGCGGGAGAAGCAAGAAACTTTGCCGTGAATACTGTAGCACCCGCAGCAAGAGACGCTGGTAAAATTTTATTACCGCTTGCGAAACAAGCAGCAAATAAAGCAATTGATTATGGTATGGAATATGGTCCAGACGCTCTTGGTGCTGCCGCCGCCGCCGCCGCCACTGCTTCTGGTAATCCCGAGTTTGCTCCTGCTGCCTACTCTGCTGGGCGAGCAGCGGGTAAAGCGGGTGGTCAAGCATTAGGAGGATACGCAAAAAGGCAAATAAATGACTACGACCCGTACAATACTAATGCCCCCCCAAGTCGTCAACCAAGAACAACGAGAATAAACGCATACACGGGTCAAAATATTGGAGCATTAGATAGGGCAAATATGGGTGCTTTTGAAGCAAATATGGATTTATCTCAATTAGAAGCATTGGTCGCACAAAGACGTGCCGAGATAGGACAACCTCATTTTGATTATTCTGGAGGTAGGTCAATGTCTCAATATGCTGACGCAATGCGTCCAACTGGACGGGGATTATATGCTGGTATGAAAGTTGGTCGTGGTATGTACGGCGGTGCTATTTTTAAACCTCGTAATATAGATAGACAAAGACGAGAAGTGGGGTCTGTTGGTATTCAAGGTAATTTGTTAGGAATGGGAATGCCACCCGCATTATCAAGTCAACCACACTCGGCGAATTTCCAGTTTAGACACACACTACCACCCGCATTTCAAAAGTTATCCCAATCGGGTGACGTATTTTAAAAAATAACAGGGGTGTAGGGGTGTAGGGTGTAGGGTATGTTTTTTTTCAGCGTACATATATTTTCTCTTTGGAATTTTTTTCTTTTTTAGAAAAAAAAACGGAGACCCAAAAAAAACCTTGACGAATTAAAAGGGACTATACACCCTACACCCCTACACCCTTTATTATTATTCTTTTTTTTTTAAAATATCTCTATATAAATCATATGACCAATATAGATATACTTGTCCTCATATTTGTATTACTTATTATAGACACAATTAGTTGTCTTCTTTTACATAAGTCGTGAGCATATTAGCAGACGAACCCATATCCGCCATATCTTTATCAATCTTACGTTTTTGTTCCATAGTGTCGGCATACTTGTCGGTTAAATACGTATGACGAAGGGCGTTCACCCCAACCTTCTTACCGTCAAACAATTTGTTTAATCTCTGGTTCAATTTCACAGACGATAATGGGTTCATATTGGTATCAAACAATAACCATTCGGTAGGATTGTTTTTAATCCATTTCGCAAGGAGCGATTTAAGAGTAGGTGGAACTGTAACTTTTTGTTCACCGTAGCACTTGGCGGTCTTGTAAGAATTAAACACGAGGGTTGCTTTGTCTAAATAGTTGTCTTTTTCCTTGTCTACATTCTTTATCTTGAAATCGCAAAAGTCTTTGCTACGGCGGGGAGCAACAAAAATTCCTCCTAAAAGAGATAGAATGACAAAGGATTGGATTTGTTGAAGGTCGCCTTGTGTGAGGTGGGTCTTTTTATAGAGCAAGTCGGCATTGCGTTTGAGTGTTTCCCAAAGCGTCTTTATATCAGCACCTTCAACCCAGTTCTCTTTTTGAGTTTCAGTCTTTTCTTGCTTTCCAATATCGTGGTTGTAGGTCTTAATGTCTTCCAACATAAGGTCGCGGTATTTCTTATCGTCAGTAATGATAACAAGAGCAGATAGTATCGTCTTACGTTTGGACGCTGGTAGGTCTTTCAAATGTGCTAAAATCTTCTCTGTATCGTCAAACTTCTTGTGGTCAATCTCCCCCGTTCCAAATACCTTCTTATAAAGGTTCTTTAGTATGCTGTTATAAGTAGTGATACTACTGGCGGATAATGACGGTCGTTTATCTTTAATGTACGATTTTAAATCCATTATATAGTTTAGGGAGATATTTAATTTCGTTTGGTTTAACTAAATTATTCTCTTAACTTAATATATAAATATGAATGAACCATTGTGTTACGATTGTGGGGGAAACCTTATACCGTTGTCTGTGTTGTCCCTTAAAAAGGACATTGAGTTTGGGTTGTCGGCAGAACCAGAAGTTATAAACCATTTGAGTATATATTTCAAAGAAGAGATTACTAAAACAGAAGACCCCTATTGTCGTCACGACGCTGAAAGTCAGGAAACCAAATATGAAATCAAAACAAGGCGGAACAAGTACGCTGCCTTCCCGACAACCATTATCCCAGTTCACAAGACGAAGGTTGAAGGACGATTAGTCTTTGTATTCAAATTCACCGACGGTCTTTACTATTGTGTTTATGACCCAGTCCTGTTTGCTTTGTATGAAATCAAGAACGTTGTTGCGATACGCAGAGGCGGAGTTAAAACTTCATTGCCTCATTATTATATCCCAATTAAGAACCTCGTTAAGATTGATATATAAAAGGGCGAACATTATAAGGTTGTTAAGGAACTGCTTAAATAATGTAGTTATAATGTGAATTTTAACATTAATATTCATATTATAGTATAAAAATGATAGGAAAACATTAATAAAAATATTTTTATATAGCAATTGCTATATAATTTGACTATTAATCATTAACTTTGTTTAAAACTTAATGATTATATAATGATTATAAGGGTTTTAATCACTTCCTTAACAACCTTATAATGGTCGCCCCTGTGTTTACATATCCAAAGCAGGGTTGGTCGTATATGAACGACTGTGTGGTCCAGGAATACCCCGTCCTCGCATTACACCTGGTTTACAAAACACCATACCACCACTGGTCTTCTTCTTGCGGATACTCGCCATATAGTCTTTTGCTTCTTGACTACCTTTAACAAATCGTCCACCACCCCTTAACCCAAACCCCAAGTTTGCTTTATCCAACCCTTTATCTATTTGGTCGTCCAATCCCATTTTACCCGCAAGTGTACCAGATAGAGGAACACCAGTCGCACCTGTTATCGCAGCACCCACCCCTGCTTTGATTAGAGGTCGGTAGTTGTCGCGTAAGTTTTGAAGACGGTTCAATCCAAATCGTTCTGCTTCCCCTCCTGATTTAAATGTTTCTCGTACCTTACGTGCTCCTCGCTTTATTACCCGAGCAGTTTTTTTGGGGTCTAATGCTTTGGCGACTGGGTCAAATGCTCTGGCAACACCATTTTGGTTTGGGTCAAATGCTCTGGCGACTGGAGAAAATGCTTTGCCTATGTCGTCAAAAATACCCATTCCAATCATATGATTGTAGTGAACCATATTGGGGGCGTGAAAGATTGTATCCATAGCACCTGGGTGACTTGTATGTAGTGCTTGTGACGAGTAAGTGCGCGGGTCTTTTCCAAAAATATGAGGTACTCCGTGACCTATATTAATTGCTTGACCAAATGGCATTCTCAAAACTGCTCCTCCCATTACTCTATGTGACGGCATTATATTATTATAATGAGATTTTAAATCTTCTAAATCTTCTCTTAAACCGTGACCAACTATAAAATGTTGACGATAACCTCCAATAAAGCGATTATATGCCCTACGTTGTGGGGCATTAGAAGCAAGCATACCAAAATGTTGTTCTAATTGGTGAAAAATCTGGTCGCGACTTATCCCTTGTGCTAAATGTAGAAACGTTTGTCTGTTTTGTGGGGTTGCCTGGTGTTGAACCAGATTAACAAAAGGTTGTAATGCTTGTTGTGTTATGTGCTGGTCAATTGCGGGTGGAGTGGTATTTGGACTGTCTGGAGGTGTTACATTGTTTATCATTCCTCCTTCTAACAATACATTTGCCCTTCCTGCTACGTCTGTTAAGGTATTCATAAATTTCCTTAATTTGGGAAATCCCTCTAATATCTTCTGTGCGTCTTGCCCAATAAAAGCGTGTGTTGCTTCGTCATTTAATTTATTACCCCGCAAGATACCTTCTATCCAATTACCACAATTGTTATCCTTTGCCGAGTAGGTAAAAAACTTATCTCCCATTTCCGCCTGACCGTTGGCGAGCAGTTGATTAAGCGTTGTATTTTCAGGGGTCTTTGCCACTTGTACTTCTTCATTTTCACCCTTGCGAGGACTAACCGTCATACTAATGACTTCGTTTTTCTCACACAAAATAGTTGTACCTCCCTCTAATTTGACCCACATACTAATATGGAACAGTTTGTCTTTGGGTTCTTCTGCGATACGCTTTGCTGTTTCTCCTTTAGTCCATACTGAAAGTATACTTGTAAATATACTGGGCAAAACAAGTCTATGGAGAGATAATTCAATTACTTTTTTGTTTCCAAACTTGTCTAAAATACGTTTGACGTGAGGCGGGTAATCATTGCGACCATATATTACTTTTGTTCCAATATCTTTTACAGTATCAACGCCAGAAAGAACCAAGTCTTTTACCTTATCTAACACACCAGAGATAGCACTGCCTCCGTGTAGACCTCTTCCCGTCTGTCTATTGTGTTTTAGTGTTGCTTTGTATTGTTTTCTCGCCTTCGCAAGTCGTATTCTTTCTGCTCCGTGTTGAGCATTATCAATTATTTTCAATATCTCTCGTTCGTATGCTTCCCTCCCTCCTGCCGCTTTTATCGCTTTTTCTTCTTCTTCGCGCCGACGTTGTTGTGCTTCACGTCTTCCCTTTTCAAATTCTTCTTCCTCTTTTTTCTGGTTTCTTTTTTCAATAGGGTCTTCTCTACCCATAAGTTTTCTACTTCTCCATTCTTGGTCTTCTTCTCTTCTTTTATTTTGTCGTTGTTCTTGTTCTTTGTTTCGTGCGTCTTCTTGTTCTTTCTGTTGTTGTCGTTTTACACTATCCTTTTTTTCTTTTCTCTCTGCGGCGGTCTTTGCCTTTTGCTCTGCCGTCATACTGGGTCTGCCTCTTGGTCGTTTCTCTTTCTCCTCCTTCTCCTCGTCCTCGTCCTCGTCTTTGCGGGGTCTTCCACGTTTGGGGTGAACTACAGGGTTTTTTTTGGACGGATTGTCGCCATATTTATACCCGATATTGGATTGGTGTTTAAATCCGTGTTTTGCTCCATTCTTGGGCAAAAAGACTGGTGTACCTCTTGGTTTCACTTGACTGTGCGGTCCGTATTCTCGGTCATTTCCCAACTCTGCTTCAAACTTGCGGAGTTTTACTTGGTCTGCTTTGCTAAAGTCTCCAATCTTCGGCACTTCTATATCTTGGTCTATTGCTATTTCAGGTTCTTCCACTGCTTTTCTTTTTAAATCCACTGCCAGTTTACCCTTACGTTTTGCTAAATTGCGAACAGTAGTTATTGGGTCTAATAATTTCCACCCTTTCTTTGATTTTGTAGCGAAAAATAATGGTAAATTTATATCATATTGACCCACCACAGGTATTTTTAATTCACCCCCTTGTAAATCAAAAGTAATAGGCATTCTATATTCTATATTTATATTATTATTTTAAGAAAAAAATGATAATAATAAAAGCAATAATGAAGAAATAATAAGAGTGTAAGGGTGTAGGGTGTAGGGTGTATAGTCCCTTTTAATTCGTCAAGGTTTTTTTGGGTCTCCGTTTTTTTTTTTTCTAAAAAAGAAAATTCCAAGAGAGGTTATTTATATACGCTAACTAAAAAGACACCCTACACCCTACACCCCTACACCCCATTATTTCTTATCCTCGTCCTCACCGTCAATGGTATTTGGGTAGGCAATGCTGGTAATAGCACCTTTACCAAAAATATCAATGGGAGTTCGTAAGTGTTCTTCTGCTGGACGAAAGAAATGTTTGAGTACCCATTCGTTTTTATGGTGGGCAGTAGATTTGCTTAAATCTTCAAACAAGTCGGTAAAATTAGAGCAATCTGTATACAAATGTTTTGTTCTGCCCTCAAATGAGTTGATAAAATGACCCCAAGCAAGGCAATACCACCCACACGCCCCGTTCATTAAACTTTGAATATCTTTTGTATTGTAGGGCAACTTGGACAATCCACTAAATTTATCAACTACTTGAGGCGGACCGACACCAAACGGGTCAAAATAGCAACCCTCAATCTTACCATTTGGATATTTGTTTATTTGAAAGGCGGTGTAATGACTACCCTCGTTGCGTGTCCCGTCTTCGTCAAATTCGTCTTCTAAATTAACAATGTAGAATTTGTTATACTGGAGTTTCTTCTTTGTAAGCGCTGTTTTAAAATCACAAAAGACAAGAGGTACTTTCATTTTCTTTGCCAAATCCCAAATTTGAGTATCAGTAAGCGACATTTATATTATAGCAAGACATTAATTTTCGCTAAACTACCATAAAAGTTGGTCGGCGTAATAACCCGCTGAACCAACTTTGTGTCGGTCTTTTTCGTGGCGTTGCTTGTACAATGCTCTGCGTTTATCGGCATATTCTTTGCCGTTTTCAGCAGTATAGGTAGGAAAATCCTTGTATCCCGCACCACCAGCATAAGTAATGAAGAGACCATTCTTATCATATACTTCTATTTTCTTTTTTGGATTATCGCTTGGAAATACTTGAACCCCTAATCGTTTTGCTTGTTGTTTAGTGTAGTCGGTAATATGGTACAATCCCGAACCTTTGGATTTAAATTCTGGAAGATTAGCGCTCCCCTTGATAATTTGTTTCAAAGCAATCTGTTCTTTTGCGTTTTTGGGGTCTATCTCGTCAACAGTTAACGGGGTGTTGTCGTCAACCCTTTTGTGGGGACGATATACAGGATACTCTTTACCTCCAATATCACGCCAATCCTCTTTTTTCCACCTATCAAGATTTCTTGGTTTACCGTCGTCAGCATAATCACCACCGTTTAATTTATATTGACGCTGAATATACATACTCTTATAAGCAGAGGGTTTATCATAAACCGTATCCGCCTTTCGCTTAATACGGTTGTACAGTTTAATATCTAATACAATCGGCATATATATTATTAGATAGAAATTAATTATATCAAATTGTCTTTACTTTCTGCTGTTGGTGAACTTTGCGGAGGTAAGCGTGCTAATCTAAACTCTTCTTCCTTCTCTTCAGTGTCGGTATCTCTAACGATTTTTACACAACAACAAGACACCTCTTTACATTTGGATTTATATGCTAAACTCGCACATTTGAGGGTCAATCCAACCATACTGGTGATAAAAAATGACCAAAAGACTGCGTCAAATATAGCGTCGTTCATTATATATATATCTATATTTTTTTTGTAGTTATTGGTGTCGCATAAGTAGATTGTTGATTAGCATTGGTTTTCATACCCATTTGAGTTGCCTTTTTAATATCAAAAATCGGGTTTCCAGCAATCGCTACTTTGTTTTCAATAGTATCCTTAATAGTATCCTTAATATTCTCCATTATATAATATGAATATATTTTAAATTGTTCTTAATATCTCAAAAGTAGTAGTATCATAATATAACACATTTGCGGGTAATGCTGGAACAAAAGTAGAACCAGCAACTCCCGCTCTTATTGGTCTTACAAAACAACCCGCTTGATTTGGGTTAAGAGCACTACCAGAAGCATTTAAACAAATTGACCCAGCAGTTTGACTGTCTTGTCCCGCTAAATTTCCTATGGCGATTGCGTTTGCTCCTTGCGCCGTAGTTGCGCCTTGCCCCGCAGAATTACCAATAGCAATCGCAGAACTTCCTTGAGAAGTTTGCCCCGCAGAAAATCCAATTGCCACCGCATTAGTGGATTGATTAGAATTTCCAGCAGCACTACCAATTGCCACTGCCGCAACTCCTTGAGAAGTTGTGCCACAATTAAGTCCAATAGCAATCGCACTCGCTCCTTGTGTATTTTGACCCGAACTTTCGCCAATAGCAACCGCACTCGCACCTTGAAAATTAGTAGCACTCGCCACAACTCCGCTACCAGCAGAATTACCAATTGCCACCGCACCCGAACCTTGTTTATTATTTCCAGCAACTTGACCTATAGCGACGGAATTTGCCGATTGAGTAGTTTGACCCGCTTGATAACCGACTGCTACTGAATGAGTTGCTTGAGTTGTTTGTCCCGCCGATTGACCTATCGCTACTGATTGAGTTGCTTGATTTGTGCTTCCCGCTTGCCTACCAATTGCTACTGATTGTGTTGCTTGAGAAGTTGTCCCAGCGTCAGTTCCAATGGCAATGGAATTAGACGCTTGACTTGAATTTCCAGCAGCATATCCAATTGCCACAGTATTACCTCCTTGAGTAGTTTGTCCCGCAGTATTACCTATAGCGACGCAATTTGCTGATTGAGTATTATTTCCTGCCGAAGTTCCAATAGCGACGGAATTTGTATTTTGAGAAGTTGTCCCCGCTAAACTACCGATTGCTACTGATTGTGTAAATTGATTATTTCTCCCCGCTTGTGTCCCGATAGCAACGCAACTCGCCGTTTGACTTCCATTTCCCGCCAAAGTACCTATGGCGACGGAATTTGTCGCTTGTGAAGTTGTCCCCGCTAAAGCACCAATAGCGACGGAATTTGCCGCTTGAGAAGAATTTCCAGCAGAATTACCGATTGCGATACTTTGTGTTGCTTGACTTGTGCTTCCCGCATTAGCACCTATTGCTACACAAGTGCCCGACTGACTTGTTTGACCCGCATTTTGACCTATAGCAACAGAACTCGCTCCTTGAGTTGAATTACCCGCATTTACTCCTACAGCAACGCTGTTGTCTCCTTGAGTAGTAGTTCCAGAAGATTGACCTACGGCAACGCTGTTATCTCCTTGAGTGGTTTGACCCGCTATATTGCCGATTGCGATTGCTCCAGAAACTTGACCCGAACTTCCCGCCTGATTACCGATTGCGATACAAACACTTCCTTGATTATTAGTTCCAGCAGCATTACCGATTGCGATTGCTTGACTGCCTTGATTAGTGCTTCCCGAAGCATTACCTATTGCGACTGCTTGAGTTATTTGACCCGAACTTCCCGCATTATTTCCAATCGCAACACAAGACGCTTGCTGTGCGATACCCGCACTTGTTCCAAATGCTACGCAATTAGTAGAAGAACCAACACCAGCACCCACTCCAATTGCTACTTGACCCGCTGTTGATATTTTGATTGCTGTGACACTTGCGCATTGTATACTCAAATCATTTGTAGAATTTAAAGTTGGAACTGCTGCGGTTAATGATACGGAGTTAGCAAAGGCGTTAGTGCCCGACCACGTATTATTTGTCGTTAAAAGTGACGACCCTGCCGCAGTAGCAAAGGCGGTTGTTGCTATGCTGGTAGTACTATTACCAGGTGCGAGTGTGGGTGCTGTCCCCGAACTCGTTATTGCTAAATTGGGTATTGTTTCAGTTCCCGATTGAGCGATTGGGAAAGTTAAGAATTGTGCTTTAAGTTCGCTTAAAGTTAGACCTGTTTGTCCAGTGCTAAATAATCCACTATCAAATACGGGTACATTAACGGCGGGTGGTGGATATGACGACATTCTATATAATTAAGATAGATAAAAAATTGGTGAGTTTCTCTTAATTTTTATCTCATTAATATAAATAGAACTATGCCTCCCAAAAAGAAAGTAGCAGAAGACCCTTTACCCCCCGCTGGTGGAGTAATGAATTGGTATACAAAAATTCCAGAGGATATGTTAGACAAAGCGGAGAACCCAAACCACCACATACACGGTATCAACCTGCCAGCGAGAGTTTGTGTCTCAAGTCCAAGTGGTTCAGGTAAATCCAATTTTTTATTATCTTTAATACACTTGTTTAGCACTGGTGGAAAAGGGACGTTCGCAGATATTACAATAATTACTCGTAACAAGGACGAACCCATTTACAATTACTTATCTTCAAAATGCCCACAGATACAAATCAAAGAGGGACTACACAATATTCCATTATTGGACAAAATGGACAAAAAGGTTAACCACTTGGTATGCTTTGACGACCTCATTTTAGCAAAAGACCAAACCCCGATTATCAACTATTACATTCGCGCTCGTAAACTAAACTGCTCGGTTGTATATTTGTCTCAATCGTTTTTTGATATTCCGTCTATTATTCGCAAAAATTGCTCATATATGGTGTTTCTAAAAATCGGTGGTCTGCGTGAAATAAAAACAATCTTGCGGGACTTTGCCTTAAACTGCTCTAAAGACCAACTCATTGGTATGTACGATTTTGCTACTGAAGAAAAACTATCACCATTCATTATTGATATTGAAGAAAAAGACCGAACACACAAGTTCCGTAAGGGTTTTAATCTGTATCTCAATCCAGCGGACTATGGGGCAGACGAAGACCGTAAGTAGAGGGGTGTAGGGTGTAGGGTGTAGGGTATGTTTTTTTTCAGCGTACATATATTTTCTCTTTGGAATTTTCTTTTTTAGAAAAAAAAAAAACGGAGACCCTAAAAAACCTTGACGAATTAAAAGGGACTATACACCCTACACCCTACACCCCTATTATTATTATTATTTTTTTTTATAAGTAAAAAAAGGTAAACATAGTAAACAAGGGTAAGTAATGTAATTATAAGACGTACGTTAGTAAGACACAGTTTAACAATCCAAATACGACTACCGCTGTGACGGCAACAAACTCATATTCTTCAGCAATCCAAAGTTCACATAAAGCAAGACCCATTTTGTATTATATATAGTTTTTATTTTTGTTTTTAAATCGTTTTTTTGTATTGTTTAGGCGTTATTTACCTTAATTAAAGCGAGTACCTCTGCGGAGGGTTCGCACAAGTCGGGCATATCTGCGTATGCTGCCGCCTCTTCCGCCGCCGCCATTTTTGCCTCCTTGATTTTCTTCTGTTGTGCCCTGAACTTTTTCTCTTTTTGGAGGCGTTCCTGCTCTTGGATTGCTAATGCCGCTGCCTTGACTTGTTCTTGATATGCTTCCTGCTCACGCTTCTTTTCGTCACGCTTGGTGTTCGCCTTGCGGGTCTGGTCCTTCTTCTTCTCTTCTTTGGATTGGACGGAACTGTCGCTGCTGGAAACCGACGAGATTTCGGCAGCGAGTTCGGCAGCGATTTCGTCAGCACGTTTGATAGCAAGTTCGGCAGCGAGTTCGGCAGCACGCCTTTTTTCCCTCCCCACAGCAGCAAACAGAACCTTGTGTTCAGTAATGAGTTTGACTGGGTAAGTGTTCATTAACATTGCCGTTGCTGTGAGACAAACCTCTTTGGGTGAGGTCATAGAGTGGCGCTCGCAAATTCGGTCAAGGTGTTTACGAATGTATTGGCAAACGTTGAATAGACACCCGCCCACTTCTTCCCACACCAACGCAGCGTGATTAAGCATTTCCTGCTCTTTGGTCTCTTTTTTTCCAGCGTGTTTTGCTAACGCCTCCATAGTGTCGCTCTTTGAAATCCAAATAGTGTATTCTGGTTTTTCACTCAACTTGATAAGGGCAGCGTCCATTATTTTGTCGCAACGGTCCAAGAAAACCCTCTTGTTGTGTGGGTCTTTCAAGTCGTCGGTGGCGATTTGACCCTCCATACGGGCAGGTATCACTTGAGTAGAGTTACACGTGTTACAGCACCGAGCGTCAGGATTGCCCGAACAGAAGGGGTTTGGGTTGTTGCCGTATTGGTCTTCGCAGGTAGCAGGGCAAAGGGCACACTTGGGTCTTGAGAGTGAAGCGGTCTTGGAGGGTGGAGCGGTCTTGGAGGGTGGAGCGGTCTTGGTCGTGATTGCGGTGAAGAACAGGTCACGGTATTCTTTGGTTTCAAAATAGTAGACGTATCCGTGAACTAAATTGTGAAACAACAAGAACGCACAATTATCAAATGAAGCGTTGTCGTTTGATATGGTCAGTGACCACCACGTTTTCCCGTCGGGGGTGGTGAACTCTTGATTGTTGTCCTCAAGGCAGAACACGTCGGGCATTCCACGCCACACCGCCAACTGACCAACGATTTCTTGGTAGGTGAAGATACCGATACGGTTATGGGCGTGTTTCCAGCACCACCCAATATCGTTGGGGTTTTTTCGTATCTGGGACAAATTATACTCGCGTAGAGCGGTCTCTCCAGAAAGCATACCACTGGGGGTTTGGGAATTAGTGTAAATTGTTGTCATTGTTATAAATATAGGGGATAGAGTGATAAGATTTTAAAATATTTGAAGTTTGAAACTGGGTTGCTGTTAGGCGATTACTGATTTACTTTCGGTGGAAATGTATTTCAATTTTTTTTCAAAACCGTATATTTTAGTGTTCACTAAAATTTTATAAAGATTACACAAGAAAGTAGACAAGATTAGGATAGAGTGATAAGATTTTAAAATATTGTGCTGGTTTTTGGGTTGAATACTCTTATTTTTTTGGAAAAAAAACCTTTCAATTTTTTATAAAAAACTTTTTAATTCAAATTTGGGCAAAAAAGAGTGTTCTTTTTTTTTTACAATTTTTACACAAGAAAGTAGACTGTACAAGTTTTACATTTTAACGGTGGTCTGCGTCTTCAAGTTCTTGAATAAACTCGTAGAGGTTTTTGATTTGGTTCGCCCTATCCAAATAATCACCTTCGCAAAGAGGGTTTTCAGTGTCGGCGGTTTCTTCGGTCAGTTTCTCCATAGCACTTGCGAGTTCTGTTTTGATTTTCTGTATTGTGGTAGTTTCCATATGGAGAAAAGCGGTCATTTTTTTGGGGCAGACCACTTGTTTTTGCTTGATTTTAGCAAGACAAACAAACTGGAAACTTTGATTGATATGTTTCAAAAAGGCAACATAATCACGACACCCACATTGGCAGTCGCTTCCCGCAAGGTCTTCGTCAATTACCTTGCCGTTTGCCTCAACATTAGCAAGCATTCTTTTTAAGCAACCGAGACACATTTTTAAATTTATAGGACACTGGGTTTGGGGTTAGATACTCTTCTTTCTTTGGAGAAAAAACCTTTCAATTTTTTAAACAAAGATTTTAAATTCAAATTTGAGCAAAATAAGGAAATCGTTTTTTTTTTTTACAAATTTTACACAAGAAAGTAGACAATACAAATTTTACATAGAGTTGTCCCATTCGTTACTCCAGCATTCTTCGCAAAGACTTTCCCCTCGTAGAATGGGGTTGATTTCGCATTCTCGGCAAATTTGGTTGCTGGGGAAGCGAGCAAGTACCGCCTTGTCGTGCGCATTTATCTCTTCTTCGTCCTCTTCTTCCTCTTCCTCGTCTGTGTCTTCCTCTTCCTCTTCCTCGTATTCTTCATTATACATATCATAACACTTACACAAGATATTACCTTTGGTAGACAAGATTATGCGGTTGTTAATTCTAACACACCCGCAAGTATCAAGTTCCGCTCCGCCACGACCATTGTTTACGAGTGGGCATAGTGTCCTACACCCTTCGCAGAACACGTCAGTCATTTCAATATTGTTGTAGAATATTCCGCTCATTTTGAATTATAGTACTTGTTTTGCTTGTTAAATACTAACTTTTGTATGGGTGGAAAAATAATTCAATTTTTTATAAAACACTTTTTAATTCTAATTTTGGGCAAAATAAGGAAATCGTTTTTTTTTTACAATTTTTACACAAAACAATAGATTACACAAAGTTTACATTATTTTCTCAAACGATACCCATTAGTGAACACCAGTCGGCGAGAATGGTAGAGGGTTGCCCCTTCTTTTTTTGAACCGCCCACTTGACCCACTGGATACGAGGAATACGCATTTTTAGTGGTGTAGTAAAGCGAGGATTGACAACAAAATACGTGTGATAGTCAAACGAGTTGTCGGCAATAGAACTATCCAACCAACTCGTAAGAATTGGTTCCATACACAAGTGTACACCGTCGTCCAACGTTATAAACGTGATTTCAGTCACACCCTCCAACACTTCCAAATGTATAAGCGGTTCAATAAAGTTTTCGGGTCGTTGTTCAAACCATTCACAGTCAGTAGGTAACATTATTTTTATTTCCTTGGGTCGCTCTTTTTCTAAATGAAAGACATTTATCCCCTTTGCCTCCTGTTCCAATAATGTTTTTTGAAGTTGTATATCAGCAATTTCCCAAGAAACAATCCACCTACTACGCACCGTCTCGGGTGCTGTAATAACGTCAGCAGCAATTTTACGTATAATTTCACACGCCTCTGTAGCGGTAACTTCTCCAGCGTGAAGACAATGGTCTTTGTCAAAGTAAATACAAAGGTCAACTATGTTATCAGGTCCGTCTTGATTATACAATCTACACATAGTCTCCAAATATGGAGGGTTACACAAATGTTTGCCTACCTTGAAACAAGATACAAGAGTGTTTGACATTTTTAAATCACTGGGGTTGGGGTTAGATACTCTTCTTTTTTTGGGGTTAGATACTCTTCTTTTTTTGGAGAAAAGACCTTTCAATTTTATAAGAAATGTTTTTAAATTCAATTTTGGGCAAATTTAGGAAATCGCTCACTAACCAAACCAAAAAAAAAAAAACACTTGATTACACTTGATTACATTAGATACAAAATTTACATATTTTTATTTTTTAGTCTCCTTGCGGAGGCACTTACCTAATGGGCGGAAGTCTTTTGCTCGGCAGAAAGTTCCACAGACGGAATACCCTTGTTGAAAATGATTGAGTTGTAGGCATAGAACAAGATAGCGTCGTCACACCAGTTTCTCCATTCTTGGTCGGTCGCTTCGTAGTGAGCGTGGAGTTCCTCGTCCGTGTATTTGGTAAGTTCCCGTAAGATATTTACCCAAATACGTTTGCGTTGCTGCTCGTCCAGTTTTTTGCTGGTTTTAACTGCTTGGTGGACTTGCTTTGCGGTGGTCATAATAATATATTCCTTGAAGCGAGTGCTAATACCACCACACCAAATACCAATCTTCTTTGTGGAGGTTGGTTTGATAATGGGTAGTCCTTGTTCCACCGCTTCTTCAGGGGTCAAAAGTTCAGGCATAGACATTTTGTTGAGTTAACTTATAGCACGGGTTTGGGTTGAATACTCTTCTTTTTTAGGCAGAAATTCAATTCAATTTTTTAAGAAATGTTTTTAAATTCAATTTTGGGCAAATTTAGGAAATCGCTCACTAACCAAACCAAAAAAAAAAAATACACTTGATTACACTTGATTACATTAGATACAAAATTTACATATTTTTATTGTTTCAAGACCCAAAGAACACCTCGCATATCATTTCGTCCTTTGCTGGGAAAACTTTCTCCAGACAGCAGTGGTGAACGCATACCTTAAAGCGACTATTACAGATTGCTTCTACACAGTCTCGCACTGTGGTTGGTACGCCTTCGCGACCCGCGCCAACTGGAAAGAATTTCAAGTGCCTACACCAACAGCATTGTGATAAATCAATAACAACTCTGGTGTGGTTAACAACCACACCCATTTCGTCATTGTTTATTGATATAGTTAGGTGACGCATTCCCGCCTTGTGTCGGTATGCCCTTTCCAACTCACGTGCGATTGAATGCTCCGCCTCGTATTCCTCCATTTCAGTATCAGTTATAGTTGTCATTTTGCTTGTTAAATGTCCTTAATTTCTTGGCGAAAAAACATTTCAATTTTTTAAGAAATGTTTTTAAATTCAATTTTGGGCAAATTTAGGAAATTATTTTCCACATAGATATTATAGAATGACGGCGTGGACTGACCATTTAAAATCATTCGCTTCTACTCACGGCATTACTTATGGTGCTGCTATGAAATCACCCGAGTGTAAATCGTCTTACAAGGCAAGGGGGACAGACGCACCTAAAACGGGCAACAATATTCAAATGGTAATCAGCGAACAAAAAACACGAGGTCGCCCCAAAAAGTATGCTACTGAAGAGGAAGCAAAGAAGGCAAAATCCGCCAGTTCGGTTGCCTCCAACAAACGTCGCAAAGGCGAGTTATCGGGACAAGGTGGTAAACAATCAGTAGATAATCGTTCTTTAGAGGATAGGATTGAAAATGCTACTGCGACTATTACCGCATTGAGAAAAGGATTGAAAAAGGTATCACCAGACAACAAGGGACGACACAAAAAGTATCTACACGGACTTAAAGAAATGATTGATATGAAAAAAAAATTTATAGCACAGTTAGCGAGTAGACGTGAACGTGGTGAACGTGGTGAAATGGGCGATAATGACACAAGAACACAAGAATTAGAAAATAAGGAAAATGCCGAATTTGACGCTCTTAAAAGAGAATTACAAGACGAATTGGACAAAGACGACGACGACGACTATAACGAGGCGCGCGGTAAAGGGTTGCGTGGTGGTGAATTAGAAGGGGACGATTTAGACAGATTAAATTATTGGTTAATCGCACACCGCGTTGGAGGCACAAATATAAAAAAATTGAGAGATTATTTTATTGAACGAAATATTGTTTATCCAACACGAGACGAATTATATAGTCAAAGGGTAGCACCTGTAACTGAAGGACGTAAACTTACAGCAGCAGAATGGGGTGAGGCAAGTAAACGTTTTTTTTTGAGAATAGAAAACGAACCAACTATATATAACGTAAGTGCTACGCCAGGAGACAACACAAGACCAGTCATAAAGAAGGAAGGGGGAGGTGGAGGAGGTGAAGAATTAAATTCTTCAGGACCGCCTACACAGCAAAAGAAAGCAGGAGGGGGTGGAGGAGGTGGAGGTAAAGAAGCACCACAGAAAAAGAAAGCAGGAGGGGGTGGAGGAAGTGAAGAAAAAACAACAAAAAAAAGAAAAAAAAGTGAAGAAGAAGAAGAAGAAGACACATACGAAGTTGACGGTCCAGAGCACTGGTATTTTCGGCAACAAGAACAAGAACAAGCACCAGAAGAAGAAAACCTTGACGGTTTTGATTTTAACTTTGACGAGGAGGAGGGTAGTGGTAAAGGGTTGCGTGGAGTACGTAAATTGGGCAAAGGAATGCTTTTAGGAGGAAAATTAGTCTACCCGTTATCTAAAAGACACGTCGCTACTATTTTGGGCAGTGGTTATTGAATTTGTTTAGGGAGAAACAACATAAAGAATATCTTTGTATACTATATAACCAAAATGAACCAAGACAGACGAGAATATATGCGGGATTACCAGCGAACCAAATATCAGGAGGATTTGGTAAAAGCGAGGGCATACCAACAATCGCTCAAGTTGAAAAAGAAACTCAACTTGAACGACGACTTGTGGTTGAAATACAAACACCACCTTGCGGACGTGGTACGATTACGGGAATTACTTAACCGCCTCCCTGCGGACGTGGTCAAGGATATTATGGAAAACACTTCGCAAATCAACCTAATTTGACCAAATTTGAATTAAAAAACTTTTCTAAAAAAATTGAAAGGTTTTTTCTCCAAAACAAAAAGAGATATTCACTCCCAAAAATATATTGTTTAGGTAAAAACAACATAAACATTATCTTATACTATACTATAAGACAATGAAATTCTTAACCAACTGGCGAATTAATTTAGCGAACGTTCCTGCTTATGTGGATTTTAATCAGGATTTTGAAGAGGAGATTGACCTACCGCTTGCTCGTATCATTTTGGACAGTAATGACCCTCGTGTGTCTCCAGAAAGCAAGGTTGAATTTGAAAAAATGGTTGAACGGGTCAAAAACAATCGGTTGCCCGTCAAATATTCGCCCCGTTATGGTCTTGGTCGGCGGTATCCTGATTGCCCCACACCAACCTATCCTGACGGTAGACCCAACCCCAACTTTGCGGTTCACCACTCGGCGTTGATTGCTATGCCTCGTATAATAAAAAATACACTATATCACTATCAGGGTTGGCGGGACTACGACCAACGCAAGGGACACGCAACTCTGCTATATGCTGTTGCGAATAAAAATAATATACGGTTGCCCGCTTACGAGGACTATTTGCGCGAGGGCAGATTTGACGAGATTGTTGCGGAACTGTCGGCGTACTATACGGTTGACGCAGAAAACCCCCTTTGTGGCGACGATATTAAATTATTGTTCAACAAGACCATTTACGGTGGGGGATTTGCCGAGTGGGTCAAACAAGTTCAAAAGGGCGACGAAAAATACAATTATCCGCCCAAAGAAATGCGAAACGCCGACCGTCAACACAGCATTTACCAGGCGTTCTACAGGGACACACAAAGGGTCATTGGTCTGGTATATGAGAACAATGCGGAACTATCCGCAAAGGTCTGCCCAGATTTACCCGATACAGAGGCAAACTTGTGGAAACGTAAGAACCGAACAATGTCGTACTTTTGCGGTGTTATTGAAAACGAAATCACATTCCAAGCATACAAATACGCCCACGCGAATGGTATGTGTGTAAAACGCAAATTGTCTTGGGGATATGACGGGTTTACCATTCCGCCTCCACCTGCTTACTTTGACGAGGACTTTCATTTATCCGCTATGAATGATTTTGTTCGTGAAAAGACGGCGTTGAATAGCATTACGTTTGTCCGCAAGGGGTTCAAACAAAATGAGATTATGACTGCTTGTATTGACCTCCGCCGAGAAATACCCGACGCTGCCGCTGTTGTAGCAGAGGCAATTGCGGAAGCAGTTGTAGAGCAACCCGAACCCAGCGACCAAGACGAGGCATATTTGGCGTGGAAAGAACCATTTGAGGAGCAATGGTGTAAAATCAAAAATACTGCTTGTTTTATGCGAACCTGCTCTTTCCCTGACGGCAAGTTTGAAAAGTTCATTCTTCAAACCGAAAAGCAGTTAGTTTCCGCCTACAAACACGAGTGCTACACCAAAATGGGCGACAACGGCAAGTCAAAGAAAATCTGCTGTGTAAAGGAGTGGTTGGAAGACCCTGATATGCTGTGCTATGACGACGCAGAAGTCTATCCTCCTCCACTGGTTTGTCCTGATAACAAATTTAATTTGTGGCGACCCTTTGCGTTCCAAGACGACGATATGACTGCTGAACACCCTGATTACGACGCAGACGGAGTTCAACTGTGGTGCGACCACTTGAAAATTCTGTGTAACCACGAACAACCCGTCTTTGACTATGTTGTATGCTGGGTTGCTCATTCTATTCAGTCCCCAGCAATCAAACCCGAGTGTATGATTACTCTTGTGAGCGACGAGGGTATTGGTAAAAACATATTTACCTCGTCGTTGAGTTCTATTTATGGTGCTGGCAAGAAACTGGAAACTCCTACACCTGAACGTGAATGCTGGGGCAGTTTCAATACCCCAATGGCGGCGGCGTTTTTGGTAGTCTTGAGTGAAACTGACAAACGCAATTCGGGTGGAGCAGAGGGCAAAATCAAGGCACTCATTACAGACCCTCCTCTTGTAATCAATCCCAAAGGCAAAGACCAGTACACCATTACGTCCTATCACCGACTTATCACCAATTCCAACTCTGCTGACCCTACCAAAACCCACAAGGGCGACCGACGTAATCTTATTATCCGTTGTAGCGACGAAAAGAAGGGCAATGAGGTATATTTCGCTACACTCACCGAGCGACTTTCAAGACAAAACACTCTGCGTTCTATCTATGCTTGTCTTAAAGCGACAAATTTGACCGAGTGGTCGTTTCGCAAAGTTCCTCGTACTGTCTACCACGAGACCATTATTGAGGGCAACCGACCTGCTTTGGAGATTTTCTTGGAACATTTCACTATCAATAACAGGGACGCTCCTGGTGGGGAAATGAAACTTTATGGAACTCAAATTCTCCAGTATTTCCGCAAATGGAAAGAGGAGACTGGATATGCGTTTGACGAGAAAATCAGTGAGGGAATTTTGGTAAAACGTCTCTTGACCGAAATCAAATTACCTACAGATACCATTACCAGGATTGGACGAGGCAATAAAGGGATTAAACGCAGATATGATATGGTGAAACTCAAAGCGAGGTTCAATATTACCACTGGGTTTTTGGGACAACCTTACCTACCCGATACAAATGAAAACTTGGTTGAAAACGAGGACATTGAAACCAAAAACGAAAACAACGACAACGAAAGTGTTTAGGTAAAAAAAATATAAAAAAAAAAAAAAACGAAACACCTTATAAAAAAAATAGACGAACCAAAA